>Ga0209337_1003274_pt1 | contig 11442 bp, 5 predicted proteins | sample LinPmetageLP53_FD_184044 | JGI IMG/M metagenome (GOLD analysis project Ga0209337, IMG submission 184044) | Marine viral communities from the Pacific Ocean - LP-53 (SPAdes) (version 2) | ecosystem: Environmental > Aquatic > Marine > Oceanic | place: Pacific Ocean | collected 2010-02-08 | reverse complement strand
CTGGCGCAGACATCAATAACCTTGTTATTGGTGGAGGGCAAAGACTCGGTATGGGTACTATGTCCAAGATGTCGTTTATGGCGATCGATCCTTTAGTGGAAGATCCAGAGTTTGAACATGACGCAGTTATTGCTGAACAGTTAGAAGCGGCGTTGCTTTCTTCTATTCAGCAGCAAGCTTCAGAAGGTGCTATCCCTCCAGCAGATTTGGCTCGCATAATGAGTCTTGTCGCTAACAACCAAAAAGAGTTAGCTGAAGCTGTTGAGCAAGTGCAGAAAGAAGCGCAAGAACGTCAAGCTAAACAAGTTGAAGCTATGTCGGCAGAAGCTCAGCCTGGGTTAGCGCAACCAGGAATGGGTGCTGAAGCTATGTCAATGGGAGCCAATGCTGAAGCGGCGGCGGCACCTGACTTAGGTGCATTATTAGGAGCGTTGTAAATGCCACGTAAAGGTTCAGGCCAAAAAATTCAGACAGCTAAAGGACAAGCTTATGGTGAAGCTCAAATGCAAGAAGAAGCTCAACGACAAATGCCGTTGCCTCAGATGCCTAGTGCAGCTAAAGCTTCGCCGGGGCAATCAAGCTTAAACCGTTCCACGGAACGTCCTAATGAAGCGTTGGCTGCTGCTGCTGGTCCTCCTCCTCAACGAACGTTTGAAGGAGTAAGCAACGAAGCTTTGTTTGCTCAACTTCCGATGCTTGAGGGGATTGCTTCTCAGCCTTATGCTTCTGATCAAACGAAAGCTTTTGTTCGTCAACTTCGTATGGTGGCTCAACGCAACGGAGCTATGTAATGAGTTTTGCCAGCCGTGTTAGCGGCATCGCCACTGGGTTTTATACCCTTGGCTCAGAAATCGTAGAGACCGGATGGGATACTATCCGGTCTGTGTTCACCCCAGATGAATACGAAGGAGTCGGCGACACAATCGTTGGCATTATCCAAGACAATTTAATAAGTGGAGTCATGGGGTCAGCGTTTGGTCAAGGCAGCGCTTTAGAACAAACAGTAGGCGCAATCCCCGAAGCAGCCAGGGCACCTATCTCAACGTTTACTAACGAAGTGTTAGGTCGAGTGGATGCTTTCCAAGATGCTTACATTGAACGGCCTTTGTCTGCTGCTGTACTTGGATACCATCTTGCAACTCAATCCGGTTTAACTGGTTGGGCTGACACAGACACATACAGAACTGCATGGAAAATAGCTTCCGATGGAGTGCCTCTTGAAGATTACGATCGTAGTTTAATCCCAGAGAACCAACTAGAATTATTTGACAAAGGTTTGAGTCTTGGGCGAGCGGTAGCGTTCGCTACTTTAGGCACAGATGTTTTGAATCCTCAAGTCGCTGCTGAAGCGGCACAGTCATCGGCTTTTACTTTAATTTCTGGAGCAGTTGACTTTGGCGAAACTATTCTTTTAGATCCTCTACTTTTAGTAGGCAAACCATTTCAAGCTGCCCGTGCGGGAAAGCTGACAGTAACCGCCGGTAAAGGCGCTAATGCCGCTGATAAAGGAACCGATGTTGCCGCAATGTTGCGTCGTAAACGACGTGGAAATGTTAGCCCTACAAGATCTTTAACTGTTCGTAAAGGCGGCAAATATGGTCTTACTAATAAGTTAGAACCAGGGGACATCGCAAACTTCACAACTCGTCGAGCAGAGCAAGTTGTTACAAGCTCAAACTGGACTAAGTTAAACGCTGCTATTGACGCTTTGCCAAGTAGCTCGTTTGTTGCCGAAACAGCTTTTAGAAGCGCTAAAGAAATAGATCGGTTAACTAGCCAACGAGCTACAGAAATCAAAAAGTTAACTAACGGAAAGATTGATGACAGTACTGCCTATGCTTTAGCTCAAGCAAAAAATCAGACTATGAGAACTAATCATTATAAATACATGATGGGGGATCAGACAGCTTTGGGTGAAGCGATGGAAGCTGCTCAACGTCAAGCCGATCGAGCAGCTAATCTTCCTGAGTGGAGACTTAATAAACTGAAAAAGAATGAAGAAGAACTTGCGTCAATTACTGCAAGAGTTCAAGCAAAACTTAAAGCCGCAAAAGAAAAAGAAGACGGCGGTGTGTCGTTTAGCGAAGTAGAAGCGCAAGACATAAAGTTGTTAGACGCAAAAAGGCAAGAAGTAGATAACCAAAGATTCGGTTTGAAAGAAGCAGTCCAAGGGCAAGAAGAGTGGGACTTCGGATTTGTTTTAGATCTTAAACTTAAATTCGATTTCAATCAGATAGACAATCTTGCTCCTACAAGTTTGATAGGGACAAGCGATAATGCGTTGTCCCGTTTTTTTGCTCTTAACGATCCTCGAACAGCAGCGCTTCTTAACGAAGCGTTAGATAGTTGGACGTTTGACGCTATCGACTTTGGGGACATAGGCCGTATAGCTGATGATCCTATCGAGCTTGCTATGAGACAAAAAAGCGAAATAGATCGCCAGATTATGGCTCCACTGTCTATCAGGGCTACGTCAAGTCCAGTAGGTGTGGCTGCTAAAGTCTTTGAGTCTGCCTCGAAAGGGGTAACAGGTACACGTATAGTTCAAATGTTTGTTGAGAACACTGCTCAACGTTTTATGTTAGCCGACGACATTAAACAGTCTACTAATCAGTTTGATCGAGTGATCCGTGATGCTCAACGAATGGAGTGGAACGGCAAAAGTGTGTTAAGTGAAGCTGAGGCTGATCGTTTGTTGGGGGACTGGACGATGTTAAAAGATGCTGATGCTCGTCTTGCTATGTTCCAAAAAGTTACAGAAAGAATTAATAAAAACATTGCTGATGCTGTGTTCCCTGATTCGGTTGATGCTGCTAAAGCATTACAAGAAGTGTTAAGCAAAAATTTAACAGCAGCACAAAGCACTTTACAAAATGGTAAGCCTTTAGGTGGACTGTTTGGTAGCAACGATAGAACTCGTCTTAACATCGTAGACGAGGCTGGTGGTACTACTGATGTTTTTTCGTTGCCTATGAATCAAAAACAATTAGCTTCTAGTTTGATCGTTCCTCGATATGATTTGATTCAAGACGCTTTGCGTAAACATTCTAAAAGTGTGAAACGTCCAAACCTTGACAAAGCTTTAGATATCCCTCGGGCAGTCACAGGTTTAGGCAGCGATATTTCTACTGCTCTGATGTCAGCCTGGAGGCCAGCAGTTTTGTTGCGGCCTGCATGGCCTTTAAGAGTAGTCGGGGATGAAGCTTTGCGTGTCGCTTCAGTCGTTGGCGCAATTCCTCAGCTAGGTGCAATGATTAGAGGCTCAGCCGATTTCCGTGTAGCGTTGCTAAAACGTCGAGGGGTAGACACTGAAGCAAAATCTCTTGCGAAGATGAGAGAGAAGTTAAAAGAAAGCGATCCTGATTTCCCTGACAAGCTTAGTGACTTTGAAGTTTATGAAAGATATTTAGAAAAGTATGATGAGAAAAGTATTGAAAAGCTTTTTAAGAAAACGATAGATGAAGAGTATTCGAGAAGCCGAAAAGTAGTAGGTATTGCTGCTAGAGGATTCTTAGGTATGGGTTTGTTAGGTCCTGCGGGGGCGGTCGGTGCAGCGTTGGGTGGCATGGCAACTCAAAGCCGTACTGCGAGAAGGTTAGCTCAACGTAACATAGGTGAAGCTTTTGCTCAAGATCTTAAGACCCGTGCAGGTAACGCATTAGCTGAAGCTCAAGAAGAAATAGCTAAAAATTTAGGTCCTGCTGGGACAGCAAAAATTCTGGAGTTAGAGCACACTGCTAAACTTTTGTATGCCCGAGAAGTGCATATTAAAAAAGTGTTAAAAAAATATGGGTACACAAAAGACAGTCTTGAAGGTAAAGCTTTAACGACTGCTGATGCTGCTGGCCGTAAGCTAGAGCAAGCCGGTCGTCAGCCTACAATGATTGCTGGAGTTCTTGTACGTGAAGCTTTAGGGGAAGATGATATTCCGCGAGAAGTGTTAAATGCTCGGGTGAGCGCTGACAGAAGCTCAAGCGCTTTGCTGAAAGGTTCTGCGACTAAGACCCGTACAAGTATGAAAACGGAAGCGGAATGGAGAAGTTTCCAGGAGCGTGAACCTGATTTTGCTAACAAATGGGGCACTACCACTAATAGGCAATGGAAAGTCGAAGGAGATCCTCAATCGGCTAACAACCAGTATCTTGAAAAGTTGTGGTCCAACGAGCACCTTAATGAAGGTGCTCATACACAAAGTCTTTTAGAGTTTTTTGATACAAGTGCAGGTAGACAAGTTTTAGATGCTTTGCAAAACGGTACAAGCCCTGACGATATTAACTCTTTAGTTCAAGCAGCTTTAGGCACAGTCAACGGCATACTTCCCCGCTATTTAGATGACGGCAAAAAAGCTATCAATAACTTTGATGAACTACGCGCTCGTATGGCTACACCTGATGGTTCTTCGGCTGGAAAAAATGTTACGTGGGATGAAGCTTCTGCCGCCCGAAGTACTTTGAGTAAGGTAGACCAGGGAAAAGTAAATGCTCCAGATATAGACATGGGAACTACAGTCGGCCAAACTCAAGGACTTTCTACTAAACCTTCGTCAACAGGAAGGCTCCAAGAGTTCACTCAAGGAGCTTTCAACGTTTTAGCTACGTTGCCTACAGATCATTTAAGCCGGTTGCCTTATTTCCGTGCGTCTTTCGAAACAGAAATGGCACGTACCCTTACCCAATATTTGATACCTGGAACAAACGATTACAGGTTACAAGGCGAAGACTTACAAAAGATTGTCAACAAACTAGAATCTAATGCTAGAGACAAAGCTTTAGCGGACGTTAGGTATCTTCTTTACGATCTTACTGAATCTACTCGTATGCAAGAAGTTCTTTCTAACTTTATGCCTTTCCTCGGGGCTTGGCAGGAAGTTATTTCTCGATGGGGAAACATAGCTCGCGAGAATCCTGCTTATGTAGCGCGAGTGTTAGACAACTTTAACTCTATCCCAATTACTGAGGACGAAGAAACTGGTGCTCGTTGGATGGTGCTGCGTGTTCCTGAGATGGAAGGTTTCTCAGGTTTCCTTACCAAACCGTTCATCGGGCATCAACTAAAATTTAGTCAAGACGCAATGTCTATGCTCTCTTCAGGCGGTCCCGGATTTGGGCCTCTTGTAACTATTCCTATCACTGAGATAGCGGTAGTTGAACCTACTTTAGAAGAGGCAATGGAATTTATGTGGCCTTACGGGCTGCCTCAAGGAGATAGCGCCGCTAAACGAATAGCTGGTCAACTAGGTCCTGCTTGGATGAAAAGAGCTAAAGGCGCAGCAATAGGAAGCGATGAGCAGGAGCGTATAGTTCTTAACTTGGCGCGAGATCATATGGTCAGGTTGAGAGACGAGCCTGCTGTAAACGACGGAGATATCCAATACCCTAATCGTTACGCAGAAATGCTTGGCACTCCTCTTCTCCAAAACCAGATGATGCAAAATATTAGAGACGAAGCTCGTTCTCTTTTGGCTGCCCGTGCGTTTGCTTCGATGGTGCTGCCTACGTCAATGTTGGTAGAGTCTCCTTACCAATTTTACATTGATCAATATCGTGCTTTCAGAGAGGCAGATTATTCTACTGCTGACGATCGTTTTGTAGAGGATAACGGCGCAGAAATGTTTGCGGTGATGCAACGCACAACTAGTAACGGTAACGGGGTAGCTCCAACTATTGAAAGTTGGGAAACGTTCCAAGAGTACCGTCCCTTGATTGAGTCTTACCCTATGATTGGCCGTTTGATTACTGGGTCTGTGGGTAGTCTCGAAGTCCAGCGGTTTAACGAAGCAGTTTATCGTCGTCAACAATCTGAAGCTATTTCCCCAGGGTCGGCTACTAAGCAACGTCAACGGGTTCCGTTAGAGGACTTTGTTGAAGGGCCTGACATTAAAGAAGGCTGGGCAGCGTACAGAACGTTGATCGATGTTCGTAACAAAGAACTTATGGCACGTAGAGAACAAGGAGCTTCTCCTTCTATAAACGCTAAATCTAATGAGAAGCTTAAAAGTTTGTATCAGTGGGAGTTGTCTCAATTAGAAACTTTGCATCCTGCGTGGTGGCGTGAGTTTAATGTTAGAGATAATTTGAAAGACAAAACAAAGTTTGAAGCTTTGAGAGCAGTCGCTTCAGATGAAACTCTTCTCCAGCGAGAAGATATAAAAACGCTTAAATCTTATTTGCAAGATCGACAAACTATTTCTAAAGAACTTGAGGCTCGTCGGCGCACCGGGGGGTCTGCTTCTCTTAGCTCAACAAAAAATCAAGATCTGGCCGAGATGTGGGAGTTTATAAGAATGGATTACAGAGAAAATATTCCTGAGTTCCAAGACATTTTTGATCATTATCTAAACCTAGACGCAGTAGATGAAACTACTTGGAGGACCAACTAATGGCCGCAGGCGAAGGAAAAGAAAAAACTTTAACTGAAGACGCTACTGCATTAGACGATAGAGCTATAGCCAATGGATGGTCTCCTTCAGGTTACGGAGCTTTTTCTCCAACAAACAATCCGACAGTAGGGTTTCGCACAAACATTTTGAAAGAAGAAGAAGTCTATCAAGGCGAAGATCCTTCAGATCAGTTTGTGAACCGTGAGATTTCTAAAACTGACCCAATCTTACAGTCTGAATACATTGACGAGTTTGCTGCTATGGGACAAACTGAACAAGAGTCTTATGCTTTGGCTATGTATCTAGAAGGATGGGGCGACAGGTTTGGCATAGAAAGCATTGACGACATTTACGAACCTTACGTTATCCAAGGGATGCTTGAAATAGGGTTGGGCCGTGCTGCGGATTCTGCTTTGATTGGTCGTCGTGACCAACTGCCTAGCTTCGATCAAGGCTTAGCGGATCAGGCAAACCCAACTGTCTCAGATGTGTTAGCTAAACTGAATAGTGACAAACCTGAAGTCAGATATATGGACAGGGCTGGCTTAGAATTATCGGCAGATACTTATTTCCAAAGAACGTTAGGTCGAGACGCTAAAGCGGAAGAACTTAATAGTTTCGTTAGCGGAATATATGCGGCACAGGCTAGCGGATTATCGGGTCAAGAAATCAACGTTGCGGGGCGAGCAGCCCAAGCAGCAGAAGCAGCAGACCCTAGAAGGGCTGAAGGGATACAGTATTCTCAAGCAGCGGCAAGGGTAATGAACTCTCTTAAAGGTATGGCTCCACGATGACCGATTATCAACCACCGATGTCTGATGCTGATCCTAACTATGTTCCCTCAGGGGAAGGGTTTGGGGAAACGTTCAAAGGCGCAGGAGAGATAGTTTCAGCAGTCGTGTCTGCTGTCTCTCAGACCGTTCCTCTAACAGACAGCCAATTAGATAGTCTGCAAGAAGGCTTGTACGAAGACTTTGTAGCTACTACTAATAGTTCAAATGCTCCAGATAGTCTTCGAACAAATCCGTTAGACATTTTTGAGATGACAAAAAGGGAAATTAATGAAGTCGCTAAAAGTATAGGCAACTTTTTTGGTCAAATTAAAGACATCGATATTGCTGCGGCAGCACCTAATTTGCCTGACTTCGATGCCTTAGCAGAAACAATATGGAATGCCAAAGTTCCGGGTCGGATGTCTGAAGGCGGCGGTTTCTCAAGGCTGTTTGGCTCTATCGCAGATTTTTTTAGGGCTAAAGAAGATGAGAATCTTTCTTCTGGTAATCCACAAGTCAGCGCTCTTTACGGTGAGTCTTTGTCTGCATTAGAAAAAAATAGAAAAAGACTTGATACCGAACTCGCAGAGGTAATTAATAAAGAACGGCTTACCAAAAACCGTAACTACGCTTACAATGAAAGAATCGTTGAAGAGAGCCAAAAAGATTTAGATCTAAAAGATTTGTTTGAAGCAAATATTCCTGAGCTTAAAGAAATTTTAGGAAGAGCGTTAAGTCGGGCTTCTTCAGTCGATAATCGAAATCCAGAAAGTGTCAGAAATGAGAATGAACAGTTCAAAAAAGACGTTGAACAGTCATCTTTGTCTGATGACGCTAAAAAAACAATATTATCAAACGCACTTGATAATACTCCTAATGAAAACGTACAAGCTCTTCGTTCAACTCTTAAAGATGAAGAAAAAGGTTTTAACGACCTTGATTCTGTAGAACTTGAAAACGCTCTTGCTGATAGTAAAGCCTACTTGGCTGAGCAAGACGCTGATAGCGATGCCAGGATTCAACTTGTTAGAGATAAAGTTTTGAACGCTGACGAACGTTTAGAGTCGTCGCCTGATCCTAGTTTAGCTACTGATTCTGAAATCCTTTCTTGGTTGGTCGGCTCCCCTAGCGATGATGATGGAAACATTTTTGTTGATGAAGCAGTAGCTTTAGGAGAAACTAATAAGCTTCTTAAACGCAAAGTCGCGAACGTTATTAACGCACCATCGGTAGCTGAACAAGCCGACATTGTGTCTAGATACAAGAACCCGGCTGCGGAGCCAGAAGCTAATTCTACTGGTTTGCAGCGTTTCCAAAATTCAAACCGAGGGTTAGCTGAAGTGGATGAAGAAGCCGCTGTCAATGCTTCTGGTCAAGGTTTAGCTGCTTATAGCGAACCAGTTATTCCAGGGTTCGAGAATCCCCCACAAGGTGATCCCCCGGAAACAGACACTCCGGCGGGGGCGTTTGGTGCGGCTGATGCTTCCATGTTCTCCGAAGCGCAAAGCGTTGACCCAACCAATGAAGAACGAATCGGACAATTAAGAAAGATTGGTCTTACCGAAGATCAAATCAACACTTTGATTACTCCTGATACAAACATGCAACAAGGGCAGATTGACCAGCTTACGGATTTAGGTTACACCCCTCAGCAGATTGCGTCAGTCTTAGATTCTTCAACTAGTAGCGGTACACCTTCTGCGGCTCCTTCGGCCACTACAATCCCTGCTTCTGCAAGCATGAACGATTCAAGTTTAGCTGCCCAATTCGGTTACAAGTATTTGATGTTTGAGCCAGGCACACAAATCAAACGTCAAGACATGATGGTGATAGATCCAGAGACGCAACAAGAAATCCATGCTTTAGATCTAATCCAAAAAAACAATTTAACAGATCAAAATGAAATTGATTACATTCTAGGTCAAACCGAATACATGGATCTAGAAGGAGCAGCGAACATAGAGTGGGATGTCGCTTGGGACAAGGCTGCCCCTGACGGAGCAGCATGGGACGATATTACTCCTAACCGTGAAGCTATTCTTAAAGCTAAGAAAGATTATATTATTGACCAGCTAGAGTTGTTAGAACTGACTAGCGAAGTCACTGAAGAAGAAATAAACGATTTAGCGATAACTTCTTCAAGAGGTTCTTTCGACGCTGAAGATATCCGAGTGACTTTAACAGATGTCAAGAATGAGTTTTTAGATTTCAGCAGTTTCGCAGGGGAAAAAGATACAGGTCTTTTGGGGGCGTACAAGTCTAATGTGGCGGCAAGCGCTGGGCAGTACATGCTGAACTTAAGTGATGCAGAAATAGATACTTATGTGACTGGGTTGTATAACTCTCCTAATGCTGAGAACCAAATGCTTCTTTATGAGCAAGTATGGAAACAGAAAGCTAAAGAAGAGTTCCCTACTTTGATTGGGCTTATCGATCAGGGTATGACTCCTGCCGAATACTTTGCTCCTTATCAAAACAAAGCTTCTACTTTGTTGGAACGTCAAGTCGATTTTATGGGCAGTGACAGGAATCTGTTTAATACTGTTTCTCGTTCTACGCCTGCTGACGGGACCGGGAGTCGGCCTATGACTTATACAGAGATGGAAAAAACTGTGCGTTCAGGCGCTGAATGGTGGGGGACTCAGAATGCGGAAGATGAAGCTCGAACTATAGCTGACGACGTTGGTCGGCGGATGGGATTTGTATCGTAATGGCAGTAGTTGATAATCCTGATTTTAAATTAGGTGACGAATACACTGGGCCAGCTAGAGGTTCACGAGGCGAAGTTATTAATCAAAAAGACGGCACTTTTGTTGAAGGCGGTGTTAGGTATGTTTGGACTGGCAAAGACAACAACTTTGCTCCCGAAGGAGGTTGGGGTGCAACCACCGATGCACAAGCAGCCGAAGATGCAAGAGTCAAAGGACTAGCTAAAGATCAATTCGGCGTCTCTCCATTTGAAAGGGTTGAAAGAGCGGACGGTAGCTTTGCTCCAGGTGTTTACAGCGCTAACGATGAATATTATGGTGGTGCTCAAGTAAAACCTGTCGGGGGGACAGACACTCAAGGCAGGCCAGAATATATTGATGGACCGTTAGATAGAGCCGATAATCCTACATGGGTCATTAACCCAGATTACGGTAAAGCTAAAGGCGTCAACACAGTCAACCCAAACGCAAACCCTTACGCAAGTAACAGTAACTTGTCTGGTACTTCAGCTAAAACTATTTTAAGCAAGTTGATCCGTGACATGTTTGGGAACAGCCCTAAGTATTCTTCTGAAATCGCTGGGGTCACTACCCAGTTACAAGCTTTAATGGTCGATGGGGCTTCTGAGTTAGAAGTCACTCAGACTATCCGAGAATCAGATTTTTATAAGAAACGTTTCCCTGGGATGGAAGCAAGAGCAATGGCTGGGATGTCTGCGATTAGCGAAGCTGACTATATAGGTTTAGAGGATAGTTATCGTAACGCTATGCGGATCTCTGGTTTGAGTGAAGAGTTCGCAGACAACGATGCTCTTTACGGGGATCTTATAGCGGGAGATGTTTCTGCGGCTGAGCTTCAAACACGAGTGGCGTTGGCGGAAACGGCAGCTAATGGTTCTGATCCAGCGATCCTTGCACAAATCGAAGAGTTTTATCCTGAGATGCTGGAAGGGAATCGTCTAGTCGAGTATTATCTTGACCCCGAAGGGGCAGTGAATCTTTATGAAGAGCAGCGTAGACAGCGAGCGGCAGGTTTATCGGTTTCTACTTTACGTGCTGTTGGTCAAGGACTGAATTTGGGAATGGCTGAAGCTTTGGAAAGAGAGAACATCCAAAGCCGTGAAATCCAGTCACGTTTAGGCCAGCGTAAAGGTTTGACAGATCGTCTCCTCGGGGAAGAAGCAGCATTGACTGCAAGCGAGATAGCTTCTGGAGAGTTCGGTTTGGAAGCGGAACAAGCAACTAAGTTGCGTCGTCGTCGTGAAGAGCGCGTCGCCGGGTTCAGCGGGCAGGCAGGGGTTCTTACAACAAATGCGGGAATTAAAGGATTAGGTACTGCCACTTAGTGGAATTGTGGTACCTACACGGTGTATTTTTAGGATTGTTGATTGGCCCCGTATGGGAGAGCTACCAACAAACCTCCATCAAGGTACCACCGCTTTGATGCGTACAGGACAGGTGAGCACAAATGGCAACCAGTAACTCCGTCGATATTGACGAATCAGAAGCTGATGTCCAAACCGAATCGAAACCGAATTGGCGTAGGGAACTCGAAGGTCGAGCAACTAGCGCTGAGACAGAA
>Ga0209337_1003273_pt1 | contig 11442 bp, 6 predicted proteins | sample LinPmetageLP53_FD_184044 | JGI IMG/M metagenome (GOLD analysis project Ga0209337, IMG submission 184044) | Marine viral communities from the Pacific Ocean - LP-53 (SPAdes) (version 2) | ecosystem: Environmental > Aquatic > Marine > Oceanic | place: Pacific Ocean | collected 2010-02-08 | reverse complement strand
TAATAGTATTGTTGGTAGGAATGCTAGTAGAAGTAATAACTTTCTCATTTTTAATTGATTTTTGAATTTTGTCTTTAATGATTTATTTTATCATAGATTTGTTCATGGTTATACATATGTGTTTTTTTTCTTAGTATCCACCACCACCACTAGAGTATCCACCTCCTCCACCAGATGTTGAACTTCCTCCTCCAGAGTATGTTGGAGTTGGAAGAGGTGTAGGATCTATTATTAAATCTTGGGCACGTTGAATAGGATCTAAATAATCATGTTTACGTTGGATATGTTTAGATCCAACCATAGGACCTTTTTCAGGATGTATATGATATGGACCTCTATATATTAATTTAGTTCTTCTATTTATAAATTCAGTTCCATCAGTAAATAAATCTTCTTGAATATCAGGATTTTTGTAAAATTTTAGGAAATCATCTTTAAACCATTGAGTAAATCCATACCATTTATTTCCTTCTTCTATTAAAGTAATAGTATTTTTATTAGTTAAATAAGTTTGATCTCTATCACCACTTAAATCCCAGGATGAATTAATAGCTGTGTATAAATTAAAAGTTATTTTAGGATCTTTACTTTTTAATTTGTCATGAGTTTCTTTGTTTATTTCTAAATAAATATTTTCATTATTTTTTTTAGTAAAATAACGTTGAAATTCTCCTAAATTATAATCTTTTTCTGTTGGAATAGTTGGGTTTGGGTTTGGTAAAAATTTTACTTGTGTGACTAAGATGTTATTTATGTCAGTATATTCTTTAACCATAGATTTTAAGTTAATATTAAAATCAAGAATATTACCATATTCATCTGTAGGGACTGTATCTGGTTCAAAAAAATATAAAGGATCAATTGTAGGAACAGGATCAATACTCTCTTCAGTAATTCTACTAGATCCTAAAAATAAAAGAGAATTTTCTCCATCTTGAGGAGTTTTTCCAGTGTATCTATTTCCATTAGAAACTTCATAATAGTATCCTACATATACTTGAGAATAATCAGAAGTAGTGTATAAAACTTCAGACTCAGTTCCTGAGGTATATAGGTTAGTTTTTATTTGTGATTGAGGATAGTATGCCATTTTTTATTTTTTATATTAAAAATTCTTCTTTTACCTTAAAAACATAAACATGATATTTTCCTGCTAAATAGACAAATGGGGATCCATAATTAGTGGCATTAGATGTGGACCATCCACTATTTCCATGTTTACCTTTAACTCTTACTCCTCCACCATTTTTCCAAAAATTTGATGTACTAAAAATATTTCCAGTATATACTTGGGTATGGAATCCACTTGCTTCTCCTTTTGATTCATTTTGATATTTACGATAATTTACAACATCTCCATAATTCCAAGTTTGTTTATTAATATATTTTCTAGCTTTATCACGTTCTAAAAATCCAACATAAGTTTTTGTATAAAAGTTACCTCCATTAGTTGCCTGGATTTTATCAAGATGAGAATTTGCATAAGCATCACCACTACCTTTCCATGTCCAAGGTATAGGTTTAGTACTTTTAGCATCTATATGATTTTTTAACTCAAGTATACCATTATATGAATATCCAGCACATAAACCACTAATTTCAGCACTATTATTTCTAGCTATTTTAACCGTTGATGTGTCTCCTTCTTCACTTAGTATTCTACCTGTATATGTTGATGGTGTTTGTTCAAAATTATACATTAATGTGAATTGGTCCCTAACAGCTGCCTCTAGTAATGGAGTTCCTGATGATGGGGTATACTGAGATATTTCAGTAGGTATATTTGTAACTGCATTTTCCTGGATATTGTTAAGTTCAATAGTACTATCAATAATATCATCTACAGCTCCCCAGTTTATATTATTTAAATTTCCTTGAGATAAAACTTTAGCTTCAGGTATAGCTGTTGTCTCAATTTCAGTAGTCCAATCATTATTTGATAGTTTATGACTTATTCCTGTTATTAATAGATCTAAAGTTTTTCCATAATTAGAAGGAAGAAATCTACTATCTATATGTAGTTTATTGTATATTTTTATTCCAGAGATTCCATCTAAAGTTAAACCTAATTTAAAAGGAATAAAACCCATTGAATTTCCAACCCTATTTTTAGATTGAAGAAATTTATAAAATTCAGTAACAATACCCACATTACTATCAATAGCTTCTTCATTAAATTTTATACTTGATATAATCTGACCACCTTCTCCTTTTAATTGAATACCTGAAAAACCATAGCATAAGGATAATTCATTTAGGAATTTTTTTACATAGTTTATTTCTGCCTCATTTTCATCTCCTGCAGTTATATTATTTTGAAGTTCATTATTAAATCTGTCAGTGAGACCTTTATTCCAATTTGAAAAAGCAGTTGCCTCTACACCCTTGACATACCCTCCAGCTGTTGCTCCCACAGTAACCATAGTGGCGTATTCAGGAGTGATAGCAGTTTTTAGATTTATATCTCTAACAAAATTTGATCCTTTAGTGTTTGGGTTATACCCATACATTTCTAAAGTATAATCATTTGATTTTCTTCCAGAAAGTATACCTGGAATTGGGGTTGAGTCAATTATTTTAAGTATATTTGAAGTTTTATCTACTGTGGGTTCAAGATTATTTATCCCCCCTAAAGCTACATTGAGACCATCACATAAAGAGGAAATAAATCCATATAGATTAGCATTTCCATCTGTATCTTTATTAGAATCTAAACTATCTATTATGAAATCAAAATTTAAATAAATATTCATTATATAAGCAACATTAATGTATTTGCTCTTCTTTTCTTCTTTTTGACTGTCACTAACTCTAAAGACACTTGTGTAGTTTCCTAAAACCTTAGCAAAGGAGGATTTACGTTTTTGAAATTTATCATTTCTTACTAAACAAACTCTTGGATCTAAAGAAATTTGGTTAGGAATAGAGTACATTTTTGATTTTGGAGATAAATCTATATTTAATATAGGTTGAGAAGAAGAATTAGTTTTAGTAGAGGGAATGATTCCCTTTTTAATATATTCTAATAAGGCCCCAAATTTAAGATAAAAACGGGGTTGTTCATCACGAATATAAAAACAAGATTTATTTCTGGTTATATATTGGAGGGGGTCAACTACTCCTGCTTCATCTGCTTCAATTTTAACTTTTACATATCCTGCTTTTACATCATGAGCCCTAAGTCCTCTTGATACATAATTAGTATCCATATTAACATTATCTAATAATTTACTATATTTTTTTGCATTTTCACCTAGTAAATTATAATAATCTTTTCCCACGATATCATGGTACATACTCAAACGAATCTCCTTTGCACCTTCTTCTGTAATGCCTGATTTGGAACCAAAAAGATGTTTATAATTATCTTCAACTTTATCAGGATTTTCTACATATGTTGAAGTTTGGGATTTAAAACCTCTACCACAAAGATAAAAATCATATCTAATTATAGGATCTAGTGTTTTTTTATTTGGAGGATTTTTAAATAGTCTATTTCCTATAAAATTTTTAAATTCTTGATATTCTCCTGTTTTTTTTCCAGAGTTAGTAGTAATGGAAATTGGATCTCCTTTAATATTATCTATTATTCTATCTTTATTTTTCCATTTCCACACCCACAACATAGCTGAGATATCATCAGCAGTTGGGGATTCAATTAGAAATCTATTAGATTCAGTTAAAGCATCTCGTGTCTCTTCACTTTCCTCTTTTAGAGATGATTGTAGGGTTGAAACACTAGTTTGAATATATGATGATATTAAATTATTAGGAGTAAGATTAGTTTTTAATGATTCAACCACATCTCCTAAACTTACAACAGTTATTGTTATATCATAAGAACCATCAGGATTGAAACTCCAATTAAAGTTAGATATTTTACCTAAAAGTCCATCATAGTTTCCATCATAGGTTTTTCTATAATATTCTATAGGACCTAGAAGATTTAAAAAAGAACCACCACTTTCAAAGCTATCACTAAAAAATCTTTTAGGATCTTCTACAAGGGTACCACCTATAGTCTTATAGGTTCCATCATTTGCTATATAACTACTAACACCCCACTCTAACAAAACAGTGTATCCTAATCTTAAATATAAAATGTCTATAATGTCAAACTGTTCTCTACTATAAGCTTTTAGCTTAATAGTTGCTTTTTCAATAGATCCCCTATTTAAGGTTTTTATATCTATACTTTCAATTCCAGGCATGGGGACTATCCCCCACTCATCACTATGTTGATAGCCAGATAGACCTACATTTGAGGATTTAGGATTTAAATTACTACCATTTAAAGTTGAGGTACCACCAAAAAGAATATTATTTTTAGCTAATCCCATTCCTACTAGATTACTATTATTTATTCCAATATCTGTAAGTTTTTCTTCAGTTACAGAAACTGCAGAAGCAAATTTAACCCAAGATGTTTTAGAGTTAAGATAGGAAATTTGACTATTATCTCTAAGACTACTTACTCCACTACCATGGACTTTTTGCCTTTGAATGATTTGATCTCCAACATAGTCTTCAAATTCTTCACCTACTATATTACTCATAACTTTTTAGAATTTTAGTATTGATAATATATTTTAATATAAATGGCTTCATGGTTATACATATTTTATATTAACTAATATTTTTAGCTGCTTTATATATATCTAAACATCTTTGAGATTTACTTACTCTTCCTGTTAATTTAGTTTTATAATTTTTTCTATCTGTAGCTGGGGCATTATCTTTAAGTGCTCTAAGAACAGTTCCTGGGGTCTCTCCATCTACATAAAAACATTCAGTAGCAGCAGCTAGAGTTAAAGAATTTCCATTAGTTTTGTATAAACCTGATGATGTTTTATTTACTAAATTACCATTTCTTTTTAGAGTTCCACTATTTCCTTTTAAGACTCCACCAGATTTTGATCGATCTATATTTATTTTTACATTTGGTTTTCCTTTAATAACATGGGATTTAGATACTTCAAGTTCAGCTTTAAATAAAGCATCTCCTAAAGCTATAAGTTTTGTTTCCATTTCTTTACCATTTTTCCATAATGGTTGATTTAAGGGTATTGTGTTAAATCTAGTAGAATTAGGATAGAAGTAACCAACTGGTATATCAGAGTAGTTTGATTTTAGATAAGGTCCTACAATTGTTTCATATTTTTTTCTAGTATTTGCTGATCCCCCAGTGTCTGTCCACTGCATAAGACCTACTCCTGAGTTTTTATAGTCTTTAGATGAGTTATACTTATCTTCTTTTCCATTTTCCATTTCACCTTCTTGGAATCCTGATTCAGCCATAACATTTCCAGCTATACCTGCTCCTTCAATGTATGTATATCCTACTTCTATCATAGCATCTATAAAGATAACAATTTTCTTTTCCTGAGATGGAGATACTTTGCCATCATAAGCTTTTGTGCTAGTTGTTGTGGCTGCATTTTCCTGGATGTTGTTAAGATCAATATTACTGTCAATATTTTTACCTACAATTGAAAAATCTATACTATTTAAATTTGTTAAAGATTTGGCTTTTGGTATAGTTGTTGTCTCAATTTCAGTAGTCCAATCATTATTTGACAACTTATGACTTATTCCTGTTACTAATAAATCCAATTCTTTTCCATAGTTTGAAGGAAGAAATCTACTATCTATATGTAGTTTATTGTATATTTTTATTCCAGAGATTCCATCTAAAGTTAAACCTAATTTAAAAGGAATAAAACCTATTGAGTTTCCAACTTTTTGGTCAGCTTGGAGAAATCTATAAAATTCAGCAACAATACCTACATTATTATCAATAGCTTCCTCATTAAGTTTTAAGTCTAACTTAATATATTTATTTTCTCCTTTTAATTGAATACCTGAAAAGCCATAGCATAAAGATAATTCTTTTAAAAATTTTTTAGCATAATTTACTTCTGCCTCATTTTTAACTCCTACAGCTATATTATTTTGAAGTTCATTATTAAATCGGTCAGTAAGACCTCTATTCCAATTTGAAAAAGCAGTTGCTTCTACACCTTTGACATATCCTCCGGCAGTTGCCCCTACAGTGACCATAGTAGCATACTCTGGTGTAATTGCAGTTTTTAACTTTATATCTCTAACAAAGTTTGATCCTTTTTTAGGATCTGGATTATAACCATACATTTCTAAAGTGTATGGAGGATTATTAACTTTTTTAACTACACCTGGAATAGGAGTTGAGTCAATTATTTTAAGTATTTGTGATGTTTTATCTATTATAGGTTCAAGATTATTTATCCCACCTAAAGCTACATTAAGACCATCACATAAGGAGGAAATAAATCCATATATGTTAACATTTCCATCTGTATCTTTATTAGAATCTAAACTATCTGTTATGAAGTCAAAATTTAAATAAATATTCATTATATTTGATGAATTTGAGGTAGGTTTAAATATAGATAATTCTGGTAGAACCTTAGAAAATGAGGTTTTACGTTTTTGAAATTTATCATTTCTTACTAAACAAACTCTTGGATCTAAAGAAATTTGATTAGGTAAAGAGTACATTTTATTTTCTTCTTCATCATAGCTTATACTAAATATTGGAGGGTCTGTTCTTTTTGATTTTATGGAAGGAAGAATTACCTCTTGAATGTATTGTAGTAAGGCCCCAAATTTAAGATAATAATAATTTTTTTCTTTCCCTCGAACATAAAAACATAATTTGTTCCCAGGCATATTCTCTATAGGATTATCAGCAGATGAAAATTGATTTACTTGACGTGTAATAGTTACAGTTTTGGTTACTGGGAATCCATCTTTATTAAATCGTACAAATTCTTCTTTAGTTTCAGTTATTGTTTCTCCTATTGTTTCATCACCAATACTTTTATATAAAAAATTTCCTATATAATTTTTAAATGGAGGAAACTCTGATGATAGTTTATTAGTTGAGTTAATAATAATAGAAACACCATCTTCACCTTCTTTATTTGCTACTCTATCTTTATTAATATATTTCCATACCCATAGCATAGCAGATATATCATCTGAGGTAGGAGATTCTGTAAGTACTCTAACTCCTTCTTCTGAATTTTCACTATTTTCTAGAGTTTTTTGAATGTTTTGAATTGAAGAATTAATAAATTTTGATATTTTTCTACTAGGAGTAAGATTTATTTTTAATGATTCAATCACATCTCCTAAACTTACAACAGTTACTGTTATGTCATAAGAACCATCTGGGTTGAAACTCCAATTAAAGTTAGATATTTTGCCCAATAATCCATCATAATTTCCATCATAAGTATCTCTAAGATTTTCTATTTTAGGAAGGATATCTAAAAAAGAACCATCACTACTAAAATTAGTACTAAAAAAATTTTTAGGATCTTCTACAAGGGTATTATTTATGGTTTCATAAGTTCCATTATTTGATATGTAACTACTAACACCCCACTCTAGTAACACAGTATATCCTAATCTTAAATATAAAATATCTATAATATCAAATTGTTCTCTACTATAAGCTTTTAATTTAATAGTTGCTTTTTCAATAGACCCCCTATTTAAGGTTTTTATATCTACACTTTCAATTCCAGGCATAGGAACTATTCCCCACTCATCACTATGTTGATAACCAGATAAATTTATATTTGAAGATTTAGGATTTAAATTACTACCATTTAAAGTTGAGGTACCACCAAAAAGAATATTATTTTTAGCTAACCCCATCCCCTTAAGATTACTATTATTTATCCCAATATTTGTAAGTTTTTCTTCAGTTATAGAAACTGCAGAAGCAAATTTAACCCAAGATGTTTTAGAGTTAAGATAGGAAATTTGGTCTCCAGTTCTAAGACTACTTACTCCACTACTATGGACTTTTTGTCTTTGAATAATTTGATCTCCAACATAGTCTTCAAATTCTTCACCTACTATATTACTCATAACTTTTTTATTTAACTATTTAAACTCTCATAATTAGCTAAAATTTGATTTAATCTAGAAGATGCTGGAATTCTTACTTGGGATCCTGGGGAAGGAAATAAGGAGTCTTGTCTTGTGTTGTAATTGGCTGAAGAGATAATCCACCATAATGAAGAATCATTATAATAGGATTGAGCTAAAATATCATACCTATCACCTTCAGTAATAATAATGTAAATATCATTTATACTTTTTGGGATATTTGGATATTTTACATTTACATATCTAGGTCGTCTATCTTTAAGATCTAAAAGAGGATTAAGACCTAATGATGTTACAGTTCTTGAATATCTAGCCATTTATTTATATTTTTTTTAATTTCCTGAATAGCTTGGGTTTGTTGGAGAGTTACTACCAAAAGAACCAAAATCAAATCCACCTTCTGTTTGTCCAACAACAGGAGTACCTTCATTACCATCATTTGCACTTGTAATAAGTTCTCCAGATATGGGAGATGTAATAGTAGTAAGAGCTCTAGGTTCCAAACTATCTACTGTATTATTATCTGTAGAGCCTGTTATAGTAGCTATTCTTTGATCATACCCATTACTATTTCCATCATCTATACCTATAAATCTTTCTTTTCCATATATATTTCCATCATTTAATCCACTTGAGTTATTATTAGCATTTGTGATATTATTAATAGCTGGTCTAAATTTATGTATAGGAGTGAATTTAAGAGAAACATTAATTATATGGGGCATTTCTTTTAAGGATGAGTTTTCAAAGCCTTCATTCCCAATAGAAAGTGTTTCATCTGTAGAAGGAATACTTATTTCCCATGGAGATTCTTGTGGGATATCATAATCTACACTACTAATAAATCCAGGTTGTTCGAATAAATACCCCCCAACTGTCATTTGAGATAAATTTCCAGCCATATAACCACCTTTTGTTGTATAAGTTGGTGCTAAAGATGATGCTAAGAAATTCAATTTTCTGTACATAGGATATAATTCTTCTTTTGATTGAGCTGCTACAGTAAAAGATATAGAAATATCTCTGCTAAACCCACCATATTTGTATAACTCTTCAGCTCTACCCATATATTTTTGACCTTTCCATTCAGCTTGATAACCATCTGAAAAACTATTAAGAAAAGCTCTAAAATGAATAAATGTTTTTTTCTTGGGATCATTTGGATCAATAACAGCTATTCTAAATTTGCATAAATCATTTTTTAATTCAAATGAAGGAGTAACACCTGTATCTCTATACACAGGTAAAGCATTTATTCTATCTGTAGGACCAATAGATCTTCCTAAAGTATCTCTTTTTCCTACTTGGTAGTTAGAAATATTTCCTTTTTTACCAGGATCTCCAAGAAGAACTCTTTTTTCAATATTCTTATTTTGATAACCTGGAGATGTAGATAAAAATGTAATTTGAGGTTTAGAAGATAGATTGAGTTTTTTTCTAAAGTCTTCTAATATTTCATTATCTTCAGTTTTAGGTTGATCAATAAAATCTTGTTGTTTCCATGATCCTTTACCTATTCTATCAGTATTTTCTGGGAAAGTTCCAGCTTCTGTAGGAGTATAAACACTAGTTTCAAAACTATGAAGGTTGTATCGAATATTACTATAAGAATCTAATAAGTCTTCAGGATTTGCTGATAATTCTGTTAATTTAGTGTATAAGCTACTAACTCCAATTCCCTCTTTAAATATATTATCTTGATCATATTCAATTTCACTTCTTTTAAATACTGAGTAATTACCTATTTTTAAACCTGAAATATTTGATGTTTCATCTGCTTCAAAAAATAATGAGTTTAAAAGATTAGGGTTATTTCCCCCAGTTCTTTGATCAGCAAATGGTATACGAGTAGGACTAGTTAATCCTAATGTATTTCCAGATCCTCCCCCATATTCTATAACATTAGTACCACTATCAGGATTTAATTGGTAACCAGTTCCAATAGGTGTAGGTATTAATGCTTCACGGCTGTTATTTTTAATACTATTATTAAGTCTAACTAATCTATTTCCACCTACTTTATTAAAATTATCTATATTACTTTTATTTTTAACTACATCAAAATAGTTATTTAACTCTAATACTCCACTAAAATTTACTCCCCCTATTGAAATATCAGAAGTGTCAAGTACTCCATTTTTATTTAAATGTATTCCAAAGGCATTTACCGCAGCTTGAGCTTGGGTATTTGCAAAAATATAGTCCCCAGCATTAAGTGCTCCAAATGCATATCCGGCACCTGTAGAAGCTTCAGTTTTTGGATTTATTCTTGAAAGTACTGATTGTTTTAGGAAAAATTGTAATCTATTTAAATTAGTATCTCCCCATCTTTCTAATCTAGATACATCTATAGCTGATCTTAAAGGAGTGATTGGTCCTCCTCTAAGGATAAAATCACCACTACCTCCACTACCAGCGGCATTAAGATCACTTAAAGCTTGAAGAGTATCAGGAACATTAGCATCTGAGATACCATTATTATTAATATCAAAAGTGATAAGGGGTTTTGAATTTTCATTAATAAGATAAAAATCATTAGCAGATTTCATTCCAGGGGCAATTCCGCCACCAGTATATCCTTTCCCTCCAGTTCCACCAGAGTAATACACAAACTCTTCTGGGTTTGTATCTAGAAGTAAATTTATTAGACCCATTTAATTTTTTATTATCCCTCTTTAGATAATATTAATTAGTAGTACCAGATGTTCCTGTAGGAAATTCTGGTTGATTTTGAATGTAAGGTAATTGTTGGCTTGATACACTAGTTGTAGTAACTCCATGTCCAGCAAAAGTTGGAATATTTCCATTTAAATCTAAAGCAGCAGAGGGTGGTGGTAAAGTTGATTGAAAAACCATATCTGTTAAAGAAGGATTACCTGTTATTGAATAGCTTTGATGCAATCTTGATTGTTTAGTAAGTGACTCAGATGAAAGTGGTATATCAGCACCATCAAATTTGCTTAAATTTGAACCTTCTGAAGTTAATTTGTTTAATAGTCCCATAATTGTATTTTTTGTTATAAATATTTAATATTATTGTGTTTTATATGCTACTAGATTTAAAGCATTTCCTACTTTTTGTCCATCTAATACCACATCACCACCTGCTGAAATAATATCAATTAGTTGTTGGAGTAAGGAATTTGTTTGAGCCATATTAGCTCCACCCCCACCAGCACTACCTCCTCCAGATCTACCACCTTTTTCTCCAAATAAGTTAGTTCCAGCTACTACACTGTCTTCTTTGTCAAGTTGGATTGTACCTTTTTGAGTAGAAAGAGAAATACCCCCATCAGGTTGGATAACACCATCTTTTACATTCTTTTGTGAATTAACATATGCTACACCACCTGCTATAGCTCCTAAAGCTAAAGCTGGACCTATTACTGCTATTCCTCCTAAGGCATTCCAAGCACCTTTTATAATATCTATAATAGCAGCTCCAACACTTAGTCCTTTCTCAGCTTTTTTAGCCATAATTATAGCTCTTAGTCCTTTTAT
>Ga0209337_1003272_pt1 | contig 11445 bp, 7 predicted proteins | sample LinPmetageLP53_FD_184044 | JGI IMG/M metagenome (GOLD analysis project Ga0209337, IMG submission 184044) | Marine viral communities from the Pacific Ocean - LP-53 (SPAdes) (version 2) | ecosystem: Environmental > Aquatic > Marine > Oceanic | place: Pacific Ocean | collected 2010-02-08 | reverse complement strand
ATTAGCTTTCCTTAATTTCATATAGATAATTTTAAGTTAAATAGAGAAGAAAATGTAAATTCTTGTGATTGTTGAATTTTATTTGTAAATAAAGCAAACCCCATATCAGCTGGGTCTTTATCGTCTAGGTCTATTACAAATATTTTTTTTCCTGCTTCTAGTAATTGTTTTGCTATTTTATATGTTGATTTAATAGCGTCTTTATCTAAAGCCAAATAAACTTTTTTAACTTCAGATGTAACTAATTTTTGCATTAGTTTTTTTGATATATTTTTACCAAATAATGGTATAGCGTTTCGTTTTATAGCAATAGCATCAAATGCACCCTCGCATAATACAATAGGAATATTCCAGTTTATCATATTTTCAAACCCTATAATATTTTTATCTGAAGATGGTGCATCATATTTTCTTGATGGTTCTCTTTCAAATGAACGTGCTACAAAATAATCCAACTGCCCATCAACACTATATGTAGGTATAATAATTTTATTAGCATATCTACCTTTTTCACAATATCCTATTTGATATTTTAAAATATCTATAGTAGAAACCCCCCTTTTTTTAAGATAAGCTAAAGCATGTCTAGCATGTATATCTGATTTAGTAAGGTTATATAATGATTTATATTCTGTTGGTAATTCAACTTTAGTATTTGAAACTACTATATCATATTTTTCTGTAGTTCCTAATATATCTTTTAATTGTGTTCTTTTACCAGTGGGTACTTTTAATGCTTTAAATAAACCAAATAAAGTTTTACCTTTTTTATCACACACCCAACAATGCCATAAATTTTCTTTTTTTTTATTTGGGATTAAATTTATCTCTAATTTTGGGTTTTTATGATGACAAAAAGCACAATGAAAAGCATGGTTCCCCCTTGCTGTTGGATTGCTCTTACCCAGAACGGATTCCACTAATCCAAGTAATATTTGGTTTACCATAAAAAAGACTTCAGTTTAGATTTAAGATACGTTAAATATTTGGATTAACCAAATCTTTCCTAAAAAACTTACCTAATATATTATCATTTATATATTCTGTATTTTCTAATACATTATTAGAGAATTGATATTTAGTTTCTAAATATGTAAGGTGTTTTTTGTTAAATGCAAACTCTAATATTTTACGTGAAAAATTTTCTTGTTTACCTTCTGTAAGTAATTGTTTAATTTTGGTATGGGAACCATAATAAGTTAACCAATCACTTTCTTTAACCACTTTACGTTTACGTTTAGTACCTTTTAAAGGTGGTAAAGTACGATTAAAAAATAATACTTTTTTACCTAAATATTTTTCGTTAGTTGGAATATAAGTAGCTTCATATATGAAACCAAATGTATTTTTAGGCATTTGTTCAATGCCTTTTATAACTTCATTATTGTATAACCACATTTATTGATCGTATCTAATTACGAATGTAATGTCTGTTTCATTAGTCATTGGAATAGGTTGACCAAATTTACCTACTAATAATAATTCGTTTGCTTCATTATATATCCCTATAGTAGTAGCATAAGGTTGAAAAATAGAACCAGTTGCAAAATCTCTTAATGATCCTGAGGAGTTGGTTGTAATAGTTGGGTTTTGGGACATGTTAAGTTCAGTAGCACTTACCCTACATACTATTTCATTCTCATATATAGTATGTTTATTTTTAAATTTTAGAGTATTTGGTCCTACTGTTATTGCCATGTTTTATTTTTTAACAAAATGTTATTTCATCTATTGTGTTTGTTACTAATCCTCTATTAAATATTATAAATTTATCATCTGTTGTTCTATACCATCTAATTCCTAATCCTAGTGGAACATATTTATATTTACCTTCCTTATAATTAAACCCATAATATACGATCCCTGATGGGCCTAAGGAATAGTTTATGTATCTTTGTGAATAGTTACAAATAAATCTTATCCGACTAGGGTTAACTAATTCAGGTGTTTCTAAAGGATATATTTCATTATTAAATCCTATTTCAGAATATTGTATGTCTGTTAGTTCTGTTCCACAAGTTTCATATGCTAATATTTTACCATTTTCTAAAATAATATTACGACCTCCTCTTTCTCTTCCTTCAAACACAGGAAATCTACCTGTTAAGTTGGCTCCTATTAAAGTATTATCTTTATAATTATAAGAAACTCCTGTAAGTTTTTTTCTTCTACATGCTGATTCCTGGTCAGGATAAGCTCCTTTACTTGTTTCTATTGAAATTGAAGGTAAAACACAATTATTATCTTCACTTTCTATTCTACCTTCTTTATTAACTATTAAATATTCGGTTAAGGTAGTAAGGATATAATTTTTAGTAAAGGAATAATTTGTTTTATTATCAATTAAAGCATCTTCTAAATTATCATATAAATATCCTTTAAATTTAAAATAAGTTTTTTCTCTAAAATTAACTCCCGTATTAGCACAAACTTTTTCTTCTGTTTCATATGGAACGGATCCTACAACTGTTCTTGGAAAAGGGGTGTATATAGGAGTTGGTTCCGCTGGTGGTGGTGGGGGTGGAGTATTCTGTACTAATGAAATAGTAGTAGTTGTAGTATCTCCTTCAGGTAATACTAATTGTTCAATTTTAAATTTAGTACCAGTATCCGGATTATAGTCAGTACTGGTGTCTCTTCTACTATTAGGATTATTAAATCCTCCTCCTATTGTATATGTTTCTTTTATAACTCCATTAGTAACCCTTTGAATAGAATTACCAAATGTACTTTTAGAACCTCCTTTAATTGTTATATCTAAAGGAGAAGATTTATTAGTTGATATCCAAGCTCCAGGATCAAAAGAATTATTTGTATAATCATATGTAATTGATTCTTTACCTGCTATAACATAATTTTGATTACCTCTTTCACTTCTAATTTCTACTTCCATTGGTGAGGACAAAGTATTAGTAAATACTACTTCTACTGTACTTTTACTTAACGGTGCAATTAAATCATAAGTAAATGATAATAAATCAGAATTAGGTGAGGGAGTTGGTCCACTACAGGATGTAAATGCTCTAAAAAATACAGTTCCACTTATAAAGGATGATGTAATTGAGTATGATGTACCTATTGATTGTGAGAGTATTTCTGTTCTTCCCGATGCAAAATTCCTATCATCACTAACTGAAGCTGTTATTCTAGTAGGAGAGTTTGTTGAAGATTGGGTAACATAACTTACATCAAATCTTCCTCTTCTGGATCCTGTTCTTAGACTAGTTAATAAAGGAACTAGACAATCTTCAAATCCAGGTTCACATGTTATAGGATTATAAGATCTATTAAAAAATTCTTCTCCCTCTAAAGAAGCACTAAAAGGAGTGACAGTTAAGTCTTGGTCAAAACTACTTGTTACTTTACTACCAGAATTGGGTCCTGTAGTAAAATATAGACCTACGTTTTGTGATATTTCAAATCCTGTATTAGCCATTAATTACGTTATCTATAAAATATTTTCCAATTGATATTGCTCTATTATCTAATTGAGCTTGTGACCCTGATGTTGCTATAGGGGACATAAATAAATAATAAACTCTATTAACATCTCTTATTAAATTTAATCTTCTTCTAAATATTTGCCCACTTCCTATACCAGTAGGTAAAGGCATATTAGCAAATTCATCTTCATGTATAATCATTATATACATTAAATCATGTTCCATTCTTTGACTTCCAGCAAAAATATTATATCCACGATGACTACCAGTAGTATTAGTTCTAATTCCTATAGGATCATTTTGATATTCAAGATTATCTGAATATGAATATGCTTCTATAAAAGGAATACCATCTATATCAGCTGTCATTAACCAAGCTTTATCTGTTCTTTGAGTGAAATATTGTGCATTAGTACTTCCAAAATAACTTGATGATACTGATCCACTAAATATTTTTCCATTGGTAAATTCTACATTAGAGCCAGATGGTGTGTTAATTATATTTCCAAATGGATATTCTTCTCTAAATAATAAATTATTAGGTCCTATAAAACTACCTGTATTACCATATATAGTATCTGTAAATTCATTGTCTCGTGCTATAAAATTACTACCTGAGCCATCTGCTATATTTCCTCCTCCACTTCCTGTTAGTGATAAATTAGTAGCACTACCTGTAAAATTATCCCTAATATCTTTTAAATCAATTGTTTTATTAAATTTAAAGTTAATATTAGTAACTAATTCTTCAGTATTAACTTTTGATGCTGTTAAATGTAATGAACTAAGTGAATGGCTTGTTCCAAATGATAAAGAAACATCTTTATTTTCATAAAAATAATCCATTCTACCACTACCTGTAATTATAGCTGAATTGGTAATTTCACTTCCTGTTAAGTTTGCAGGGGTTCCTAAAATATCACTAGAACCACTAAATTCTCTTATTAATGAGAAGTTATTTTTTGATCCTGTAAATATATCTAAATATAATGTACTATTATGGTTCCAAGTATAACTTCCTGTTGCACTACCAGAGGTATCAAATTGTACAGGAGTTTCACTTCCAGAATGTACTCTAACTGTTACATATTCTGCACTTGCAGTATTGAAAGTATAAAAATTTAATTTTCTTGCTGCTACACTACCAGTTCCATCTTCACAAAAAGATTCACTAACCTCCCAAGTTCTACCATAAATTTCTAAACTTGATGTAAAAGCCTCACATCCTAAACTATCAATAATTGTTACACTAGCAGATCCTGAATTTAAGGATTCTCCTAATAAAGGTATTGAAGATTGAGTGTTTCCTGCACTAGAAGTAAAACTAGAAGAATATTGGGATAAAGAAGTAGTTACAAATATATCAAATACATTACTTCCTCCTGTAAGATTATTAATTATTAAAGTAGGTATTTGGATGCTACTAGTATAGTTTAGACTTGCTGTATAGGTTATTTGGGTTGAAGAAGTAACATTATAATTAAAAGGATAAATACATCCATCATTATCAGTTATATTTAATATATAGCTACCACTTACTAAATTATTAGCATCTTGGGATGATGTATTAAATCCTCCAGGTCCTGACCAACTCCAACTATATGGCTCTCTACCTCCTGTTATAAAAGCATCAGATGCTGTATCGTTAGCATCTAGTTCATCTAATATAATTTGCCCACTATTTGAAGCAAAACAATCTACATGTGTTAGGGCATAACTAGCTGTTACAGGTAAAATTTTACCTATTGTAATTGTAGAAGAGCTTGTACATAAATTAGAATCTTTAAAATATACATTATATGATCCTTCAGTTAATAAAGAAAATGAATTTGGTAGAGATACTGAATTAGAGAATGAGGCTGATAGGGAGGCTGATATTGTGCCTGTTGCTCCACTTGCACTAACTAATATCTGACCATCATCTGTATCACAGAATGATACTTCATTTTGAAATATTGTTCCACTAATTGGTATAAATGAAGTGTTTATAGATTGAGTTACTATTTCATTATTATTATCTTTTACATAAAGTATTAAAGAACGTGTTGGTAATATTGATGCTGTAATAGTTGGTTGGAATAAATCACTTATAGGAGTGTATGTTGAATTATCAATAGACCAACTATATGGAGGTAATCCTTTATCTATTGAAAATGTTACTGAAGATGAAGTATTTCCCTCAAAACAGGTCTGTGTTATAGATGTTATTGATGAAGTTAAAGGTTCAGCTGTTATATTTAATGTTACTGAAGCTGTATTACTTGTAATTCCTAAGGTATTATCTACAGTATATTGTAATTTATATTGGCCTGGAGTAACACTACTTTGATTTGGTGTTATTACTATATCCCCACTACTACTTAAACTATTATCTGGGAAAGGCACTCCAGATATATTTGATGTAGATACTGATTCCGAGGCTATATTTACACAATCATCAAAATCTTGAGATATTATATTTAATATTTTTTCTTCTTGAGTGTTTAATATTGTGTAATAATCATTTCTAGCTACTGGGCTACCTTCTATAAAACACAAATAATCTTGATTTGTAATAACAGCTAAACCATGATTATAAAATATATTTCCAACAGGTATTACTAACCCATCTGCTTTTCCAGCATAGTATGCGGCAGGTGCAGAATAAAATACTTCACCATATTTAGCTATTACTTTTATAAAATCAAATAAATTTCCTTGTCCATCATCAGCTATAAAGTAATCTGAACCTGAAATAGCAAAGGTTGTTGGTTTTATACCTTCTCCATATTTGTCTTTTGGGATAGATATTACTCTTATTTTAGCAGAATTTTCAATAAAATAAATAGCAGAACCATACAAAGCATTCCCTTCATCATCATAATCATATTCTTGTGATTGGAAATATGGAAAACTTCTATAATTTGGAAAAGATCCGGAAGCTAAAGTATTTTGGATGTAATTATCATAAGATGAAGAATGCCAAAAATAATTAACATTTTCAGGGTATTCTAAACCTCCTCTTTCTGGTGTTTGGTCAATTGAAGAAGCTGTAATGTAATTTTCGTAATATAAATGACGAATAGATTCATATATTAATCTTCTATAATTTTGATCTGTAGTTAGATTATCATTTACAGCATCAAAAGGTTGATCTGTAGTAATAGGAATATACTCTCCTACATATGTTTGGATGTTATTACTTGAATAAGATGATGAATCAAACTCATATTGCTTATTAGCAATATAAGGGACTGATTTTATATCAGCTGGATTTAGTTTCTTGTATGCAAAACTCATTCATTAAAAATCTAATTTTACTCTGACAAGAGCTTCTTTAGTGAAATCTTTAACTAGTGGTTTTGATAACTTTGCTACGGATAATAATTCTGTGGCATCATTGTATAAACCAACAGTTGTTATAAAAGTTTGAGGATTATTAATTAAACTTGAATGTACAAATTCTCCACTACCACTTATCATGGATGGATTAGTTGTATAGTTAAAATCTGTATTTCTTACTCTAACAAATATAAAATCAGAAGTTATTGTTTCTTCTGAATTTAAAGAAAAGGTTTGGGCTAATTTTATTGAGTTAAATAAAGCACTGTTATTAGCTACTAGTGCAGTATTTGTTAAATCATTATTAACTACTAGGCCTACTCCACCTTGTGATGCTGATAATGCTAGTGCCCTTGGGTTTAATAATATTAAACCTACATCAGGTAAAAATTTACCATATGAACCTGAAGGTGTTATACCTGGGGTTACACTTCCTGTTACACTATCTGATACAGCACTTCCATTAGTTCCACTTACAATATCAAATACTCTACCGGCATCTGAAAAAGTTAGTGTACTTACATCTTTTGAATTATCTGTTAATTGAATTTTAGAAGCTACACTACCATCTGAACCTGAAATTACTAAATTAAATGTTCCTGGGAATAATTTTTCTTTATATCTAGCTCTATTAACAGTTAAAGCATACATATCTCTTGAATCTGTATTTCCTACTCCAAAGTTAAAATTTGTATTTTCATCTCCATTAACTAAAGTTCTATATTGCCCATAAGTTACTCTTGATGGTGAACTACCAGTAACTAAAGTATTATATGGTGCAGAACCCGAACCATTTACTTCTCCATATGCTATAGAGAATTGAACAGCGGCATCTGATCTTAAAGATGAGGTTTGAAAAACATCTAAAAAAGTATCAAATGAGGATGTTTGTGATGAAGTAAAAAATTGTGTTAGTGTAGGAACTTCACCTGAAAATAATGTGGAAGTGATTGAATCAGCACTTACTACGAAATCACTTGTGTTTAAACTTACAAAGCTCATATTATGTTGTTACTTTAGTTATGTTAAGAGGAATAGTTAGTCTTGCTCCCGAATCTCTACCTGTAATTGTTAATATAGTATTTAAAGTATTTGCTGTTCCAAATAAAGTATTAACTGTAGTTGCAGTTAGGTTAATTGTAGTTCCAATTACTGTTCTTGATACGTTTGTTCCTATTGTTGAAGTAGAATTTAACGTAGCAGCATCTGTAGTATTTACTCCTGTTCCTTGAAGAACAGATAAAACTCTTGAATCTCCAATTGTTGCTGTATATCCTGATGCTTCAAATGTTGTGTCAGCACCTAAGTAATTTAAGGTTTGAGGTGTAATAGATAATGATGCTCCTTGTTTTAATGTAATAGTAGTATACCCTACTTCTAATACAGGTAATTTAGCAGTTCCTCTTGGTAATGTTAATAATTTATATTTCATTACTTGAGTTTCATCTGGAAATGCTTCAAGAATTGGCATGTTTTCAATAGCTTCTCCATAAAAAGCTGAGCCCGATGGGTGGAATGGATTATATAAAGTATAATCTATTTCATCATCGGCTAATGAAAATTGTGTAATTCTAAATGAGCCATCATTTCGTGCTAATAATTCACGTCCTTTTTTTGTTAAAATGGCGTCAACCGTAACTGTAGTATTATTTAAATATCCCATGGTTTATTTTTGCTATATATAAATATAATGTTTTTAAAAATTATGTTATTAAGTTTTGTGACTTAAGTTCTTTTACTATATTACCTGCTTTTTCCTGTAATTGTTGAGGTAAGTCAGCGGGTAATACTATACCAGTAGAAGTTTGTCCTGGTTGTTTTTCAAAATTAAGTACAATATTTGTTTCATCTTCTACTTTTTTTAGTATGACAAATCTTTTAATTTGTCTAGCAGCATCAGGGTTTGCGGTTGTAAAATCTTCACAAGCTCTAGCTGGTATGTCTTTGTCAAATTCAATAGTTAAACGTCTTGTATTTGTTACTTCATCTCTTGGTATAACACTTACTCGTTTAACTTGTCTTTCAAATGATATAGGAAATTCTCCACTTCCTGAACCTACTACTCCTGCAGATTTATCTACAAATCTAAATAGGTCTCCTTCTTCTACAAAAAATCGTTCATCTATAACACCGTATGAATCAGAACCACTTTCATAAATAGATGAAGTTTGTGTAAAATTATCATACCAAAAAGACATAGATACAGAAGCAGTTAAGATATTAAATGAACCTGTATTATTTCTTAAGAAAAAGGCATTCCCATTTCCAGCATCTCCACCATCAACTATACTTGATGTAAATGAAGTCATTGGGTCTGAAGGAAAATAATAAGTATAAGAAGTTTGTCCAAAAGAAGCCGCTTGTAAACCACCTATATTTACAGAAGCACTTACTATATCAGGTGTTTCAAAAGTAGTTTCAAATTGTCCTCCCATTGCTGATATTGATTCATCAAATATTGCTTCAATTTTATCTGTATTTTTAGGTAAAATTACAGAATTAGAAATATGATAAATAGCTTCTATTAATTCAAAATCTCCAAAATCAGTTGATGCTGAAAATATTGGTGCTACTCCATTAAATGGATTCCAAGATATAGTATCAAATGAAGCAGATATATTTTTAGGAACATTTATTTCTAGTTCTACTTGTCCTTCTATATTAATTAGTAAATCATTATCCCACCAAATGCTTTCTCTATTAATAGGTTCATTTCTAGTTAATGTAATAGCAGGATATCCTCCTACTGATACACCATTGCTTCCACTTTGTATTTGGATAGTTCCTAAAGTAAAATCACCTATGTTTATAAATTTACCTCCTAAACTATTAGGTATTGGGAATATATCTTCTTTAGTTACGTTTTCAATTGGTCCTGCTGTAAATCTAAAATCTAAAGTACTACTTCCTGTTGGATTTTGTAATGTAGGTAAATATTTGAACCCACCAGCATATACAGGTTTTAGACCATCTAAATATTTTTGATCTCCAAATAGTTGATTATTGTCTAAAGATATATCTACTTCTTTTTTAGCATTAAATATATTTTGTAAATCAAATATATTTGTATTATTTCTAGTTAATTCTATAACATTAGATCTTCCATCAATTAAATATTTAAGATATATATTTGATCTTTCTGGGAAAGCAGATCCCGTTTCTACTATTTCTGAAAAGTAAGCAAATTTAAGTGAGTTTAAATCTATAGCTGCAGTTTGACCATAAGATGAATCTCCTATAGTATAAATGTTATATTTTTGAGAAATATTTTTACTACCTAAATATCTAGGATTTTTACTACGTAATAAAGTATAATTACTATCTTGTATAGGAGCATCTAAAAAGGATGAACCTGATTCTGAAAGTGTTCCTAATGATCTACTTGTTATAAATCCTATATTAACAGGAACTATTGGATTAGATGAATAATCAACATCCATAAATCTTACTGATTTTCTTGCTTCAGATATATTATTTAAAGTAGGATTGAATGGTATAGCAGAATAAGATATAGATGTACTATAATCAGCTTCTAAATTAAAGAAACTTAATTCTGTTACTGTACTACTAGTTGGTAAAGTATAAACTGTTAATTCACTACCACTATATTCTCCTGTAAAAGGTTCTCTTAAATCTGTAAAATTATAAATTACTCCTGAGGCTGTAATTGTGTTTGCTGAGCTTGAGGGGATTAAAATTTCTCCCGTATAGCTAGTATTTAAATTTTCGGCCATTGGATTTGATCCAGTTACACTTACTATATCAATTGATCCACTATGATCTATATATGTAAAAACAGGATTAAATCTTTCTTGTTTTGTCCTTTCTAAAATTGTTGGTTTTATTACTAATCCTGTATTTAGTAATGTTTTAGCAGGGACAAAATCCTTTAACATTTTAAATAAAGAATTATCAAAATATGATAACAATCTTATAGATTGTAATACATTTGTTTTTTGAAAGTATTTTCTAAAATAAAAGGTTTTTAACTCATCTAATTTAGGATAAGTTAATGAGCCAGATAAATTAGGATCACCTATATATTCATCTATATCAAAAAATCCCAATTGATTAATAATGTCTTGATCAATACTATTTTGAGGGGATATTGCTATTTCTGCTATATCCAAATCTGGTGTATAATCAATTACTGAACTACTTAATTGATTAATTTGAACTGATACATATGGGGATAGTGTTGAACCAGATATTATTTCGTTGTTTAATACCCTTACCTTATTGTCATTTGTAACAAATCCACCTAAATCTGGTCCTTGTATTGCATCTACTCTACTTTCAGATTTAAAGCTACTACCTGTAAAATTATTTATAATAGCAAAATTAACTGTTGATGATCCTGTACCTAAAAATGATCCTGTAGGAGCAAATGATCCTGTAACCATTGGGTGTACTGATGTTATTTTATTATCTCCATCTGAACCTGATATTTGATCATAATTTCCTAAAGGTAGTCTATATACTAAGTTATAATATGATGATGTTATGTCATTATCAGCATAAGATGTTGGGTTTAAAACATGTTCGTCAAATATTGATTGAGATAAACTAGTTATCCAATATCTAAATTCCTGAAACTCACCATCAAAAATAACATTATTAGGTGCTATTACATTATTACTTCCTGTTCCTCCTAAATAACCTAATAAATGACTATTTTCCG
>Ga0209337_1003271_pt1 | contig 11447 bp, 4 predicted proteins | sample LinPmetageLP53_FD_184044 | JGI IMG/M metagenome (GOLD analysis project Ga0209337, IMG submission 184044) | Marine viral communities from the Pacific Ocean - LP-53 (SPAdes) (version 2) | ecosystem: Environmental > Aquatic > Marine > Oceanic | place: Pacific Ocean | collected 2010-02-08 | reverse complement strand
CCAATCTATATGCTCGTTTGCTACAAAGTTTGCTAATGAATCATGATCGATAGTTCCTTGTGTTGCGACTTGTACAACACCACTGTTGTTTACAAAAGCCGTGCTACCCATCGTAAGTGTTCCAGCAATTGTCGTTAACGATGCCGCGCCATATCCAAGTCCAACGTCAACCCTACTACCAGTGCCAAGGCCTGTCGCTGTTAGTGCCTGGCGACTTTCGTTGCTATTAGTCGCTACTGTTATTTCTAGTTTACCACTTTCATCTCCAGGTGTAGCATCAGATATTGATCCAAATATTTCAACAAAACTTTGAGCTCCTCCACCTTCATCATCTCCAACAAATTTAATAACACCTAAAACGTCATCGTCTGCTCCATTCTGTAATTTATTAAACCAAAGTTGAGACCCGTTAGCATCAGCGTTGTCATTTATTAAATACATTTGAGGTAAAGTTGAAGTAGCTGAACTTACACTAAATGAACCCGCATCAAAAAATAAACTAGCTTCAGCTTCTAAACCTGTGCCACCAGTTGATGTCACAACCCTATTATCACCTGCGTTTGTTATAGTTAAATCACCACTACCACTAACCGCTTTTACTATTTTATTATTTGAATCTAAGCCAAGATTACCACCACTAGCGATAGTACCAGTTTCCGTTGCTTCTAAATAAACATCAGAGCGAAACCTAGATATAAAATCCCATATGTGCTGGCCTATCCATTTCATTTTTTATATTTCAAATCCAAAGTTTAAAATCATAAATCTAAATCTAGCACATTGCTTAGTTTCACAACACGAGCATAGACATATTTTAACTTGAAATACCGTTAGTATTCCTAATCTAAAATTTATTTCGTATACCTCTTTCTTATTACCTGATCTCCAGGAATTTATCCAATTTATCATAATTTAGTTCTTTTAGTTATTATTACACACTTATTGATGAGCATAACATTTCTTATTTTTATTCTCTGTTCTGTTTTTACATTGTTGGCCATTAGATTTTTTAGCCGTGCACCTAAATTCTTTGTTTCCATCACCATCCATGTCACTACCTTCTTTTTCGTCGTATGTCTTATGATACATACACCTAGCTGATTTAGCTTTTGTTTCAACTATCATACTACAACGTTGACCATTTGATTTAGTAGCAGAACATCTTACTTTCTTTATACCTTCTTCTTTTTTCTTTTCTTCAACTTTCTTTTTCTCCTCAGCTTTTAATTTCTTTTCTTCTTCTTTCTTTATAGCTTTTTCTTTATCTCTTTTAATTCTTCTAGCTTCCTTAGCATCAGCTTTGGCTTGTTCTAATTCTTCATCTTTAATACCAATACTCCACTTACTCCATCCAGAAGCTAAAGCAACTCTCTGCCACACGTCAAGATTACCAGTTAACGCTTCTTCAACATTATTCATTTTGTTTATTGTTCTGGCTACAGGTATATTAGTTAAAGCTTCCGTCCAATTTGCGGCGATAGATAAATTAGGATTTTCAATTCTAAAACCTATTTCTTTACTAACACCTTTGTTATACTCTTCGGTTCTAACAGCTTGCATTATTTTTCTTAACTTACTACCCATTGGTGGTGATAGATCCACAGCTGCTTGAGCTATGTTCATGTTTTCTCTTTTCCAACCCTTTTTACTTTCTTCTTTCCATTTTAATAAAACATTTTTAAGTGTAGCAATTGCGGCTCCATAAACACCAGTACCTCTCAGTAAAGTATCAAAAGCTCCATTAGCAACTCTTAATTCTAATTGCTTTTTTCTCTCTTCATCTTCATCGTTACCAAACAACATAAACATTAATCCAGTTTGAAGAGCTCCAAATATTACATTTTGTGCAACACCATAGTATATTATTTTAGATATGTTAGCTTTATCATTACCTCTACGATTAACAAGATCTGACATAGCTTTTTTAGTTAACCTAGTCATCTGCATTGGGGTGTTCTGCCATGCTAATATTATTCTACCTAATACTCCAGCTTGTTGCATAGATATTAAGTCAGGTCTAGAAGATTGTTGTGTTTCTTCAGCTACTTCTTGAAAATCTAAAAACGCTTGTTCTTTAGCTTTAGTTTCAGACATACCTTGTTTTACATATGTGTTTAATCTATTTCTATAAAATGTAGAACCGCCAAGTGCTATAGCAAAACTATCTGCCATTTTAGTTGGTGTAAAACCTTTTTCTAATAAATAAGCTATAACAGCTTCGGTTTTACTCCTACCATCAGCAAAAGCTCTAGTTAATTCCGATGCCGATACATCAATTTGTAGCCCTGCTCTTCTTTGTTTCAGCATTGGAGAATTAAATATAAAAGCAAAGTCTTTCCAGTATTGTGGTTGATTAGCAAAAGCCTTAGCAGCTTTAAAAACATTGTTATCTCCCCAGTTTATAAAGTTAACTGTTGATATAGTTTGTAGCACCGCAGATCTCATATTCCAGAACATCGTTGCACCAACAGATCCATTAATCCAATTTAAAAACTTATTAGTTATTTTATCTTTACCAGCAGCCCTGTTTGTACCAGTTTCCATTCTGTATAGCATGTTTTCTAGTGCATCTCTAAATCCATCGCCATATATTGCCTCTATTTTATTTAAATTTTCTTCGTTAAAAATAATATTTTTATTTTCAATCCATTCAGACAGAAACTCTTTTCTACCAACTGTACCAACAATACTATTTAAATCACTACCTATTGTTTGAGCTGTCCAATAACTACTTGGCTCTATGTATCCTTCTGGTCTACGAGACACAACGCTTAGGGCTTCAGCAAATGCTTTTAATTCAGGATTACTATCAACTTGCTTTACTAGTTTGTCTTGTAGTGTTTTTGATATACCAGGTATTTCAAACCCAGCTTTATTCCAAAGATAAACCCTAACAGCCGTATCATTAGTAAATGATGTTCCCTTCACTTTATCATTAAGTATTTTGCTTACATTTGGAAATTTCTTTTTTAACAAAGCATAGTCATCTGCCATGGCTTGCTTATAGGTGTTCCACTTTCTATACCCATTAGCATATGGGTCAAGTAGGTTTTCTTTAAAAAATCTCATGTGAGCATCACCTTCTTTACCTTTACCTAAAAATGAATACAATAAACCTTTAAAGTCTTCGGCTGATGGAGGAATAAAAAACTTAAACCTACCTTTGCTAAGACCTCTTTTTCTAGCTTCAGCAACTGAGAATTTTTTTCCAGCTAAAACACCTTTTGATTGTTCTAGTATTTTGTCAAAATCTAAAGGAGCTGATTTACTAAACTTAATCTTAGCTTGAACAACCTTAGACTTAATATCTAGCTGTTCTAATACATCCTTAACAGCTTTTACGTTTGGTAAGGCATCATCTACAAAATACATATCATTGTATCCCTCTGCAAACTTTTCTAACATCCAATCAGCTTTGGCTTGACCTTCGCTTTTAGCTAATCCAGTTATGTTTTTAAACGGTATGTTTATACCTTTAGATTTTAACCATTCGTGTATAGCAACATCAGCTGTTTGAGGTCTAGCTGTTAATATAAAAACATTTTCTGTTCCATATTTTTCAATTTGATTTTTCATTTTTTGCAACAATGGTCCGTCAACACCACCTCTTACATTTACAAAATCATCAAAATTAAATGTGTAACCAGCAGCAGCAAGTTCTGGACCTCTTACTGGCCAATCACCAGATTTTATATTTAATGTTTCGCCGGTTTTAGGGTCTGTTGCTACAACAAAATTCTCACCATCTATAATTAATGTTTCATCAAAGTCAAAGGTTGACATACCTTTATTATCCATGTCAGCGAACTTATAACCACGTTTTTCTAAATCAGCTTGTAACTCTTTATTTTGTTTCTTAATTAACTTAGCTTGCTTATTAAAAGCTTCTATAGCGTTGTTTATATTTTTTATTTCTGACTGAGATTTTTTAATTATAGCAGGTTTACCATCGGCGTTTACATTAAATGTTTCACCAAATGTTTTACCATCTAAACCTATTATAGAATTAGGATTTATACCACCATTTACAGAGCCTACATTTGAATTAAAATATCTATCCCACCAATTATTATCTATAACACTCCAGCCAGTAGGCATTCTTCTTTGAAGTTTAACTGATGTTAATTTTTTATCCATAGCTTTATCTAAAGCTATTAATTTGTAATTGTCGGTAACCAACTTATATGAAGCGTCGAAATTAGATTCTGATAAGGCAGAGTCTATTAAGTATAAGTAAGCAGCTGTTGCTGGCATAGCGTGTTCATACTCAACTCTGGCTCCAGTTATTTTTTTAGAATAACCAACAAATTGAGCGCCTAACTTATGCCAATGGTTAGTGTCATTGGCTACTAGTTTTAAATAAGTTCCTATAATAGAAGCTTTATTATTGTCTTTACTTATAGCATTGTTAAAACGTTTCCACATTTCTTTATGAATTATAGAAACCTTTTTATTGAAAGCTTTTATTTTACCATTTTTAATATTAGCTTCTATAACACTAGGACTTCTAAATAAGGTGTTATAAGAAGAAACAGAATAATCTTTAACACCTTTTATCTCTTTACCGAATTTAACTCCTTTTTTGTTTTTTAATGCTTTGATTTTATTTCTTAAATCACTATATGCTTTAGCTTCATTTGGTTTAGACATACTTAAACCGTACGCTTTGTTACTAGCTGTAAATACCGTACTGTCCTTTCCAAACCAAAAATCTTTTGGCATTAGTGGTAGTAATTCATTTTCTATTGCTTCAACAAATTGTTTTCTACCCTGCTCTGTTCTTATATTAAAAGTATTACTAATTCCATAACTTGATAATAATTTATCAATACCTTTTGTTTCTAATTCAAATAAATCTCTTATATTTAAAACGTCATTTACACTCTTGCTAAACATTGTTCTGGGTTTACCGATACTAATTGAAGCATCCGGTTTACCTTTTATTACTCTAGCACTTTGATTAGCTGCAAATGCAGATGATTGAACTATAACGCCTTTTACTGGTCCATCAAAATTACCAGCTCTATCTTGAGGCATTAATGTAAAATCTGGATTAATCCCAAATGGAGCTAGTATTTCAGCGTCGGTCATATTATCCACGTTGAGAGCTTGTCCTTTTATATTTGGAACTCTAACTTCACTACCTATGTAGAATGATTTTAACACACCAGTGTTTAATCCTATAGATTTTCCTGATTTTGGATTAAAATTAAATTGAGGTAATATTGATTTAACAAATTCTTTTGGACCTAGTCTTTTTGCATCTTCAGCTATTCTTGTTCTAGCACTTCTAGATTCTGGACTAGTTAAGTTTTGAGGTTTTGCTAATACAGCCCTAGGATCTACATCATACTCAATACTAGATACAGCTTCAATAACGGGATACAACTCTCCAGTTGGTTCAACCCTGTTTTTAGATTTTTCATTTGGATTCTCTTGAGATATTATATCTTGCTTAACGTCTTCATATAATTTATTAACATCATAGTCAACTTCTTTTACAATATCATTAATAGCTTTGTTAGTTTTTTCAGAAAAATTTAATTTATCTTTAACAAAATCTCCCTTCTCTTTAACTTCAAGTAAACCTTGTTCTTCAGCTATCATCTGTTCTTCAGGATTTAAAGCTGTATCTGCAGTTTGATACCTAGGGGCACCTTCCTCTGTTTTTTCAGTTATATCTTTAGCTCTACTTAATTCATCTGGTGAATACTCAGGTCTTTTTTGTACATTTAAAACTTTGTTTTTTAATTGTGGATTTATCCAACCAAATAAACCTGTAGCATCATCAGGGTTTTCTTGTTTATATTCTAGATTTCTTTCTGGCTTATAATTTCTAACGTGACTTGTTAACTCAGCGTACACATCGTTTTTAAACTTTTCTTGTAACATCGGTGGTATTGGAATTGATGTTGCTGAAAATATAAGATTATCTAAAGCACCTTCTTCAGTTATAGAATCCATAAATATTTTATGACCTTCATTTTCCCAAAGCTTATTTCCACCCTCTGTTTCATAAGCTTCGGCCATGTCGTTTATATCTGGACCAACGTCCACGTCTGGGTCAATACCAGATACAGATCTTTTTGTAGTTCTAGTTGTCGTACCACCTTCAGCCATCTTCTTAACTCTTTCACTAAACTTACCTTCTTTTATTGAGGCTTGATAGTCTTTCATAAAGCTATAAGCTTGCTGGCCATCAGCAAATTCTTTTTTCCAACCAGGATACATTGATCTAAATATATCTTGAATACCGTTTTTAATTTTACTAAAAGTCCCTTCGTTAAAAGTGATATCCTCTTTTGTTATACCATCAGAAAATATAGTAAACCACTCATCTGTAGTTTTTATATCTAATTCTTCACCTTTACTTATTCTACGATTAATTTCTTTTTCAATATACTGCTCTTGTTCTTTTGTTAAAGTTTTTCTCCAACTTTTTATTAAATCGGTTTTTTTTTCACCACTTAGCGAACCTAAGTATTTTTCTAAAACCCCGTGAAGCAACTCGTGTCCACCTACATTTATTTGACCCGTTGATCCAGCAATAGCTTTGTTTACAACTATATAATCACCAACTATGTAAGCATCTGATCCTTCAACGTTTTCCGCTTCTATTCCGTATTCCTCAGCTATCATATCTTGTATAGCTTGAGCATCACCATCTTCATCAGCTACAATAGTTGTTTTATTAACAAACTTTTTATTATCTTCTAATAACTTTAGTGTTTTAGAAAGACTTATATCTTTCCACTTCTTAGGTGCTTCTTTTTTAGCTTTTTCTCTAGCTTTTACATCTCTTGTTCTACGATCTACTTTAGAGTATTTTTCAGTTATAGAATTAATATTCTCTTTAATTGTTTTTAATTCTTCATTTAAAATTTCTTTTGTACTTTCTGGAAGATCTTTTTGTTTTAGTTTGTTTTTAATTTGTAAGATCTTTAACTCTTGATCAACAATTTTTTTTCTATCTTTAACGTCTTCTACTCTAGTATCAACTTGAGAATCTATTATTCCTCTAAGTCTTTTGTTTTGGATTTGAGTATTTCTAGCTTTGTCATTTTCTATTTTTATATCATGCATAGCTAATTCTATGTCGGACATCTTACTAGTTCTTCTTAAGAACTCTTTTTCAGACATGGTTTCTCCTTCTATAGAGTATGTACCCTGTTTTTTAGTAACTTGCTTAAGTACTTCTGGTGCAACTGTTATACCACTTATAGCCATACCTTTTTCTGCAAATCCCTCTGTTAGTATTTCTCCAATATCATACTCTTGTCCACCAGCCGTTTGACCACCAACCTCACTAGCAAGACCAAACCCAATTGCCTTTGGAGTTTCTAACATTGTGATTTTTTTCGCTATTTCTTTTTTTGTTAACTCGCCAGCTTTAAAAGCTTTACTTGACATTCTTCTCACAGAACCACCGGTTATAGCTGCACCTATTCCATCAATAAAACCTATTGTGTTGCCACGTCTATTAGCTTTAGTTTTAATAATTTCAAATGGAGTACCGGTTATATCTAAAGCACTAAAACGAGGATCTTTAAAAGTATCAACCCTAGTATCAGACAATAAGGCTTTTACATTTTCAGGTGTAAACTCTAAATTTCTATTTTTTAATTCTTCTTGCAATAATTCTTTAAACGTTAAACCTTGTTCCATTACCCCAGATAATGTACCAAAGGCAGTGTACATCGCCGCCGCTGGAGCAGTTATGATTTCATCAGGTAAAAATGGAATAGCTACAGCCGCTGTACCAGCAGCTAGTGGAACATTTGTAGCAAGCTTTTTTTGCGCTTGATCACTGTGGTAAGCTGTCGATGCCATCATAGCCATTGACTCAACCATAGTTGTTGCTAGAAAAGAAGGGTTTTCAACAATAGCTTGAAACCACGCCGCAGTTCCACCGTGTTTTTCTTTGTTTTCGTCGTAAATCTTTTGATAAGCCTTAACCTCGTCAGTTGTATGTAGATTATTAACCGTCATACCATCTTCTATCATTCTTAAGATGTCTTCGTTTTTAGGTATCTTTCCTTTACTTGCAACTTGAAAAACATCTTGTGATGAGTCTACGCTTTCACCTATAGTCCAACCGTTAGTTTGAGCGTTAATCATATCATGAACAATATCTGTAAACATGTTATCAGGACCTAGTACGGTTTCTACGTTTTTATATAATTGCGTTTCTTTATCGGTGTCTTCTTCTATTTCAGTTAAGTTTCCAGTAATCCAATTATATAGCCCTCTACCTACACCAGAAGTTGCATCAACAGTAGTACCCGCAATACTTTCTCCGGTTGCTGTTTTAATAGTCTTTTCAAGCAAACCAAAACCTGGAACAGTCTCTACAGCTACACCAAGTAAATTTTTTACAAAATCCATCTTGGGATCTTTTTTAGCTTTTTCTCTAGCTTCAATTGGTGTTAATGACTTTGTTGTTTCAGCTATTTGTTTGTTATATGCATCCACACTTTTTCCCGCGTTGTAATGCATTGCGCTATAGTCCGAGACTAAACCATTGTAATCACTAGATAAAGCTTCTTGTTGCTTAATAATTGTATTGTATTTTTCCCTTATTGTTTCGTGATATATTTGATTTTTTTCTACATTTAACTTAGCTAAATCAACTTCGTCTTGACTATAATACTTTGCTTCAGAAATCTTTTTCATTTCTTCTTCTAAAGTATTCATTTGACTACTGTAATTATCTAAATTTGTTTTTAATTGACCGAATTGGTCTTTGTAGTAATCTGAATTAAGATCTTCTTCTAATTGGTAAATCTCTGTTTGTTGAATTTTTATACTTTCATTTTGAAAGTCCAATGAACCAGGATCCGATTTTGATTCCAAATAATTGTTTTGTTGAACTTGTGCTGTAGGATCTTGCTCCACAGTCGCACCGCCTGTAGAGCTTGGTTGGTTTCCCAAGTTGTCTTTTTTTTCTACGTAATTTGGTCCTGTTCTTGGACTTTTTGTATCCGTTATTAGGTTTACGTTTAGGTTTTTAGATTTAGCTTCTTCTAAAAAATCCATTTCCTCTTGGTCTGTAAATATTTTTACAGGGTCTTCTCGACCATCTATTTTGTATATTTTCATACTGTTTCGTTAGTTACCCGTTATTGTCTTGTTCTTATAAAGAACCTTTTTCATACTTTATTGATTTAGGTATGTATTCTTTTTTTTCTTCCATGTTAGAAGTTGCATTAGGTTCATTTTCTTTTTGTAATTGTTTTAATGGTTTACGATTTTTTTGTACACCATTATTGTAGTTTTTTTGCATGTGTAATAAGAAGTAGTTTGTTATATATTCTTTTGATGTATCCTCATCTTCCATCATAGCATCAGCTATTGTCATCGCTTCTTGCTCGTCAATCACACCATCTGCATTCATATCAGCATTAACCAATTGATCATCTGTTACACCTAAATCAGCATATGTTCCACCTTGAATGCTCTCAACTAGATCATCATAAAATACTCTTCCAGGAATCATTTCATCATACTTTATTGACTCTAGATTTCCCTTTTGAACAACGTTATGTCTTATTAAATCTCTATGTCTATCTATTTCAAACGGTATATTATCATCTGGATTATTTAAACTACCGGTATTGTAAGCTTGCTTAGAGTATTCTTCTAAAACATTAGCTGTAGACATGTCTTTTTTTATAATGCCTTTTTTTAATTGTTGCATATTATAAAACTTAGTGGGATTTGATTCTACAGCTTGATTTAACGTATCACGTTGGCTATATAAATCATTTAATAGTTCTTGATTTGTTTTTGTAGCGTCCTCCATTTTATTAATTTTTATCTTGTAGTCCAAATGCACCTGGTAATTGAACCATGGTGTCACCTATCTGTCTTTGTTCATCAAGAATCATGCCTTGCGGTTTTTGTAGTTGTACCATGTTCTCTTTTTCTAATCTTTTTATTTCTTCTTCTATAATTCTTAATCTTTCTTTAGCCGCATCTACAGCTTCGTGATCTGTCATTATAACACCTATTTCATCATTGTGCTTCACTACTTTAGGTATATCTGGATTTACAGTTAAATCAAATATCGATTTACCCAGTGGACTTCTACCCATAGCTTTACTAATATTACCGGCGTCGTAGTCAGCCGCTAGACGAACCATTGTCTTATCGTAGTCATCGTATTGTGCGGCTGTATTTTGTAGTTCTTGTATTTTTTTAGTTTGAGTTGGAGCATCGCCTTCTATGTATTCTTTTTGTCCATTCATAACGTCTCTATAAGCGTTATCATACTCGGCTGGGTTTAAAGCTGTATCAGTATCAAGTATCTTATTCATTTCATCAGAGTAATCACCTGATTGTCTCTTTTTAAAATTACCTAATTCTCCTAATGCGTCGAATATCTGCATTATACCGTCGTGAGTAACTTTACCCATCTGGTGCTCAGCTTGTGAACTTTTATATTGCCACTCTATTAAATTTCTATCTGATTGTTTAAAAGGAGAATTACTCATTGTCTATATTTTTAAATTCAACATCTATTTTAGAATAGTCAACCATGTCGTATCCAGCTGGATGTTTAACTACAGCATTACTCGGTATTTCATCGGACATAACACCTTGAAAAATACCCTTACCAAACACCTTATCAATATATTCAAAAGCATATATTCTTAAACCACTTGGTGAACTACCTATTAATTTAATATTCTTTTTAAGTTTTCTATCAGAAAACAAACCACCAATAGCACTAATACCACTAGATATAGCGCCCATCTTGTCTGACTGAGCTTGAGAAGCCGCTTGAGCTGCAGCGGTCTTATCCGCCTGTGCCATACCCATTAAAGTTCCTTGTTGCTGCATTTGAGCTTGCATCGATGCTAATTGTCCTTGACCCTTCATTTGATCTACACTAGCCGCACCTTGTCTTGTTTGTAAGTCTACATTAGCTGCGCCTTGTGCTTCTTGTGTTTGTAATGCTCCGGCTTGTCTAGCTGCAGCCATTTGGTTTTGTGATTCTTGAGCGCCAATACTAGCTGAAGATTGTTGGGCTTGTAATTGACCTTGTCTAGCTAGTGCCTGTGCCGTTGCTGCTATACCAGATCCACCAGCAGCGCCTCTCATAGAGTCTAAAATATTAGCTTGACTTTGACCAAATTGTTGCGCCTCAAACTGAGCTTGTTGTTGGTTAACCGTTAGGTCTTCCATTGTGTTTTCTAAACCAGCAAATTGATTAGTCATACCAGCAAATTGGTTTTCCATATCAGCATAGGGATTACTAGTGTCTATGTTTGAATAGGCACTTTTCATTTTGTTTAAATCTGCTTGCGCTGCCGCTTGTTGTTTTTCTGCTGCTCGTTTTCTTTTACCAGCACCAACAGCACCGACAACTCCACCAACTACTCCAGCAATAGCTCCAAATATCATATTAAATATTTTTTAATTATTAATTATTTTTATTACTTAGG
>Ga0209337_1003270_pt1 | contig 11448 bp, 8 predicted proteins | sample LinPmetageLP53_FD_184044 | JGI IMG/M metagenome (GOLD analysis project Ga0209337, IMG submission 184044) | Marine viral communities from the Pacific Ocean - LP-53 (SPAdes) (version 2) | ecosystem: Environmental > Aquatic > Marine > Oceanic | place: Pacific Ocean | collected 2010-02-08 | reverse complement strand
TGCTGCTACTTCTATTGGCTCCACACCCGCACCCGCTGCGTCGCCCTCTGTCTTTACTGGTTCAACAACTTTAATATCTTTTATTAATTTTTCAGAAGGTAGCTCAACCTCAACCTCTTCAGCTTTAAGAACAGTTCCAGTTCCAACAGGTTCAACTTTTTCTTGACCCCATTTGTTGTCTATTTTCCACTGCTTAACAAGTTTCTTTTTTTCCTCTTCAAGTAACATGGAGGGTAGTGAGTCTACGTATGCTTGTAATTCGTTCATTTAATTTAATTTAAGTCGTTATCATCTAAAAATTTCTGAGCCTTTGCTTTTTTAGCTTCCGCTAAATCAAACACTGCCGCATCTTCCTTAACCGTTGGTAGTTGGTTAGTTACAAATTGTTTTAGATAATTTTTCATAAAGTATTCTTTGTATTTTGTTTCAAATAAAACTTTCTTGTCCTGTTGTAATGGTAGATCTTCTTCGTAACTCCAGCTTGACGCTCCAGCGTTAGCGTTCTGAGCCATCTGAGCGTCCTCTTCAACACTTGTGCCTTTAGATATATAAACGTTCCAAGCAGCAACCGCGTCTTGCTCAGAGCTCATTAAACCAGCAACCTCTGCGTTTATAAAAGGAGTTATTTTTTGTTCTATTTTGTTTAGATCATACTTAAGTACGTTTCTACCTTTGCCATTACCTAAATCTATGATTTCGTAATCAAACGAACCATCTGTATTCATCATTACATATTCTTCAGTGATTTTAGCATTAGAAGTTAATTCTCCATTCTCACCTATCATATTCTGAGTAAACAAGCCAATTTCTGTTAATAGTCTTAACATGTCTTCGTTAATATTTGGAGTAGAAGCAATAAGTGAAGTGTCTGAGTCTACTAACGAAATTAAAGCTGAGCTATTTATAACTAGAGGTGTTTCAAAAGCAGGTCCTAAAAAAACAATTTGTTGTGAACCATCAGATAGTAAGTCTAAATAAGTGTTATAACCATCAGTCTTAGAAAAACCGGGTTTGCCATTCATTAAACTATTAGCTGCTGTATATCTATAGTTGTTATTAAGATCAAAATTAGATTCTTCTGTGACACTTAGCTCTGATACAAGAGAAGATAAAAAATCTAAAGAAGCCCTAGGCGCTTCTTCTAGTTGTTTTAATTGATTTAACTCTAAAGAACAATGCTCTGACTCACAGTTATTTGTTTCAATAGCTATTTTTAATTTAGCATATACCTTACCTGTATTTCTATAAGCGTTATCTAGTAGTTGAAAATTATAATCACTAGATTTAGAAATAAAATCTTTATTATAGGCTATAGCATTGCTTTCGTTAAACTGCTTTAAATAAAGATTTTTAATTAAATTTTTATTTTCCATCTTTAGTTGTTTGAGTTTGAGTTTGAGTTTTGTGAATTAAACAACCCAGGTGTAGAAGCTATACTTCCTAAGGCTCCAATTCCACCTGTTATGGCTCCAGTTCTATCTGACGAGGCTTGTGCCTGAGCTTGGCTAGCACCTCCTAACAACGAAGCTGTTCTATCTAGTTCAGCTATGTCTCTTTGTTCTTGTTGTCCAAACGTGAATAATTGCCCAGCTGCATCAAGACCTTGCATTCTTTGTCCTTCAGATAACTGAATACTTTGTTGTCTTTGAGCTTCAGACATTTGTGCTCTCTCCATCTGCTGTTGACCTTGAGCTCTTTTATCTTCGTTTTGTTTCTCTTGCATCTCTATGCTTGCAGCAACTCCTTTTTTAGACTGCAAAGCTGCTTGAGCTAAAGCCGTAGCTCCACCTGCACCTGCGCCGCTAGATCTCAGTGTATCTAGTGTATTAGCTAAGGCAATATCAGCTTCTTCTATTTTTATTTCTGCCGCTCCAGTAGCTACAGATAAATTTGAAAAAGGATTTGTTATCATGCTAGATAAATCACTAGCTAAATAAGACAGATTTTCAGCTCCTGCATAAGGATTTATTATTTCTTGTCTATTAGCTTCCAAGCTTTCTAGCTTTGCGTTAAGTTTAGCTTTTTCCCTGCGAGCAGCTCTTTCTTTTTTACGGGCTGAACTAGCCCCAAAAAGACTTCCAACTACAGAAGCAACACCTCCTATTATTGCTCCTATTGGCATAATTTTATTTTTTTCATGTTAGTATTTTTAATATGATGATTCTACATAGTTAGATGAAACCAAATACAGCTCTTTTTTGCCTGTTGGATTAGTTGTGTCATCTACTGTAATAGTAGCCGTGGCGAATAATCCTTTTATTCCAGACATTTGATCTCCAAATATAATTTCTTGTGGCCTAGATGAACTATTGTTTATTATATTAGCTACAAATTTGTTTTCTTTTCTATCAAAACCAGATCTAAAAACATTATTACCTTGTACAACCAATGTAAACCACTGTGGATCAGTAGATTGATAAAGCACATCATTTGAAACTATATAAGCACCTTCTTCATAGCTAGAAATAGATTTAGCTATATCTCTAAAAGATTGATTCGAGCCTCCTACAAAAGTGTCAAACTCTTGAGCGTCTGAAAATAAACTTGTTAACTCCCAACCGTTTGTGCCTTCATAACCTATAGTATTGAAATTTTTAGATAGAGATACTTTTGGGTTAAATATAAAAGTTACATTAGCAGCTGTTCTTACATCGTAAAAAGTATCATAAGCTCCAATATAGTGTTGATATAGACTGTTATTTAAACCAATTATTGATCCTGCTTGAGGCAAAGAGAAAACAGAGTTTTTAATACTAAAAAATTGGCTTGGTTTGTAAGAATAAAAACTAACCCAACCTCTTGTTTTTTCATCAAAAGCTAGTGTAGATTGAAATGAAGATCCTCTATTAGCACGACTAGCTGCTCGCTGTAAAGATACAACGTAGCTTTTAGTATGTATATCCCATCCACCTACTATTTTACCTCTATTAGAACTACTAACATCAAGCTCGTTTAATTGATCTCTAAAGAAATCTCTCATTCCATAAGTAGATATCTCTGTCAAACCATCTTTAGACAACCTTAATATGCAGTTTTTATTTTTATCTGCAAAATATTTTCTATATCCATAAACAGCAAAACTTTCTGGGTTTTGGCTTATGCCATACTCTCCTGCGTAAGGTATTATTTGACCTATTATTTGAGCGCCTGATGTTGTTAGAGCTTGACCTTCTGCTGAATAAATAGCATCTTTGTCTATTAACGCTCTACTAACTTTAAGTTCTTGAAAAACAACTAAATTAGTATCTTCTGCGTATAGCTTTTGTATAGACCCTTGAGCAGGGTTTAAACTTCTAGTTATATCTTCTCCTACTGGAAATTGATTAGTATTGTTTATACCTGTTCTAGAATTAAACACACCTGAGTATATCAAGCTATTAGATCTAATCGTACCTCTGTTTGACTCAGCAACTAAATAAGCTCTGACTCCTAAGTCAATTTGAGTTTCGTTAAACCCTCCTTTTATTCTAGACTCTTCTACAAGCCAGTTTAAACCCTCTGTGGTTGAGGCTGGTTTGTATGCAGGAACAGGTGGATTAGCACTCGCATCAACAGTCTTTCTAAGTAAGAAGGAATTAAAGTATTTAACTTCTATAGTTGCACTCATATATTATATAATCACTTAATTATTTTCTTTTTACTATTTAGAGCCAGGCGTTCTAAAAAGAGAAATTTGACACGTACCCCCATTATCAAGAGGTGGAATTGTCCTGGACGAACCGTCAAACGAAACTGTAACGTTAAGAATATTAGGCCCTTTTTGAGAAGCAGCTCCTACAGTCCCACCTACCTCTCCAAAAATAGCGGCTGAGGCTGGGACTAATATTTGATCTGGTTCGACAAAAGGTTGAATCATAGTACAAGAAGTTACTGTATTTAAGTTATTATGTTGAGCAACAGCAACACTCCCTTGCCCAGGTGAATGAATTGAAAAATCTGAATCATTAGGGTTAGTTGTTAGTGTGTAATTAAAATTATTTTTACTTTCGTCAATAATTCTAATCGGTCCATTAAACTTAACAATTATACCTGTTGCATTCCCTGATGGACTATAAAGCTCTCCTTCTTCTCCATCATAAGAATCACTTTGTCCTTGTAGGCTTTTACCAGCCCAACCTTGCCCAGGAGATGTTATATTGTATTTAATTATTTGTCCTGAACCACCGGTTGTTACTGTAATTATCATAGGTTTTGAAACAGGCAATCCATATACGGGATTTGTTTCTTTAGATCTTACTTCTACACCTGTTACTGTTGTGTTGTTTCCTAAACTACTACCGGTGTTGGTAGTAAACTGCCATATTTGATTACTGTCTGCAATCTCAGTTGCAGTTTCCCCTGCTGGTTCGAAGAAAAGTGGATTATAATACAAGCACCTGTAACCACTTTGAACCACTTTTACACCAAATGTGGTTATTGATAGTATCATTTGCGGTTGATAATTACTAGTAACTATCTGCCTTACATCCAAAGGAGATATGTCTTTTGTATTGTTATCCGCTAAATCTGCTAATACTTCACTTATATTTTTTAATGTTCCTGCCATTTTATTTTTTTTTATTTTTATTATATATCGAAACCTGTTGAAAATCCATCTGTAAAAGCCCCAGGTGTACCTAATATAGTAACAGTTACGGTGTCTGATAAGCTTGCATCTTCTAAAATTACAGCTAAATTATATGTTGTATTTAATTCTGGGCTGTCATTTGTTTTGCCTAATTTCCCTTCTGTTTTGTTCAAACGGAAAACAACACCGCTTTGATCGTCTGGTACTCTCTTAAATGAGTAAGTGTCATTTTCGTCTGTTTGATCTGCAAATGACCATTGCAAGTCTTTTTGGTTTTTAGTTGTCTCAAAACTTCCATTTACACCTGTTAAGTTAAAATAAGGCGAAGGCATTGTTGAGTATTGTGGAATATTTTCAGCAACAGGCGTGTCTATTGTAGGCTTAATGTTTTGCAATGATCCTAATTTATTATTAATTTCAGCTATTGGCCCATTAAACGTAAGAGCAGCATCATCTGCTAAAGTTACGGATTCACTTAGTATAAAGGTAGCTGTAGACCCAATTGACTGCGTTGTAATGCTTTGTATTGTTCCTATAAGACTACCTGAGGCAAAAACAGCCATGTTTGTAAATAACTCCCCTGCAGCGTTATCTACAGATATAGTAGCTGAAGATGATACAGTACCGTTTACACTCGCTGTAGTATCTTGATCAGTGTTTCTTATTTTAAAATTAAACCTAAACGATTCTATTCCTGCATTACCTGAAAAGTAAAAAGCAGGTGCAGGAGCTTGTTTTATTTTTATTCTATAACTTACATCAGAAGTAGTAGCGTCTGTTATAGTTTCTAAATCAAAACCGCCATTAGCCAAGGCACCTGCGGCTGTTTGTAATTCTTCGTTATTTAAATTCAAAGCTACAAAACTCTCAACTGCTGATTTTGAGATATTAGTTCCAGCTGCGTTTATAGGTATAAACTCGTTTGTAACATAAGGAGAGTTAGCTTCTCCTGTGCCAGTAGCAGTTCCAGCTGGATTTTGATTTTCAAACTGCTTATAGCCAAAATTAGTAAAATTAGTTGGAATATTTCCTTCGCTATTTAGTATAGAAGTATTTAGCTCTGATATTAAACCTGTTGTTGTAGTTTCGTAGTATATATCTAAATTAGAAATAACTGGATTTGTTTCAAAAACACCTAACGCTATATCACTTAAAGCACCACCAGAGCTTGTAAGCAGCCTCCCTAAAGTAAAAGGTGTTTGTAATTTAGCGATGTATGGGTTTGATTCAACCTGCAATACACTTAAGTAAGAGGCGGCAGGATTAGCAACAACAACTCCAAAATCTTTTATAGTTGAAATAGTTGAAACAACATTTTGCTTGTCTAAAGGATATCCCTGAACATTGTAACTAACTTGTGTGCTAGATCCGGGGTCTGGTGTATTAACCACACAAAAAAGCTTTGTATCACTATTAAACTGCGCTTGATCTGCGCTAACGTCTTCTAAATCCTTAGGTACTTTGTTTATGTTATCAGATATAAGAGTTGTAAAAGCTAAAGATGGAGTTAGAGCGGTGCCTAGTGGGTTTACGTCTCCATTAAAAATACCTGGGTTGTAAACGTTGTAATAATCTTGCTCTGTTTGCTTTACTACTATTTTATAAGAATACCAACCAGTTACATTAAGAGGAGAATAAAGTCCAGGCTCTCCAGTTTGATTTGGAAGCAATGGAGTTAATGGTTGATAGTTGCTATTTATTTTTTGTTCAAAAAGTATTTTTATACTATTTCCATTATCAGTTTCAACTGGGTTAAAAGCAGTTAAATCTCTATATGGCCAATAAAATGTAGAAGCTCCGTATATATCATTAGACGTATTGTTTACTACTGAATTAGATAATATAACATCAGATTGTCTTCCGTATCTATCTGCTAAAACAATACCTACTTGGTAATTCCTGTTTCTTTTTAAAGTGTGGTAAGGATATTCTTTATCTAAACCTTGATAACCAGTGCCGCTTTCTGTTTTTTGAGTTGCTGTAACTTGGTAAGATAAACTGTCAGGCGCTGTATGTTTGTTTTGAAAATTTCCGTATATAACTCTATTACCAGAAACTTCTTGACCAAGAGCTTTTACAGGTGTTTTATCATAAACTCTAGTTATCTCTGAACTTGGTAGAGTTAGTATTGGCTTTGTAGACTGATAATTATACTCATAGAAATTATTGGTAGTTGTCGTGCTTTCTATTTGGTCTATAGTGATAGTGTCAACAACCAATAAAGACAACCCATCAGACTCTTTATATATTATGTCTATTTCTTTTATTTTTAAATCATCTCTAATTGACCCAACTGTTATATTTGTTTCAGCACCACTATCGTAGTCGTATTTAACTGGAAACGGTATTATTAAATCTATAAGGTCTACTTTATTATCCATAAAAGAAACCTCAGCACTTAACCAAGTGTTTTCTTCATCGCCTTCTAAAAAATAACCATCTTGGTTTGGTATAAAAGCAGCTTGTGTAAAAGGAGCTATTATAGAGTATTCGTTGTCGTCAAACTTAAACCTATAACTAAATCTCACAAACTTATCTTGAAGAAAGTTAGGATCACCAGCGTAGTTTTCTATATAGTTAGGATTAGCAAGTCCTACTAAGATGTTTTCACCTTTGCCTATAGTGACGTTAGCGCTAAGAACTAAATCTTCATTGTTGACACCTGTAATACTAGATATTGTAATGTTCGCTGGTATACCTGTACCTGTTACTGTTTGACCAACTTCAAACTCACCTTGAACAACCTGCACGCTAACAGCAGTGCTAGTAACAACATTGCTAGTTACTATACCAACAGTGCTACCTATTGAGCCAGGTGAAGACGCGTCTACCATTGTTCCTTCGTAAACTCCAGTTGAAACCTCTTTGACTACACTTATAGGTTGATACGGAGCATATTTAGCTACAGATATTTGATCTTCATTAGTGTAATAGCCTAGTCTTTTGTCTATATTTATTTTTCTAGGTTGATTTCTGTTGTCTGTCCAAAATAATTGATTTTCAACTAAATTTATACCATGTATAGGGTGTGTTGTAGATAAGTTTAAAAACAAACCTGTAACTAAGGTTTCATATGCTGCAGGGATTGAGTTTGTACTAAATCTAACTATAGAACAAATATCTCCTCCAATGCCTAAAGAATCAGGTGGAGATGGTCTATTTGTTAATCTACTTGGCGAGCTGTCTGTAAAGCTAGTGAAAAATATATATACATTATCATTAACGTCGTCAGTAAAAACACCTATAGCTCTAGCGTCATATCCTTGACTACCAGCCGTTATTCCTAAAGAAGTTATCAAAGAATTTCCAACAACGTTCTCTAGTGCACCAACATCACTACCTTCTGATTCAGCAACAGCTACATTTAAAGCATTCCTGTATTCATTAGATGGTATTAATCTATCGTCTAAATCTTTATTCATTTTAGACGCTAGAAAAGAATTTTTAACTTCAGCCATTTGTTATGATTTTATCCATTTAGATTTACCCCTCATTACTTGAACTATTTCTTCTAGTTTTATGTTTGATAATCTTATCTTAGCATTTCTAAGCTTAGAGCTTTTTTCTTTTCTTAATCTTTGTACAACATACTCTGGTTGGTTTATTCTAGTAGATATAATAGCATGTATTACATACGCATACATAGCCTCTTCCGCTAATTTAGGTAATCTAGTATCTAAATCATAAGCTAAACCGTCAGATATGTACTCTAAGACAATAAGTTTTCCAACTAAATTGCTAGAAAAAGACATTTTACCTTCTCTATCATTTATGTTAAACCATCCATTCATTTGAGCAAGTTGCGGATCAAGACCGTATTGTCTACCCCAGTTCCAGCTACCTTCAAATCCAAATTGGTTTTGAAAATCAATAGCTTCATCTATGTTATTAACAAGTTGACCATTTAGTAAATTATCATTTGCTTTTTTCCATCTCTCTTCTGTAAGAGAAGTTCCTTCAATGTTTTCTCCAAAATTATCATTAGTTGGTATACCTGCTTGATCTTGTATAGGAGTTTCGTAAGGGCTTGTAGTAAGATTGTTTGCTGGGTATATTGGTCTTTTAACTCCTAATTGATCAACCCAAGAAACTGAAACATAGTTTACATAATCTTGAGGTATAACAACGTTTAAAGAAGCTGGTATATTTAATTCTTGCGAGTGAATGCTTTTAAGTGTGTCATAAGAAAATTCTTGCAAACCTCTTTTAGCGTGAAATATTACATCTGTTCGTTTAACACTTTGTATTAATTTACCTACTCCAACATATGCTACTAAAAAGTTGTTTATTATATTTTCTAAAGTAACATAAGCATAGCTTTCGTAATTGTCTTCAACTGTTTGACCATAAGCTTTTTCAGCCTCAGTTTGACCGTATTTACCTCCAGTTAGTATTTTCAACTGAACAACAACCTGCGTGCCAATAGGTAGAGCAGCTGCAATTGTTATAGTGTTTTCAACAACAGTATATGATTGTAAATACTCATTATAAGTGCCAGGTAAACCAGTTGGACTTGTGTAAAGCTTGAAGTTATTTAAAGAATAATCTGTTGAAGCTGGACTAAAATCTCCAAGTATTAAGTCTGTGTTAAATGTCGTTACAAAAGACTGCCCACCTCCAGATTGATTAGATACAAACTGCTGTGCACCTTCGTAGTATTGTTGATTTGTTTCGGTTATTAAACCTCCATTAGGTGTAGGCATATTTTTTTAGCTTTTTGAGTTTATCTCTGTTTGTTGAATCTTTTGTGTAGCTGCTTGAACAATAGAAGGATCTCTTATTATTATTCCAGAATAACTTAATATTCTTATTACAACATTTGTTTGCTCAGAAGGCATTAGATTAAAATTAGTACTAGAACTAGCAGAATATAAATAAACACCTGTATTTGCATTAACAGTAAAACCCCAAACCGGAGCCGCTGGCGTGCCTATAAAGTCTATGTCTAATGGAGTTGCTGTTATTGGGAAAGATAATATTCTGTTGTTTTGATAAAGGTATATAGGCTGTTTTATTGTTGGAGCCATTAACGGTGCTTTTATTATATTGTAGTATTCATTTCTTTGAACACGCTGTAACTCTGTACCGTTATAAGTAACAGTTCCTAATTTATAAACGTTAGATGTAGTAGTATCTCTAGCTACACTTGAGTTTTGTCTAAAAGCAGATATTTTTTCATCAACTGCACTTACCCTGTCTGCGTAATCTATATCGTTTTGAGGAGATCTAGACATTTGGTTTAAATCTTCAAAGTAATCTTCTAGTATCTGAAGTTGAACCTGAGTAGCAACTTTATTAAACTCATCTGGAGTTATATAACCCCTTTGCTCTTTATTGAGTATTAATAAAACTGTTTGATATACAGTGTTTACGTTTATAGCCATTTTTTGTTTTTGTTATAATAAAAGGCCCGAGTAAACGAGCCCTATATTAATATTACATGTTATTATAGTTTTTTATCTATAGACTTATAGATTTCTACTCCTTCATCTGTCTTTAAGAAAGCCGCAAACGCTGAGAAAGGGTTTTCATCAAAAGGAACGTTCATTAATTTTCTATCGTTTGATCCCCATGTGAATGTTCTTTGATCAGGTGATAGATTTATAATCCCAACTTCAGATGCTCTAATAGCAAAATTCCTTAGTTGTACGTTTTCATCATTAGCTAAGCTAATAAACAATGCAGGGTTGCTTCTAGCAAATAACATTAAGTCTCTTTTAAGCTCTTTAGAACTCATGCTATTTACAGCAGATCCTTTTTCAACTCTTAATATTGCTTCAGCGTGATCTACATCCATACCTCTAGCTGCGTTTAATGCATCTATTTGAAGGTCTAAAGTATCTAACTCATCCTCAGCAACTTCAACAGCACTAAACTCTTCATATACTTTACCTTTTAAAGGGTGATACAAAGACAATAGTTTTTGTAGGTTTTGTTGAGTTTTGTCAACTTTTAAATCTCCATTTAAAAATCTAATATGACCCATTGTACATTCTCCTTTTTGTTCATCTACTAAAGGTGAATCTTGATTCGTTGCATATCTTACTTCTCTTTGTTTTCCAGTTTTTTCATCAAAATAAAGTAGAGCATGTTTTTTTGTATGTCTACTTGGAATAGTTAACGTTAAAGGAGATTTGTTTCCTTTTAGAAAATATATTCTATCTTTAATTTCCCACGTTTGTTTTGTAGGTTTCACTGGAGCAGCAGTTTTTACTACCACTTGTTCTTGAGGCGCAACCTCAACTTTGTTTGCTTTAGCTTGTTTAGCCATAATATAATATAATTAAATAGTTTTTAAAAATGTGACAATAGCCTTAGTATGTATATAGTAACGGGCTAATGTCATATAAAAACCCCCACCCGAAGGCAGGGATTATTATTAATATTGAATCATTAGATTCCTTTGAAAAGTACAAAGTTGTTAGCAGCTTGAGTTACTAAACATCTTTCAGATAGGAAGTTTACTTCCATAGCATCCAGAGTTGAAGTAAATGCTCCACCTGCAGAACCAGTTAACCAAGACTTCATACGTCTGTCATCACTTTGTGAAGCTCTGTAACGTACGTGTAAGAATGGTCGACGGATGTTAGTTCCTAAAACTTGATCGTAAACTGTAGAAGTTCCAGCTGGTACTAATACACCTTCAATAGAGTTGATACCAACAATACCTCCACGAGTAGAAGCATCATTTAAGTATTTCCAGTCAGTCTTATAGAAATCGTAAGATCCTCTACGGAATCCGCTAAATCCTAAGTTTAAAGCCATTTCTTCAGAATTTTCAAATAATCCAAAAGCAGTACCTCCAGCGAATCCACCAGAAATAGAAGCTAACATATCGTCAAAATCAAGAGATGTTTGTCTCTGTAAGAATAACATGTTTT
>Ga0209337_1003269_pt1 | contig 11449 bp, 16 predicted proteins | sample LinPmetageLP53_FD_184044 | JGI IMG/M metagenome (GOLD analysis project Ga0209337, IMG submission 184044) | Marine viral communities from the Pacific Ocean - LP-53 (SPAdes) (version 2) | ecosystem: Environmental > Aquatic > Marine > Oceanic | place: Pacific Ocean | collected 2010-02-08 | reverse complement strand
AGCAAATATAGGTTATCAACTTGTTGGATATTATACAGCTAAATTAGGAGGAAGTCTTATAACAAGTAGTACTTCCTATAATTTTACATATAATGGTACTTCAGCAGGAGCATCAACCCAAGCAAGATGGTGGTGTAGAACAGAATCATCGGTATCATTAACATCATTTTTAGTTGGTAACCCTTCAGCATTTGCAAGTGATATGTGTACTACACTATCATCAAATAATACTTATTATCATGATGGTAGTGGAACTTTTCCAGCTACAGGAGATATAGTTTATATGGATTCTAGTGGTACACAACCACTTAATGGTGGTACAGGAATGAATTGGCCTTGGTTCCCATCAGGACCTAACCCACCAAGTGGTTGGTTTAGAGTATTAGGAAGTACAGGAACAGTACAAGCAACAAGTACTTGTCCTTAATTTAAAATCATGTGGAATATTAAATAATATTTCGTATATTAGTCATACAAAAATAGTTATAAATGAATATAATAGTCCAAATAGTTGGAGGAATTGGGAAAACTATAGCATTTACCGCTGTAGCAAAAGCAATTAAAAAACAATACCCTAATAGTAAAATCATAGTATTTACTGAGGCACCTTCTATACTTAAGAACAATCCAAACGTATATAAAGCACTTTCAAATAATAAATATAATCATTTATTTTATAAACAATATATTCAAGATAAAGAGGTTAAATTATTTATAACTGAACCCTTTTTTGAAAATGGAGTAATAACAGAACAATATCATTTAATAGAAGGATGGTGTAAATTAATTGATGTACCTTACAACGGCGAACAACCAGAAATGTTTCTATCAGAAGCAGAAGAAGAATATTATCAACCCTATTATCAAACTGATAAGCCTTTATTTGTTATTCAAACAAATGGTGGTGTTTTAGGCCCTCAGGAAGTAGGTTATAATTGGGTTAGAGATTTACCAGAAAATTTAGTAAGAGAAATTATAGAGGAGTATAAAGAATATTATAGTATAGTCCATATAAAAAGAAAAGACCAAATAATATATCAAGATACATTTGAATGTTATGACAATGTTAGAGGAGTAGCAATATTGTTATCAATGTCAGAGAAAAGACTTCTTATGGATAGTTTTGCACAACATATGGCTGCAGCACTTAATAAACCCTCAACAGTTTGTTGGATAGGAACAAATCCTATATGTTTTGGATACAAAATTCATGACAATATAATAGCAAACCCTCCAGAAAAAGAATATATTACTGATGAAGTAACATTTACTTTAAATGAATTATTTGAACCTATATCAAATCTTCCATATTCATCTACAGATAACATTTTTGAAATTAACAAAATTTTCCAATCAATAAATAAACAATAATGCAAAGAGCTTATACTTATCCTATTATTGAAAATGATCCTCAAAATTATTATTATTTTGAAGATGGATTTTCTAAAGAAGAGTTAAAAAAAATAGAAAAAGGAGTTACAAGAATACCTATACAAACAGCAACTACTGTTAGTGGTGAAGATAATTCTGCAAGAACCTCTCGTGTTAAATGGGTACCTCAAGAAAATAATTGGGCATGGTTATATGAAAAACTAGCAGATTATGCTTTACAAGCTAATGATAGTCTGTGGAATTTTAATTTACATACACTTCCAGAACAAATTCAATATACTGAATATTTAGGAAGTAAAAAAGGAAAATATGAATGGCATCAAGATATTGGACCAGGGATGTTATCATGGAGAAAAGTTTCAATAACTGTACAATTATCAGAACCAGATGATTATGAAGGTGGGGATTTACAAATATTTCAAGGTGGACCTTATGAAGAAGATAGATTTATTAATGCACCAAGAAAAGCAGGGTGTGTATTTATCTTTCCCTCTTATATGTTACACAGAGTAACTCCAGTTACTAAAGGTATTAGAAAATCATTTGTTCTTTGGTCTGGAGGAGGACATTATAAATAAAATAAATATAAATATGTTAAATAATATATCACAAATTGCTATTAATAATGGGGGTAGTTTAACACCATTAATTATCCCATCAGAATTAACAGATGGAACCGGATTATGTAATGTTTCTTTATTTATGGATGGAGATGAATTATTAGCTAATATTAGGCATGTTCATTATACTTTATACCATAGTGAATTCGACCAAAAATTTTATTGTAAATGGGGAGTTTTAGCTTATTTAAATCCCGAAGATGACTTAACTTTAACTACAGGTAACTATCTTTGTAAATTAGATAGAAAAACACATGAAATAAAAGAATTTATTAATGTTGACACTTCTAAAAACGATATAAAACCTATTTGGTCTTTTGTCGGTTTAGAAGATGCTCGTGTTATTAGATGGAATAAAACTTTATATATAAGTGGAGTTAGAAGAGATGTTAAAACTAATGGAGAAGGTAGAATGGAGCTTTGTGAAATCGATTGGAAAGATGATTCATGTGTTGAAAAAACAAGAGAAAGAATACAACACCCATCTCAAAATTATTTAGAAAAAAATTGGATGCCTATTAATGATATGCCTTTTCATTATATTAAATGGACTAATCCTTTAGAAATTATAAAAGTTAATACTAAAGATAAATCAACTGAAAAAGTACAAGAAGGAATATTACCTACTATATCATGTGATACAGTAATAACTAAAAAAGAAGAATTAGAATTACCTTGGGATTTAAGAGGAGGTTCAAATGTTATTAAAGTAGATAATCAATATATGTGTATAACACATGAAGTAGATTTCTGGCACCATCCAGGACATTTTAAGGATGCCTTTTATTATCATAGAATTGTTATATGGGATAAAGATTGGAATTTAGTAAGAGTTTCTAAACAATTCCAATATATGGCTACTAGAATAGAATTTACTTGTGGTTTAGCTCTTGATGGAGATGATTTATTAATATCATTTGGGTATCAAGATAATGCTTCTTATATTATGAGATGGCCAAAACCTTTATTAGAAAAATTAGAATGGGAAGATTTAAATAAAATAAGAAAATGAATTCATTAAAAAAACAATTATATAAATATGTTAATAATCCGTTAGATCCAAATATAAATTTTGATTTAGGATTAGAATATGAAAATATAGGCCAAACAGCAGCTGCATTATCCTTTTATTTAAGATGTGCTGAGCTAACTGAGGACAAAACAATAGCATATGAATCAATTTTAAAAACCCATAAGTGTGTAGCAAAACAAACTAGAAGACCAGTATGGGAACAAGAACAATTAATAACAGCTTTAACACATCTCCCACAAAGACCAGAAGCATATCTTTTATTAAGTTTATGGCATAGTGGAAGAGAAGAATGGAAAGCCGCAAATTCATATGCTGTTCAAGGTTTAGAAATAGCAAATTTAAATTTAGCACCATTAAAATCAGATGTAGGGTATCCAGGACATTATGCTTTAAAATTTCAAAAGGCATTTACTTGTTGGTGGGTAGGTCAAAGAGATTTATCTATAAAATTATGGAAAGAATTATTTAAAGATATACATTTATTACCTAAAGATAAGTATTATGAAGTTATATTAAATAATTGTAAAAACTTCGATATTATTGATGAAAAACAATATAATAAACTAACACAGGAGTAATGATATATTGGTTTACAGGTCAACCTCATTCAGGTAAAACTACATTAGCAGATATTTTAAAAGATAAATGGTTGTCTCATGCCTTCCGTATAGATGGGGATGAAATGAGGGAATTATTTTCAAATAAAGACTATTCCGAAAAAGGTAGAAGGGATAATATTGACGCTGCCCAAAAAATAGCTCATTATTTACACAACCAAGGTAAAGATGTAATTGTATCTTTAGTATCTCCGTATAAGGACCAAAGGGAAGAATTTAAATCTAATCTTTCATGGCAGTTAAAAGAAATACACGTACATTATAATCCTGAAAAGGGTAAAAGAGGGCGCGAAAAATATTGGGTAAAAGATTATCAACCTCCAACAGAAAATTATTTAAATATAAATACAAATTTAGATTCACCTGAAGAATCTTTAATTAAAATAGCTAATTATATGCACAATGGATAAAAAAGAAACATATTTTATTGATATTGATGGTACAATATTAAAATATAGGAAATTTAATAATTATTATAATAAGGAAGCAGAAGTAATACCTTCAACTTTAAAATTTATTGAAGAAAAATATAATGAAGGTCATATGATAGTTCTTACAACTGCTAGACCAGAAAGTATGTTACCCCATACTGTAAAAGAAATAATAAAAAATAAAGTACCATTCCATAGAATAGTATCAGGTATAGAAAGAGGACCAAGGTATCTAATAAATGATTTAGATCCTAAAAAAGAAGGCAAAAGAGCTATAGCTATTAATGTAAAAAGGGATAAAGGAATATGAAAAAATTTTCGTTATTTATTGGACGATGGCAACCTTGGCACCAAGGGCATCGATGGTTAATTGACCAGCGTTTAAATCAAGGCAAAAACGTGTGTATTGCGATTAGAGACGTTGAACCAAACGATAACCAACCATGGACTTCACAAGAAGTAATGGTGAATTTAACTAATGAGTTAGAAGATCTTATTACAGAAGGTAGAATTAAAATTATTAAAATACCAGATATTGAATCTATTAATTATGGAAGAGGAGTAGGGTACGATATAATAGAGCATACACCTCCTTCGGATATAGAAATAATATCTGCTACCAAAATTAGGGAAAAAATGAAAAAAGATGGTAAGTTATAAAAGACATATTGCAAAAACAATCTCATGGAGAATTATAGGAACAATAGATACAGTAATAATATCAGGAATTATAACGGGTTCTTGGGAAGCAGGTTTAACTATAGGGGGAATAGAAGTTATCTCCAAAATGGTGCTTTATTATTTTCACGAAAGGGCTTGGTACAAGTTTAGTAAGTTTGGTTTAAAATCAAAATAATATATTTATTAACGTTGCGTTAATTAATTAACTAAAACAATACATTATGAGTTGGACCTACAAGAACAATGAAATGGTCGATATCACTCAGTTTCCAGAAAATACATACGGGTTTGTCTATATTAATAAACATATACCTACTGGAAAGTCTTATATCGGTAAAAAAATCTTACAGTTTACTAAAAAAGTAAAACTTGGAAAGAAAGAGTTGATAGCATTAACAGGAATAGTTGGGCGTCGTCCTTCATATAAACTAATGGTTAAAGAATCAGATTGGAAGACCTATTATGGTTCCCAAAAAGATATTAAAAAATTATTAGCTGAAGGTAAAAAAGATGAGTTTGAAAGAACTATATTAAAATGCGTTCCTAATAAAAAAGCACTTACTTATTTTGAATTAAAATACCAGATGGTATACCAAGTGTTAGAAAAACCAGAGGAATTCTTTAATGATAATATCTTAGGTAAATTTTTTACAAAAGATTTAATAGATATTGAATATGAAGACCCTTTGGAGATTATAAAACATTAGTGTATATTACATCGTTATGATAAACCAGTTATTAGTTACCTTAGTAAATTCTGTTTTAGGTTCCGGTAAAAAAACTGCAAGAGGTAATATGGCTTACACCTGTCCTCATTGTAGTCACCATAAACCTAAATTAGAAATTAACTTTACTGAAAATAAAGAGGGTAATAATCCTTGGCATTGTTGGGTATGTAATAAAAAAGGTAAATCTATACTACAATTACTAAGAAAGGCAAATGCTTCTCAATCTAAAATAGATGAAGCTAAATCTTTAGTTAAGGATGTTAATTATATTGAAACTACTAAAGTTGAGTTGGCACTGCGATTACCTGATGCGTATATTGGCCTATATGACGCGAGTTTAAATGATATTATGGCAAGACACGCTATGGCGTACTTAAAAAAAAGACACGTTAGTAAGCACGATATTCTTAAATACAATATAGGTTATTGTAAAGAAGGTTCTTATAAAAATATGATTATTCTTCCTACATATGATGCAGATGGAAGGTTAAATTATTTTACTGCACGTTCTTTTGAAAAAGAACCTTATATTAAATATAGAAACCCACAAGTATCAAGAGATATAATACCTAATGAACATTTTATTAATTGGAATATTCCTATAATATTATGTGAAGGTCCTTTTGATGCTATTGCAATTAAAAGAAATGCAATACCTTTATTAGGTAAAAACATTCAAAAGAATTTAATGAAAAAAATAGTTACTTCATTAGTAGATAAAATTTACATTGCGTTAGATAGGGATGCAATTAAACAAGCTTTACGTTTCTGTGAAAATTTAATGGCAGAAGGTAAAGAAGTCTATCTTGTAGATTTACAAGATAAGGATCCAAGTGAGATGGGTTTTAAAAATTTCACAAAATTAATCCAAAAAACAGTTCCTTTAACTTATTCATTATTATTGGAACAAAAATTATCTTTATGATAAAAAAATCGTATAATAGAATTTTAGAGATCTCAGATGATCACAAACAAATTACATTGCCTGATTCAAGGTATTACAGACGTAATGGTGAGTATTATCCATCAATTACTTATGTTTTAAATTCCTATCCAAAAGGCAAACATTTTCAAGATTGGCTTAAAAAAGTAGGACATAGTGCTGATTGGATTGTTAAAAAAGCAAGTGAAGAAGGTACTAAAGTACATGAAATGATAGAAGATTACTTTACAGGTAAAGAATTAACTTACCTTAATAGAGAAGGCTACCCAAAAATGGATCCTAGAGTATGGCAAATGTTTTTACGTTTTGTTGATTTTTGGGAAACACATAAACCTACATTAATAGAAACAGAAGTACATTTATTTAGTGAAGAACTTAAAGTAGCGGGTACTTGTGATTGTATTTGTGAAATTGATGGGGAGTTATGGGTTATTGATTTTAAAACATCCAATCATTTACAAACAACTTACGATTTACAAGGTGCAGCTTATGCTCAATGTTATAAAGAATGTTTTGGAAAAGAAGCAGCACGTGTAGGTGTATTATGGTTAAAATCTAAATCTAGGGGACAAGACAAATCAGGTAAACGTTTAAAGGGTAAAAATTGGGAATTACATGAATCACCAAGATCCCAAGAAGAAAATATAGAAATTTACAAATCAGTAAAAAGTATATTTGATATCGAAAACCCTAAACATAAACCTGCAACACAAAGCTTTAAAACTACTGTGAAGAGAACCGCGTAAAAATTTGGTTACCTGAAGGAGGGTTCGTATATTCACGGGTAAATAAAAGGTTATGACTCAAGAACAATTATATTTTGAAGAGCAAGAATACAATCGTGCTCAAGAAATCATGCAAAAAAATGTAATGGAAGTTACTAAAGAAGAACTTGACTTTCTAATTCATATGAATATGATATAATAATCAATATTTATAATAAACTATTTTAAATGATTTCATTATACAATTTAATTAAAGAACAAATTGAAGGACCAAAAGCAATAATTTTAGCAGGTGCCCCAGGTGCGGGTAAAGGGTATGTTTTAAGTGGTTTAAATCTTGATGGTATTAAGGTACTCAATGTAGATAATGCTTACATTGAATTATTAAAAAAAGCAAATGTATCGTTAGATTTAAAAAATGCAGGCCCCGAAGCAAGAAGTAAATCAGCTATTGCTATGGCAGCAGCTAATAAAGAATTTAAAGGTAAAGTAGCAGCTACTATAGAAGGTAAAGAATCATTTATATTAGATGGAACAGCATCATCAATTAAACAAACTGCTAATTTAAAAAAAGAATTAGAAGAAGCAGGATATGAAGTATTTATGCTTTATGTTTATACTGATTTAGAAAGGTCACTTAAACAAAATCAAATTAGATTTGATAAATCAGATGGTAAAGATAGAAGTTTAGCACCTGCTATAGTAATGAGATCATGGGCTTCAGTTACTGATAATTATAAAGCATATGAAGCAATGTTTGATGATAATTTTGTTTCTGTTGCTAACACATTAGAAGATGAAAAGCTAACTGATATAGCAGATATAGTAAAAAAATATTTAGATCCTTTTAAACCACAAGGAACAAAACCAAAAAATGCTAAGGCACAAGCAAGATCTGATAAATCAAAAGCTGCTTTAAACGCTAAATTAAAAGAATTACTAGCAGATGAACAAGTTCAAATGATAATAAATAATTCAGTATCAAAAGAAGAAGCACAAGGGAAAATAAAACAATTTTTAACGTAATGAGTTTAACTAATGAAATTATTAAGGGTTTATTACCTGAGGAAACATCTGATTTGTCCAAGGTAAAAACAACTGCTATATATGCTGGGGGTTTTAAACCTCCTACGGCAGGACATTTTGCTGTGGTAAAACAAGCAATAATGCAAAATCCTGAAATAGATGAATTTATTATTTATATAGGAAATAAAACTAGAGATGGTATAGACCAAAACCAATCATTATTAATATGGGATATTTACAAAAATTATCTATCAGTTAAAATAGTATTAGAACCCACATCAAAACCACCAATTCAAGCAGTATATAATTATGCTAAAGACCACCCAGATGAAGAAGTATTATGGGTGATAGGTGCTAGAGAGGGTAACGAAGACGATTTTAGTGATATAGCAAAAAGAACAAAATCATTAGATAATTATCCTAATTTAGAACTTGAAGTAATGGTAACAGCAAGTGGTGCATCAGGAACAGCAGCAAGAAATGCTTCTAAAATATCCTTAGAGAAATTAAAACCTATGTTACCTAAAATTCTTTCAGATGATCAATATAAAGAAATTTTTAATATTTTAGATCCAAATCTAAAAGAAAACGAACCACCTTTATTAAAAGAAATATTGGACCCTGCTAATTTTGATTTTAAACCCTTAATAAAATCATTAACATCTAGTATGGAAAAAGATGGTTTAATATTAAAACCATACCCTAAAATTATTTTTAAGCATGACGAAGAAGCTAATGCTGAAGATTTCTTTGGTAAAACTGCTTATTATGATCCAAATAATAATGAAGTAGTATTATACACATTAGGAAGACATCCTAAAGATATAATGCGTTCATATGCACATGAATTGATTCATGTCCATCAAAACCATGAAGATAGATTAGAAGGAATCAATACAGATGATGTTAATGAAGATGATTATTTAGAAAAAATCGAACGCGAAGCATATGAAAAAGGAAATATATCATTTAGAAGCTGGACTAATAAAATATTAAATGAAGCAATTGTAGGTGAAAAAATCGAATGTGATAACTGTGATTGGAGTTGGGATATTGTAAGTGGAGGTGATGATTTATTTGTGTGTCATAAATGTGGACACGATAATGAACCAATAAGTGAAAAAAAAAATAAAGACCCATTTGGTTTAAATGCATTTGCCCATGATTTAGCACAATTAAATGAAGAAGATGGTGAATATTATATTTACCTTGATATGGATGGGGTAGTAGCTGACTTTGATAAAAGGTTTGAAGAATTATCTGGGATGTTACCTCAATCTTATGTTGATAAAAATGGATTAAAAGCATTTTGGGATTTAATAGATGAAAAACATAAAGTAGCATTTTGGAGAGGTATTGAGTTAATGCCTGGAGCAGAACAATTAGTTAGATATGTAGAACAACATCCATTTGAAATGTTAACTGCACCTTCAATAAAAAAGCAAAGTGTTATTGGAAAAAGCTTGTGGGTTAAAGATAAGGTTGGTACATTATACTCAATGAAACCAAAAGTAACATATAGATCAGCTAAACAAAAACATACAGTTAAACCAAATTTATCAAAATTTGATATTTTAATTGATGATAAAGGCAGTACAATTGATAATTGGAATGCAGCAGGTGGAACAGCTATATTGTACCAAAATGCTGGTCAAGTAATAAATGATTTAAAGAAATTAGGTTTATGAGCAATACCGTATTAAAAAAACAATTTTTAGAAAAAGATGTAGAACGTTTAAGAAACTTAATGACTGGAAAATATGGTGAAAAAGTTTCCCAAAGTGTAGGTTACAAAAAATCAGATATAATTAGAAATGAAGGAGATATATGGGAAGAAAATGGTAGAGAATGGACTGTTAAAAACGGAATAAAACAAAACATTACTAAATTAGATAAAGCTAAAAGCAAACATTTAATTCCTTTGTTTTGTCCACAATGTAAATCACAAATGAAAAATAGGTTAGATCCTGAATATTATAGGATTCATAAAACTTGTTTTAATTGTGTTGTTGATAAAGAACACCAAATCCAAAAAGAAGGTAAATGGGATGAATATCAACGTGATATAAAAAACAATGAAATTGATAATAAAATTAAAGATTTTAAGCAATATGTAAAAGATAAAATAAATGAATCTAATGATGGTTTTGTATCTGAACAAGGAGATAAAGAAAGATGGAAAGGAAAAATGGATAAATCTCGTGTAGATGAACACGTAGAATCAGTTATAGAATATTTAGAATCACTTAAGGGATAATTCCTACATATTTATAATAAACAGAACTCATGAAAGATAACTTTGATCTTTACAGCTGGAATAAAAAAAGATACCTTAAAGAAGGTATAAATGATAGAATCTCAAGGATTAATATCGTTTATACTACATTTGGTCAATTTTATGGTGCATACATTTACGAATATGAAAGTGAAGAAGGAACAATGGGCACAAAAAACTGGGATAAAAAATTAAGAATTGATGATACAAATGCATTGTTAAATTACTTAGGAATTGATGGGGAAGTCCCATTTAAGTTGTCATCTGGTAATGATATTGACTTAGATGGAATAGTAAAGCAATTGAAAAATTCAGGAATAGATGCTGAGTGGGACGATTATATGGATGTAAGTTAAAAACCAATATATATGAAAAATTTAAAATTATTATTTTTAGGATTATTATTTACAGGATGTGCTTCATTTCATTTAAGCACTATGAACCACGACCCTATTTATGATACAGTTTTAGTAGTACCTGCGGATGTAAAAATTGATACTTTAAATCACTTTCAGTTACAACGAAAGTTAAGAACTGATTTTAGGTTTAGATATGATTTTGCTCAATATGCAATAAGTCAACCTAGATCATTTGATTGGAATAATCGTGTTTTAGGTAATAGATATAGTTTTTATAGTCCATATAGTTTTGGATATAATTCCTATTGGAATAGAGATCAAATGTGGAATGATTGGGTATGGGGTTATCCATTTTTTCAATCCCATATATGGTCACCATTTAGATATGATAGATGGGGTTACAATTATTATGGTTGGAATGGATATAATAATTGGTATAACGGACCTTGGCACAACTCAGGTTATAATGCAGTATGGAATCGAAGTAGAGAAAATAATGTAGCTTATCATACTGGAAGAAGAGGTAGTAATAACGTTATATCTAGAAATATACAAAATAATAGAGTTGTTATTAATTCAAAACCCAGAATTAATGTTGAAGAAACTAATCTAGAAAGGA
>Ga0209337_1003267_pt1 | contig 11453 bp, 11 predicted proteins | sample LinPmetageLP53_FD_184044 | JGI IMG/M metagenome (GOLD analysis project Ga0209337, IMG submission 184044) | Marine viral communities from the Pacific Ocean - LP-53 (SPAdes) (version 2) | ecosystem: Environmental > Aquatic > Marine > Oceanic | place: Pacific Ocean | collected 2010-02-08 | reverse complement strand
AATCAAATTCAAATAAATATTCTAAACCTTCAACATTACCAACAGTAGCAGCATCAGAAACTGAACTTTCTGTGCCATTATAAAATACATTTTTTCTATTTTCATAATCTAAACGTGCAATCTTTCTGACACCAAATGCTAAAGTATAATCAAATGGGGTAGATACAATATTTTCTTCTAAAATTCCGGTACTTGGATTAATAGAATAAACACTAACATCTGCTAATGAGTTATTACCAGTTACTGCAGTATAGAAAGTAGCAAACTTAAGTTGTTTTTCAAAAAATTGTGCTTGAGTAGGTATAAAACAAGCTAATGTTAGTAAAAGTGTTATTAGTTTTTTCATTGTTTAACAATTTTTTTAGTAAACTTAAGATCATTATGAATTAGAACCAAATTATAAATTCCCGCTTCAAAATTACTTAAATCTAACTGTTTTACGTTAGTTTCTTGTAATACGAGCTGTCCTATGGAATTATAGAGGACTGCGTTTATACGCAAGTTACATGCAATATTTATAAGATCTCTTGTTGGATTAGGGAATACAACTATTTGGGTTTCACTAAATTCTGTTATATTAGTAATAGTATTAAGATCACAGTAATTATATATTGTTTGACACCCATCTACCCACTCAGTATTACAACAACTTGGACTAACATCAATTACCCAAGCAAAACATTCATTTTCTAATTCTAATAAATTATAAGCTTCAACTACTGAATCTATACAATTAGCATATACAGTTTCACATGTACCATTATCTGTATTTGCTTCTTCATTATAATTAGCTGCTTGTGGGTCAGTACAACCAAATATTACTTCAATACAACTAAAGTTTTCAGTATTAGCTTCTGGGTTATAATTAAATGCTGATGGGTCGGTACAACCTTCAATAAATAGTTCACATCCTACATTTGTATTAGCTAATGGATCGTAGTTAAAGGCAGTTTCATCAGTGCAGCCAAATATTACTTCTTCACAAGATCCGTTATCTGTATTAGCTTCTAGGTTATAATTAAATGCTGTGGGATCAGTACAACCAAATATTTCAGCTTCACAGGTACCGTTATCAGTATTGGCTTGGGGGTTGTAATTAATAGCTTCTTCATCAGTACAACCTTCAACTACTGATTCACAACCAACATTTGTATTAGCCAATGGATTATAATTAAATGCAGTTTCATCTGTACAACCAAATATTACTTCTACACATGAACCATCTTCTGTGTTGGCTAATATATTAAAGTTAAATGCTTCTAGGTTTGTACATCCTAAAATAGGGAGTATACAACTAAAATCTTCTGTGTTGGCATCAGGATTATAATTTAGTGCTTCAGGGTTAGTACAACCCTCTTCAACAGCTATACATGAACCATCAGGAGTATTAGCTAAAGGGTCATAATTAAATGCTAATTCATTAAGACAACCAAATATTTTTGGTTCACACGTTCCATTATCTGTATTTGCTTCTTCATCAAAGTTAAAAGCATCAGGATCAATACAACCAAACTCAACTAAAATTGAGCAAGAACCATCATCTAAATCAGCTTCTTCAGAATATTCTACATATAAGGGGTTAGTGCATCCTGGAGAATAAACACAACTATCATCATCAATGTTAGCTTCATTATTATAATTAATTGCTGTAGAGAAAGTACAACCCTCAATATAGGGAATACAAGTATTACCACAATATAAATCTATTTCATAAGTATACCATCCACTTTCTCCAGTAAAAGGAACTGCGCTAAAGAAAGGAACATCTAAAATAACGCCACCTTCAGGATTAGTTAAAATAAATCCACACTGTTGGATAGTGTTGATTGATTGAGGAGTAACAAAGAAATATACATAAGCTTTTTTAGAAGCATCTAATCCAGATACATTAAATGATATTTCAGTACCATCATTAGGACCTATTTGATATTGGGGTGAAAAATACCATTGTTGATGTATTCCAACCCAACTACCAAACCAACCATCTCCAACACCATCAGTGATAGTTAAAGTATAATCACAAAATTGAATAACATCTTCAGTGTTAGCATCTGGGTTGTAATTAAACTGAGTTGGATCTAAGCACCCTAATACAATAGGAGTAATACAAAATGATTCAAGTGGGTTATCTATAATAGCTTCAGGGTTATATTCTACATAGCTAGGGTCAGTACATCCTACTAGATCAGCTATACCCTCACATACTGTTGGAGTAAATGGGGATGATCCTGCTGTATAACCAAAATTCCCATCTGGATAGTCGTCTTGGAGATTATATAATACTTCGCCTTCACAATCTAAAATTTGAATATTACCGGGTTGTCCATTCACTCCTACTATTCCATCACCATATGAATCTTCTATTACAATATCATAGGGTTGAGCGATAGGAACACAAATACCAGTTGTGACAGGGATACCAGGAGAGGAACCAGCGTAAGTGCCTACGGGGGAGGATGCTACACTTCCAAAATCACCATATAAAATCCAACTTATTTCACCACCCCAAGGATCAGGAGTTACTACAATTTCAACTAAAGTTTCACCTAAAGCACATTCAGTAGTTTGTGCTACACATGAACCATCATCAAAGTTAGCCCAAGGGCTCCAGTTAATAGCATTGGGATTAGAACACCCAGGAATAGCACCACATGGTAAACATGATTCCCAACAATAGTTAAGAAGCATTTGATTTTCACCTTCAATTACCTCTAAAGTTCTATTAATAAACCCAAACTGATCAAATTGAAAACAAGAACCCTCACCAATACCCACAGGTAATTCTTGTAGATCTGGGTTAGTAAAGTCAGCAAACTTCCATAAATAGTTTCCTGTTTGTATAGGAATAGTTACAAACCACTCATTGTTCTCATCATATTCCATAGGGATAACTTGCCAACCATTCCAGTTACCTAATACACCTGGGGTTTCTATTTCTGGAGGGGCGTTAGCTAAATTAACCCTAAATGTTACATCTGAAGTAGGTAATTCGCAAGGAGTTAAATTAAAATCATAGCTGGCTATAGATGACCCAAATTCATATTCTTCAAATATTACACCTTCACAGTTATTAGCAGTTATAAAAAATCCTTCCCCAAATTCACAACAAATCCCATCACCAAAAGCATCTATGATAGTAAAAGTGTAATTAATATTTGAATTTAAAAATATTCTTTGTTCAACTAATGTATTAGGTAGTACACCATCGTAATTAGGACTAACAACAACTGTATCAGCCCCTTGTGTTATTACCCAGGCAGTTTCTGGTGGGTATTGGTCAAGCTGGATAGTAAGATCTAAGTAGGTTGGCTGAGCCAAACCTGTAAGACCAATAAGTAATAAAAGGGAAGTTAATAAATGTTTCATTAAAATTTGCTCATTATGATTTCGTCTATGGATTCTTGTACCTCTTTACGAGTAGCTTCCATGGTCATCATAATGTTAGCCTGAAACCTTGCTACTTCTTCTCCATCTTCTAAAATTAAGATAGTAGGTACAACAACTATTTTATAATCTTGGGGTAAACTAGGATTAGCCATTATATCAACTGTATTAATATCACAGTCGGTTAAATCGCCTAACCATTTTACTTCATTAGCAGAATTAAATGCAGCATTAAACTGCACTACACATAAATCACCATTACATACTTCAGTTTGGGCTGGTAAACCATTAATTAAAGCTAAAAATAATATAAACGTAACTAGATACTTCATGTTATTTTAATTGGTCGATTTTTTGTTCAATCCTATCTAAATCTTCTTTTAATTCAGTGACATCTTCTTGAGTTGTCATAATTGTTTGACGTACAAGTTGATCTTTCATATCAAACTCCATACGTGTAATTTCTGGATCTGGGGGAATAGGCAATTCTTTTGCTTCTGCTATGTCAGCTTGTAATATAAACCACATGCTTATAACGGTTGCCATTCCTGCACCTATTCCTAATAGGGATTTAACACTTACGTGAAACCCTGAATCCTCATTTAATTCTTTTGTCATCCTATAGATTTTATAACACCCAATTATTTATTATAAAACCTACTTATTTATAAAATGCCATAAACATTTCCCATACATATAATGTGCTTAATTAAAATCGAAATCTTCTAACTCTCTTCCCCCCATTTCTCTATTACTTTCAATTTCTACAATAAGTTCTTGTAATTTTCCCTTAATTTCAGGTATAGAAATTTCCTCAAATTCAATTTCTTCAACTATAACTTCAATATAATTTAAAATTTCTTCGTAGTCCATATTATCATTTTTCAGGACTACATATATTATATTTTAAAAAACCTTAATAGTATTTGAAAGGAGCATATTATTTATTGTTTTCCCAACAAGAGAAATATTATTTACATCTATATATTTAGCACCTTTCCCATACATTTTTGCAAATGTACCTTCAGCTTTTTGGGTCTTATCCCAAACATCATGTATATAATAACTTAAAACTCCAATATTATCTTTTTTATATTGTCTTATAACTTTAGCTGTGTGGTTAATAGCCGTATTAAAATTATATGATGTAGAATGTATATTTGGTAAACCATCAGATATATTTAATAAAAATACTTCTTGGTAATATGAAGATTTAGGAAGACTTTTTCTTATTTCATCTAAACAAATACCTTCAGGAGTCATTCCACAGGTAGTAAGTGACTTAAATTTATGTAAGTCTTTTACATTATTTTTTTTAGAATTAAAAGCATAAGCTAATAAAGGGGTTTGTTCTGAATTTTTAGGGTTATAGTTTTTATTAAATGTTCCCCTTAAAGAAATTTCTACATCAAAATTCTTTAAATAACAAGAAGCATATGCTATAGCTATAGCTGTTTGGGTTGTTTTTTTTAATTTCTCACCCCTCATACTACCACTTAAATCTAATGATATATGGATAAAAGTATTTTTAAAGTCTTCTTTTTCAACTTTATAAAAAATATCTTCCTTAAAAGGAGCTTTAAATAACTTATTAGTATTTAATTTACCTTTTTTTTGATTTTCAAAAATATCCTTTTTAATATTATTCCTAGTTTGTAATTTAGATAATAATTTTTTACCTAAAAACAAACCATTATCTACAGCCTTTTCACATGGTTTTAATTTAGATGTAAAATAATGTTCCCAGTCATGTGTAATAATAGTAGCTATATTACTATTTTTCGATATATTATAATTATTAAGTTTAGTTTTTGGTTGAGCTAATTTATTAATTTGGGTTTTTTGAGTTTTACTTATTCTTTTTTTTCTATGTTGTGAATTTATAAAATCCTTCTGACGCTCAACTTGTGTATTAGTTTTGTGCTCTTGATCATTAAATGATTTTCCTTCCTCATCTTCCCCTTGAAGGTAGGGTTTTATGATGTTATAAATATTAACAGCTACTTCTACTGAATCTTGTGTAGATTTTAATTCATTTATACTTTTAAATGTAAGTAAATCACGTACTTCTTGTAATCCTGGTAATTTATTAAGATCAGAATTACGATTAAATATATTAATTATTCTAAAAAAATATGCCTCCCATGTTGGTGTAGTAAGATTATCTGTTTGTAGGTTTTTATCTACAATTTTATTGTAGAAAGACTTACGGTAGAGTTCTTCATAATAAAATTGATAACCGGGTGCTGTTGAATAAATAAAATTATCTATTCTCTTATCTTCAACAAAATTAATTAGAGTAAAAACATTATCTAAATCTTCTTTAGGTACACCCCATTGTACTTCTAATAATTTTCCTTTTTCTCTTTTTAGATAGGAAAAATCTGTTAATAAAACATGAGATGCTTCATGGAGGGCTAATCCAACAGTGTAATCTATTGTATCTTCTTTAATATTTGATGCGATATATACAGTCTTTCCATCAGTCATTGAATCACCTGTTGTTGCATATTCAACAGGGATTTCCTTTTCGGTTAATATTCTTACAAAATTTGTAATTCCTTTTTGGACTTTAGCCAAAAAAATAGGATCTTTCTCATCAAATTGTTTAAGATCCATCCAATATGCTGCTCCTTTCTTCATATATTATAGGTTTCCCCGGAATATACGAACAATTAATTAAAATTCCAACGTTCTAGACTAAATCTTTAGATTCAATAAGTGTGTAAGTAAATGAATTACTCCATATATCTTTAGCTTTATTACAAATCTCCATAAATAAACGAAAATCATCATTAGCTGCTATTACCTGACAACCAGCACTCCACTTATCTATTTGGGTTGATTTTTTTCCTTCATATTTAGTAGCTCTGTGGATATTAATGCCAAATAACCCGGTTTGGGTATTATTTTCATTTAAATCATATGTTCCATCTTTATTATTATCACGATAAACTGTCACTGGTTTTTGTTGGCCTAATGCCTCATATTTCCCTTGATGGAGTCTGATTTTATGTGAACTTCTATATTGGTTTGGTTTTAAAATAGCAACACCTTCTTTTCTCATAACATTTTCTACCCAATGTTTACCAGGATCTGTTGTACAATCAAAACAATGAAATTCCCATTCATCATTTTTTTTATAGGATAGAGTTATATAATCATCAAATTTATTAGTTACTTCATTTAATGTTTCGGAATTTCTAATACCTACTATATTTAGGTTATAATTTCCATTTTCGAACCACTTATAACCTTTATTTTTAATAGTAGTTTCAATTTGTTGTCTTGTAGGAGAATTCATATTTTTGGGTTTTATTGATAAATATATGCTAAATAACTTCTACACATTCTTCCTTAATCTTTACCCATAAATGAGCAGCTGCTTCTTTCCTTATAGCTAATACTCTACCACAAGTACAAATAGCCATAGGTCCTTTAAGGGGTGCTACGTGTTTTACTTCGACTTCTGATCCGATACAACAACCCATCTGCACTAATGCCATGACCTCCTCGGGGGTATCTACCCTTTCTATTATACCTACTTCATTTTGCTTCAGGTTGCATAGTTTTTTCATTATTTAAATCTACAAAACACACAAATACCTAAAAGCTCCAATTGGTGCAAATAGTTAGTATTAGTGTATGAAAAGAGGGAGAAGGTCCCATCAATTAATTGATCTTTTTTAAGGTTAAAACTCCATTTTAATATATTAAATGTTATCCCCCAGGATTTATCGTATGAGAATTCAAAGGGGGTAAGACCTATGTAAATTTCATTAGACCCTATTATTATATTAGTATCTATATTCATAATATGATTATATGAATATTAAACCTAAAAGCCAAATGTTTTATCTAAAAATTGTTACAAGACCATTAAGTTGTGTAGCTGCTCCTGGTTGGGTAGCCTCTAATTTCCAAGTGTATACTCCATCGGGGCATAACCAATGTCCAGAGTAACTTACACCCGTCCAATAATCTAATGGGTCCTTCATTTCTTTTACTAATGTCCCCCACCTGTTATATATTTGAAGATTCCACGTTAACCAACAAGTAGCATCAGTAACGGCGTAGAATACATCATTAACTCCATCGTTATTAGGTGTAAATGTATTGGGAATAAAAATACTATTATCATCACACCCGCCTATTCCTGGATCATCCTCACAGGGTTCTCCAGTTTCACAATCTATATATTCGGTTGATAATATATACTCCGTAAGTGTTAAGGTATCTATAACGTAAATGTAATTATCTACAATAACATCGACATATAAGGTGTCCGTTATAAAGATTTCCTCAGTTATATACAAAGTGTCAGTTATAAAAACTTCTTCAGTTATATATAAGGTATCGGTTTCATAAACATATTCTACAATAGTATCACAAGGACACATATTATAAAATGTAAGGGAATTATTATTTGGGAAATCATCTCCTGAGGATGAGGAGTAGTTTACACTTAAAGTAGCAGTAAAATTACACAAATTTCCACTTGCTATTTCATCTGCTATATTACATACTTGAAATGATGCAAAATCTATAGTAATAGTATCTCCGGATACTGCAGGATCCCAACTCTGCCCTGATCCTTGAAGGGGTGTATTCCAACAAGGGGCTGATATTCCTAAACCTGTAAAAGGATCTGATAAATATATTTGTGCTACTAATATTGATGGATTATTAGGGTCGAATTGGACGTTGTCAGTATAACAACTATCTGATATAACGGTAAATGTTACTGTTTCATCTATCCAGTTAAAATCTAATAGCTCAACATCGCAATAATTTTGGCTTAATAGGGTAAAGGGTAGGAATAATAATAGAGTTAGTAATTTTTTCATGGGTTAAGGAATATTTTTCTAGTTTTTGTTTGGCCATCTGACCATATTTCTATAACTAGATAAATTCCAGGAGTTAACCTTGCTTTACCATTAATTTCTCTTCCTAAAAGGTTGAATATTTTTGTTTCTTGTATGTAAGTATATTTATCTTCTATTATATTTGTTGGGAAATTTACTTCTTGTTGGGTAATTTGAAGAAATTCCCCAGTTTCACAATCTATTGAATAATTTTGTAGGAAATTTAAAAGGTCATCTTGTGTAAGACCCCCATCTACCATTATATTTTCAAGTAGAATTAATAAATCTCGAACATCTACTACTCCATCTTCATCATAATCCCCTAAACATGGAAAAGGAAAACAAATCTCAGTATCTATAGTACTAAATAGTGAGGATTCCTGATCAAATATTCCCTCATAATAAAATATTTCTACATTATTTGATGTAGTTATAGTGTATTCTCCCCCATATTGCATTCCATCTCCGTATGCATCTTCCATTACAAAATGATAGCATCCTTCAAATACACAAAAGTTTATTTCTAAAGAATCTGGGGATTCTAATTCAGTAGGATAAATTAAATACTCTCCACTATCATCTAAAACATAAAATGATAATTCAGTGTAAAAGGGATCGGGGTGTATATTTACTGTTATTTCGTCACTATTAGATTCATACTCAGAGTATACTAGTACTTCGTTATTGTCTAAGTAGAATTCGTACGCCATAGTTGTTGATGCCTCTACATTCATGCTATATGAACTTTCTATATTAATATCTTCAACTAGAATAGTAATTGTTTGTCCTGGGTAGAGAGATCCATCAGTCCAACCATAATACTCATCGTTAATATTTACTAAAATAGGACTTACTAAAACTGCCCCATAATTAGTTATGTCAACTTCAACGTCTATATTAGGAGTACATGAAATCTCTGGAAATCTTACATCTGTAATTGCTAAATCAACAGTGTATACTTGATCACATGCTATACTTTCTAACAAAAAGGGCAACTCAACTTCAATAGCTTCCCTCATCCTTAAGGCCTGCCCTTCAGTAAATGTATTACGACAATTTTCATCAGTATAATCCATATAGTTTTCTATCTGGGCGTCCGGGCAATTTACAGCTCCCGAACAGCTTGAGTTAGATGTTGTTGATGGGGTATCACAAACTTGATCACCTTGAGTAACGCAATTTGTTTCGTTTAAACACTGACTAGTACTTGATGTATTGTAGAATGTATGATATAATTTAAAGCAATGGCCTATCTCATGGGTAAGGACTCTATTAAGATCAGTGTAGCCTTTTAAATTACCTACAGTACCAAATGCATTATATAATATAACTGTCCCATACCTTACATCATCAAACGGAAAGTATGCATACCCTTGAGTTCCCCCTCCCCCATCATTATCATCTATTTCGGATACTACAAATATATTTAAATAATCTTCATAGGGCCATGCGACTAAATCTTTTAAACCAGATTCATCAGCCCCACTTCCTATATTGCCCGACTTTATTCCCATTTCCTCATACCCATCAACTACCCTACCATCTGTTCTGATTATACCATCTGTTGGGATGTTATTAGGATCTCGCGAAGCTAAACAAAATTCAATTTTTGTGTCTACACCTAACCCATCACCATTAGTTCCTCCAACTTTCCTAAAATCTTCATTTAATGCTACTATAGCACTTTGGATTTGTTCATTAGAAATATTACTTCCTTCTCCTACCTCCTCTCCTAAATGTATTATATGGACTACTAGTGGAATTGTTAATATTTCTGCGGTATCTAAATTAATTTGTTGAGTAAATCCAAAAGGTTTTACAACATACCCTTGTTCGTTGTAAACTTGGTCAAATCCACATTGATCTTGTGCAACTAAGCCAAAATAAGAGCTTAAAAAAACTACCAGCCCGAGTACTACCTTCATTACCTTCATTACGTATATACGATTTATAACAGTTCTATCGATAAATATAGTGAAAATCCAAAAATCATGCAAAAATTACCGATTTTCTACACAAAAACTAACAATTATACGCAGAATTATAATTTGTTGTTGGTAGTGTAAGAATTACTAGCTACTTAATAGTAATTGTGCTTACATTCCCCTTCTATTAGCTTTCTTGCGCTGATCCTGTAGTGTGTATTCAACATAGTCGTTAGTGCCACAATGGGGGCAGTTTAAATAATCTATGTCTTGGGCTTCGTTTATCTTCCACTCGCCCTTACAGCTTACACAACTGTAAATATACGTGTGTCTTATGAATACTTTATGGGACATTATGATATTTACTGTTAATTATATTATATGCGAGGAGCTCGCGCCTTTTTTATAGAGATGTGTCGGGGTACCACTCATCATCTAATTCGTCTTTTGGATCATTAATCACATCAATAAATATATAAGAGGCTCGGTGTAAGCTTTTTTTCTATAATTTCCTTCGCGATCCTTATGGTTTTTGGTCAAATTGGTTTAAATGGCCTTTGCATTATATTTGTATATACGCTCGAGCCGTGTTTATCGTGGTCGATGTCTTAATACCCATAAACAACAGCGCGCCGAGCGCGCGCCATCGACGGCACGCGGTTGTGGCGCGGGCGATCCGCTAGTGAGACACTATCGGGCCGCTAGCGACTCAATAGTATCCCACTCTCAAACTGAGATTAACCTACCTGCGACTTGCTATTACACCGTGCCCACTACGACCACCTCAACTTTCTCCGCAGTGTCGGCCTTTTTTGCTGTGCCTGCCGGACGTCCGCGCTTAAGCGTTCCTGCTGCACGACGCGCTGCTAAATCGGCTAATCGCAGCTGGCGCTCGCTAGTTGCATTGACTGGGCGGCCACGCTTAATTGAGCCGCCATTTGCAATGCGCTTTGCATCTAGCTCAGCTAAACGCTGCTGGCGAACGCTATTTACATTAATTGGACGTCCGGTCTTGCGGCCTGGCGCTGTTGCTAAGCGCTGCTGACGAGCGCTGTTAGGATTTACGGGGCGGCCGAGCTGAGCCTTTACATTAAATGTTACTCCGCTTGCTTTGAGTTGGCCCTCCGGCTTAAATTGAACGTTGTTCATGTTGTATTGATTTTTGTTTAACATTATTATTACCTTTTTAACTTATACTGTAATATACGAACGAATGTGCATAGTACAAAGGGCGCATTTACTAGCATTTATACTATTGAAACAAACTTCATCACATTAG
>Ga0209337_1003266_pt1 | contig 11454 bp, 5 predicted proteins | sample LinPmetageLP53_FD_184044 | JGI IMG/M metagenome (GOLD analysis project Ga0209337, IMG submission 184044) | Marine viral communities from the Pacific Ocean - LP-53 (SPAdes) (version 2) | ecosystem: Environmental > Aquatic > Marine > Oceanic | place: Pacific Ocean | collected 2010-02-08 | reverse complement strand
CGCCTTTCGCTGTCATTCCTGCCCCAGATTTCGTCTTGCGATAGTTAGGGCTTTTGCCTGTAGTAGTTTTTCTAATAGCCGCTGCTTTTTTTCTAGCCATTATTAAGATTTGCTCCTGCGTTACCTTTTATTCCTAAGTTGTTTAAAACAGGTATTCCTCGATATATATTACCCTCAAACATTGTTTGGTCTAGCATATCTAAAAAAGGAATTTGGGAAACAAGAGGATTATCCCCTCTATCCATACCATCAAACATACTTTTAAGTATAGTCCAAGGCCCTAATAGCCCAGCTCTATCTACCATTTCAGGTATGTATTCCATAGTAGACATGTGATCTGACATAAAAACATCGCCCCCTGCATCTACCCCTGGCAGTATTGCTTGCCCTAAGTATTTAACCCACTCTCTAGTTTCTAATCCTATCATCGCTAACGGAAGCATAAACCCAGCAGTTAATAAAAGTAACATGGCGCCGCCATTTGCATGGCCATCTTCTCTATACCTATTTTTAAATTCTCTGCCAATACCGCCTAATACAGTCTGTCCATAAGAGTAGAAAAAAGCTTTTAAAGAAAAGACTACTTGAAAATAAGGACTATTTGCAAAGTTAGGTCTTTGGCCTGGGTCAGGTCTAATAACAGCTTCATCCGCAAACTGTCGAATAGCATTAGCTACTTTCTTACCAACTTCTGTATCATAAGATGGAACCCCATTAGTTTCAGTATCTTTTATCCACTGATTAGCTTCTTCGGGTGTAAGACCAACTTCTGCAAGGTATCTTGTATTTCTTTCTGAAGATACAGCTGCAGAATTAATTATAAATCGTTTACCCATACCTACAGCTAAGGTTCGCATAAAATTTGTATATTGTGTAAGAAGCGTAACTTTAAACCATTTATCTAGCGCGGAACTCGCCCACTTCTGTTGCCAATCTAATTCTCCAGGAGACATCCATACAGTACCAATACCATCGGTAGCAACAACTCCTAAGTCTTTAGCAAGCGTTGACCATTCTTCTTTATCCCCATTCCTTAAATCCTGAACTAAATCTGCAAAATTCTTAAACTCTTTAGATCTTGTGACAATAGCCCCTAAATCTGTAAAAGAGGCGAAAACAGTAAGCGCTAAAGTAGTTAATGCTGTCCAAACAGTTGTAACAGAGTTAAAGGTTTTTAACCCATCTGAAATCTCAATAGCATTACGGCCTAACTGAGCATCAAAAGAGCGTTCTAGTTTATACTTTAGCTGGTTTCTTAGTCTTTGATTTTCTATAACTTCTGTAGGAGTTGAATTTTTAGCAGAAAGTTCAGGGTGGTTATAATCAAGAATTTCTTCTACTAACGCATTTAATTTTTCTAACCCCCCTCTTTTTTCAAACTCTACTTTTTTTACAACGTTATATAAATACGGCCCTAATGCAGCTTCTGGGGATTCTAATATAATGTTAGCAACACCGTTAGCCGTTTCAAATTCTCTAATAGTTTTAGTAGTTAAATTAGCTAAAGTACGAGTCGATGCTGCTGACATAGCAACTGTGCCTATTCCCGCAGCCGGTATATCTATACCCTCGTTTTGATAAGCGACTGAAAGAATATTAGTTACTATTTTATCAGTAGCCTCGATAACTTTTTTATCTGTTATAGGTTTTGCAAATTCATCTGCTACAACTGCTAGCACTAAGCTTTTAAATAATTCTGGGTTAGCAGCTATACCCGTCAGGTTAAGTTTTCTAGGAAAATAGTTTTCTAGTCTTCCTATTTCAAACCAAGGTTTTTTTGTTTTAGGGTCAGTAATATACTCGTCATACAAAGACTCAAAAAACAACCTTACTTGTTTTGGCTTACCTGTTAAGTCTTTAGTAGCTACTGTGTCATCTTCAGCTATTTTAAAAACATCTATTACTTCTTGGCTAGTCCATTCAGTTACAGTAGCCCCTAGAATTTTTTCTAGCTTACGAACAAGCACATTTCTTTGTACTACTCGTTCATTATTAAACCCTGGTAAGCCAACTGTTTGAGATTCTTTATTCCAAAAATTAGCCAGGCGTCCCCCTGCTGGCCCTAGACTTCTATAAAAAGTAGTAACAGTCGCTGCGTATTCTGTAAATTTGTTTAAAATAGTATTAGGGCGGCCTTGTAAAATCTTAGCCGCTTCTTGAGTAAATTGCTTTCTTACTTTTTTAGGAACTGTATCCGCAACTTCATCTATAGTTTCACTTATTATAGCGTCGGTTTCAAAATTACTACTATTGTTTGCTTTGGCTTTTTTCGCTCCTTTGCCGTAAGAAGAAAGCACTCCATCAAAATATTGTTCAAAAGTTTCATTAAGCTTATACCGTTTAGCTCTAGAAAACATTTGTGAAAGTAGCCGAACAATTTTTTTAAAATATGCATCAATTCCATTTTGAGCTCGTTTTGCTACAGCAGCTGTTGTTTGGTCTGCATACCATTCAGCAAAATTATCAGAAGATATATCACCATATAAGTCTGCTGTTTTTTTGTACTCTGTCCACAAACGTTGGCCTACAGGAGTAAGCTTTTTATTTTTATAGTACAACAAATCCATTTGTTCTGTTAGAACAACATGGCCTAGCTCGTGTAATAACGTCACGACATCTGTACTACTTTTAACAACAATTATACTTGTTTTTAACTTAGGGTTTTCTAGCTGGGTAAAAACAAACCCCTTAACAGACTTAGACTTTTTAAGCGCCATTAGTTCTTTTAATAAAGTAGCCTTAAACTCTTTAATTACTTCTATAGGAGTTCCTTTAGTAAAAAGATCTCCTACTTTACCTGTTTCTATCTGCTTAGAAATTGTAAACGGAGTATAGTGTCTAGGAGTTTTTTTAAATGCGTATAGCTTTTTAAAAGAATCTACTGTTTTCTTAAAGTTTAAAATAGACCTAATTCGAGTTCTTTTTGCTACTCCTGCAACTGTTGATTTTTCATCTAGTGTTTCAGCCCGAGCACTTAGCTCTTCTTTGCCAGAGGTAACTTCGCTAAGAAATTCAATTTCTTTTAGCTTATCTTGCAAACCTTTTATTACATCTTGTACATCTTCTGGTCTAATAAGTTTGTCGTTTTGAAGCTTCTTTAAATCTACACTAAACACAGCGCCTTTATCTCCGCCTGATTCTACGCCTCCTTGGTTTACGAGATCTCCACTTTCGTAGTAACTTTCAAATAACTGTTGAAATTTGTTAAGCAAAAACGCTTGTAAAGCCGCGCCTTCAAGTGTTGAAAATTTACCAATAGCTTCTAGTTCAATAATATCGTTTACTAGTCTTGACGCTAAATCTCCACTAGTAGGAGCAGGTAGAACCGTACTCATAACTTCACCAAACGATATTTTTTTAGGGGAAGCGCCTGTTTTTCTTATTTTCCAAGATTTTTGAGCTACTGTTTTATTGGCTTTAGCTTTTTTATCTTCTTCTTTTTGTAAACGATTGCTTATAATAGAAAGCTCAGAGTAGCTTTTACTTGTCTTAAGTTCTGTAAAAGTTCCGGTAGCATCTCGTTGTACTAAAACAAAAGTACCCCCAGTACTTCCAGACAATATAGTGTCTTCTATAGGATCAATAGAAGTAACTCCAGTTACTTTATCGCGTACTTTATTGCCTACAATAGTAACTACATCTGTAAGAGGTACTGCATCTGCTATTTTTGCATTAGCTTTAGGAAGAACTGAAATACTATATGTGCTATTACCATCTTGCCCTAAGTGCGCAATAATACCGTTAAACCCAGCAAGAATTCCAAGTTTCTGTAAAGCAGCTTCTGAAGTACCCGCAGATGTCACATCTTCTACTAAATATTCTCCGCGTTTAACTTCTAAAGTACGCCCTAATTTAGAAATCAATGAAAGAGGAACTAATTTAGTTCTAACTACAGGGTCTTTACCCGGCGCTGTATAAGTCTGCGTTATAACAAACCTCGCTCCACGACTCGCTGCAGTACTATCTTTACCCCTAAACATTTTCTTAATCATATGAGAAATGTAATTAGTAGTACCGGTTAAAGTAACCTCACCATCTTTGTACGTTATTACAGTTGGATTTAAGGCATCTACTTCTGTAGTTATAAAAAATCTAGGGCCCGCTGGAGTGTTATATACTTCCAGCCTAATATCTAAATCTGGATATGCTACTTTTTGATCATACAATTTAGTCAACGCGGAATCTGACATATAGTCTTTATATTGTTTCAAAAGATCTACTTGAGGACTATCCCCAAACAGCTCCAGCAACCTTTGAAAAGCGCTGCTACCTTCGCCCGAAAAATATTTACGTGGATCTCTGTTTCTCCCTGCAAAATTATCTATAGAATAACCTTCAGTGTTTCCTAGAGTTTGTTCTACTTTGCCGTCTACAGGTTTGTTTAAAGAATTAAAGCTATCTCTAGATTTTATAGGGCCTAGCTCTTTTAATTCTTCTGTTAGAGCAATCCGGCTGTCGCGTTGTTTGCTTTGCTGGGAATCAACATCTGGCAATGTTATTACTTCAGCTTCTCTATTTCTAAGTAAGGTCTGTAATGTTGATAATGCTGCTCTAGCGGCTTTATATTCTGGACTAGTAGTTCCTGTACTGTCTTCTTCTAAAGCTTCAAGAGCGTCTTGGCTAAGAGAAACTACACGGTTTTCTCGATCTATATTTAGTTGTGTTCGATCTAACTCAACAGAATTAATAAGACTAAGGGGCTTATTAAGACGTACTGATTTAGTTTCTCTACGCAATTCTTCAGCAAACTGAGCTTCAGACTCTCTAGCAGTAGCAGTAGTTTCAAAAGTTACAGGCTCATCATAGTTAAAATTATCACTGCCTTCAGGGTCAAACCCCTCATCGTTATAATTACCAGGGTCTTCGTCGTCAAAAAATTCTGTATTACGTCTTACTTTTGTGGCTCTTTCAGCTAATACTTGTTCTATAGGATTAACTTCTACAACGGTACCTACCTCTTGAGCTAGTTGTTCTGCTCTAGCTCGGGCGCTCGCATCAAGTTCAGTAGATTCGTCAACTCCTTGATCAAATATAACCTCTCCGTCTTTGTCTCTAACTTGAACACTGTGTGTAATATTATCTGGTTTGCCCCCTGTGTAGCCAAGATAAGTAGCAATACCTTCTTCAAAAGGATCGCTAAAGAGATCTTGCTGGCCGCCAGTAGCAGCTATGTCAGCAGTATTAGCTTCTTGAAGCTCTTTTACAATACTGCGGTTGGCCGAAATTACAAATCCTCTTGTAGGTATATAACCAAGAAATCCACCTTTCCTAAGTTTTACTTGGTTGTTAGGATTATTTCTTGCTCTAGTAAGAGATGCATTGCTTACTCTATTCCCTGGATTATCGCGGTACCCTTGTACACTTGACTCAGGTATATAAGCTACTTCTTTTACCGTTACTTTTGGATCTACTGCTGCGCCTATTTGAGCATCTATAGTAGAAGGAGCTTCCGGTGTAGCATTGCCAAAATTACTATCGTCTGCATTAGTTGTTTCAGTAGAAGTTTCTGCGTCTAATTTCGCGTCTCGTTTTACGCTAATCATTTCTCTAGCTTGGCTAAATACAGATCCTGCTGCACCACCAGCTCCACCAAATGCGCCACCACCAAAAAAACCTACAAAAGCTGCTTCTGCTAAACGTAATTTTGCTTGCTCTGCCGTATAAGAGTCATCTACCGAAAATCTTTGTACTACATTAATGCCTTCTTGGGTTACTTCAGTTAAACCTTCAACACTTGCAGACTTACCAAAAGAAGCCGCTATATCAGTAGCAAGGCGTTTATAACCTAGTGAAGCTCCTGGCTGCGCTGCTTTTTTTAACGCTAGTCTGCCAACAATACCCGCAATAGCTGTTTGCCCTGCAACATCGAGTGCTGCAATAGGAGCACCTATACCTAAAGCTTGGAAAGCCCTTGTTGATGTTAAATCAACACCCGCATCATCAAATTCTGCAAAAGACGTACCTGCTGAAACTGGGTAGCTAAATCCAAATGCTCCTGCTTGTGCCCCACGTTTTGCTACTTTTCCTGCACCGCTGCCTAAACTAGCTTTAAGGGCTGCGTATGATGTATTCAGCAAATCACTGCCGTCTTTATCAAGGGGGCCAAAAGATTGTTTTTTTAACTGCTCCTCTACTATTTCTTTAATAGCTTTCTTACCTGCTTGGTTTACCGCAACTTTTCCAAGCGCCCCAATTACTGCTCCTGTTAAACCACCGCCTACTGCGCCGATAAGAGAAGGGCTAACTTGTCCAACTCCTTTAAATACTTGAGATGCAAATCCTCCCCAAGTAGGTGCTTCAAGGAATTTTTCAAAACTTTGTAGGTCTTTAGTAGCAAATGCTGCTTGATCACTATCGGCTTTTGCTTGCTCTATGTTTCTATCAAAGGAATAGTCATCCCCAAGTATCTTATCAAATGCAGCGCCAAGGTAATTAAGATCAGAAGAAATACCATATACACCGCTTTCATATCCCCCTACAAAAGCATCTCCAAGACTAGGATCTGGAGTGTCATCAAATTGAATAGGGGTATCAGTTTTTGGTAAGAGAGCTTGCGCAGCTTCATAACTACTTGAATCTACTGGTATCCCCGCATCCATAATATCTCTTGCTGCTTCATACGGGGACAATCTGTTATATAAATTAATACCCCCTTCTACATTATTAGGCTTAGGGGCTTTTGTATTAAGAGGTTTAGGATCAGCCATTATTTTTTCTTAGCAGCGGCGCGTTGATTGTTTTTTTGAAACGCTTTTAGTTGTGCAAGAAATTCAAAATCATCTTTTGCTGCGGTAGGCCCCATTAGCGCTTTTAGCTCTTTATATGATATTTCACTGCTGTTATGATTGAACCTTATTGTAGTTGCATCATTTATTTCCCCATCAGGGCCAACCCCAGATACATTTAAATTTTCATATGTAAATAAAGCAGTAGGATCTCCGTCATACTTAAAAAACTCTTTAATTTTTTCTAACCAACCTGCATTAGTATCAGTACCTAAAGAAAATCTAAACCTTTCCTCCAGAAGTGTTATTTGCGCTTGTGCAAAATTTCTAAACTGATTAGGGCGTACATTCAGTGTTTTATCTTTAATTTGTGCCATAACAGACTGTATTTCTCTAGTTGTAGCCGCTAGAGAAGTAGCAGCTGCTTGTTTAGCAGCCTCTTTATCATCCTTATCCGCGCCAAGAAATGCATTTACTAGATTACTAGATTCTTCTAGATTTTCAGAAACACCCCCAGTTAATTTATTGCTCGCAGTTGCTGCAGTTAGTCTACTATTTCTTTGAGAAACCCGAGAAGATCTATTAGTAGCTCTATTGCTAGATGTTTCATCGTAAGGACGGCCATTTGCTATGTTTATTACTCCGTTCACAAGAGCGTTCCATTCAGCGCTTCCTGGTTCAGTATTAGAAGCTCCTGCAACAGCTACTGCTATGTTAAAACTATCACGAACATTAAGGCCAGCAACATCTTGTAGAGAGCGAATACCATTATCGTTTGCTATTTGTTTGGCTTTCCCTGCAACTATCTCCGGGTCTAATGCCTTAATAAAATCTGGGTCATTAGCCAACTCTCTAAATTTATCTGGAGTAATACCTTCTATTACTTTTGGGTCAACAACTTGCGCTGCTTCTTCAGGAGGTAGAACTGAATCTACAAGTAAAGCAAGATCTCCGTCTGTCATAATTCTATCGTAGTTTCTCCCTGAGCTACGCGGCTCCATACGGTAATCTTCTTCCCTACTATCTGTTTTATTTACATTAGTACGTCTTGCATCAACTAAACCTAGTCTTTTAGGAGTAGACCCTCTATATGTTTTAATAGCTTGTTCTAGCTTCATTAAATTTTCATCAAGTTCTGGGCCTTGTGGTAATTTAACTAATCTGTCCAACATATCACTTAGTTGCTCAGTACCTACGCGACTACTTCTACTAGAAAAAGCCCCCCCAGAAAAAGCTTCAACAAGGTACTCAGGATCTCCTCCGTATTGACCATAGTCAGAATCTTCAAGTATCTTTGTAACATCTGAGCGAAACTGTTTTGCAATAGACCTTCGAGTAGCACCTGCTATATCACCTCTGCCTCCCCGTCCTTTATTTGCAGCATCAATACGTTCTTGATACCCTAAAAAATTAGCATAGCGGCTTCTCAAGCGTTCCCCTTCTGGCCCTTCTATGTTTCTTGACTCATCTCTAATCACTGAAGCAAATGTTGGTGCAGCATCTGTCTCTGCAGCATCTGTCTTTCCAGCATCTGTCTTTCCAGCATCTGTCTTTCCAGTAGCTGCATCTAAAGATGCTATAAATTTACTCAGATCGCCGCCATAATAAGAAGCTCCTAGTTTATCTAACTGTGCTTCCGGAATTGACCCAGCCTCTAAATTACGTTTGGCTGAATTATAGTTGCTATTTATAGACTTCTGTTCTTCTTCAGATAGGTTTTCTACCCCTACATCTTCTGTATAAGCTTTGTCTAGTAAATTGTTTAGGGCAATCATTTTTTTGCCATACCCAACACCTTGTTCAATAACGACCTCAGTTGCTGCATTAGCAGCAGTTTCTTTTGCTATACTGTTCTGTCCACTTAGGCTAGGGCTAGGGGCTGGTGAAATCTGTGTTGCTATTAGACTAAACAATTGAGCTGGTTTTTTCCCAGTAAAAGCCATATTTTTATTTAGATTGGCCTTAATTTGGTTTTCTATCTGCTTTTGAGATATATTTAAAACTTGATCATCTGGGTCATTAGTCCCACCTACAGTCAGAGGCACTTCCTCCCCATTTGCATTAGTAGCAATTCCTGTAAATGCTCCTTCAATATCGGGGTTAGGCACTAAAGATTTTAAAATTACTGAAGTTAAGTTTCCATTATCCATGCTAGGAATTTTTAAACCAGTAATAAGTTGGTTAACATTAACTAGGGGTACATTATTTAAATCAACATTCCATCCACCCTTTGCTGGGTCGATAACAATACCGCCATAATCCCCCAAAATATTAACTGTATTAACACTATTTGCTTGTATTAATTCTCTTGTGTACTCCTGATTTCTTTTATCTGTTTCTCGATTCTGAGTAGCCTGCATATTAGCCGACTGCACAGCTCCGTCTAATAAAAACCTGCTAAGTGTATCACCTGGATTAGCCATATCTATATATCCTTATTAGAGCGCAAACGCCATTATTCCTGCTGCTGCTAGGCTACCAATCCCACTAATACGTTGTGACTTAGCATTTGCTTTAGCCGATTTATAAGCCTGAGTACGGCTTGCTGCATTAGTGGCAGCAGTGCCTAATCCACCTAGCGCGTCTTTGTATGTATTTGAACTTACGCCCATTAATCTAGCAATAGAAGTTCTATTCTGGTCTAGCTGGTTTATTCTTGCATTATTTACTGCGCCAGTTGTCGCTAAAGTAGAAGCCCTATTAGTTGCATTAAGCCTAGCTTGTGCTTGTGCTGGGTTTACATCAACTCCGTATCTCTCTCTATTACGATCAACTATACCTTTAGTTAACGCCGCTAACTTAGGAGCATCTTCTTTGGCTTGATCAATTAAACTAGTGTCCGTTAAAGCAGTACTAACTGCATCTCTTGTAAACTGCCCGTACTGATTTTTTTGGCGTAAAAATTCGTCTCTTGTAACTTGAGCGTAGTATGCTTCTGGATCATCTACTACAGGTATGTCTGCTGCCGTATAATCTCCAGAGGAACCTCCTCCCGGAGTAATCCAAGGAAACGAAGGCGCAGTAGACATATCCGAACTCGAATCTGAACCCGAAGTAGCATAAGGATTCGGTATATTATTAGTTAGCCATTCTTCTCTTGTAGGCACTATCTTCTTACGCTCCTTCTACCTCTACTTCTGTTAGCAGTAACTCCTAATCTTGACTTAAGATTGCCCAAAAATCCCCCAGTAGTTTGTGTGCTGTTTTGATATCTAGGTAAATCTTCTATCCTTATACGAGTATTTGGATCCATATTTTCTATTGCGCCAGTATCATACTGTCCAACTCTTCCTTCATTAACATTAGGACTAAAAAAACTACCCCCACCCCCTATGTTTTTCATGCCCTGGTTAAGAAGGCTGCCACCAACTTTAGCTCCCGCATCCCAATAAGCGTTTCTTACTTGTAATTTATTTTTAGCATCGGTAAGCACATTTGTGTTACCAATTCTTGCGCCCTGCGCTAAATTTGCAGATAAAGTACCAGACCTATTAGTAATAGCTTCTACAGCATCAGACTCAAGCCCTCTTTTTATATTACCAGCAGAAGTGTTAGCTGCTAAATTTTGAGAAGTAAGTGCTGCATTCCACAAGCCCCCAATATCAGACATATTTTGTGTTTGTCTATACATACTACCAGTACTCGCATCGCCTAAAGCTTGTACAACGTCTGCATTAGCCCGCCCTTTGAGAGTAGAAGAAAGATCTCGACGAGCATCCGATACGAATCTATCATCCACACCTTTAAAAACAGCGTTCCATTCATCATACTTAGCTTTAGCAACACCTGCTTGTAGTTTTTCTCCAGGGCTGGCTTCATATTCTTTTTGTTTTGGTTTAGACATTGTTATTTCCTATCTCTAGCCTATACGTCGATGACGTAACTTCCATTCCAATACTAGTATATAGTCTTCCTAAAGCTTTTGTAGTAGTACCGGTTTCAAGATACTTACAATTTTCACTAACTGCTAATTGTTTAAAATACTCTATATATTCTTTTATGTTTTCGCCAGTACGTATTTCAGGGGCTACCCAACACAACCATAAGTAAAGTGTTTTTTCTAGCGAAAATTCATCTGTAGATATTTTTAATACTACAAACTTAGATTTTTCTACAGTAACTAAATGCGACTCTCCTGCAATACAACTAGCGTAAACGTCTTCAGGCCTGTAAGTTAAAGTAGGCTGCTCTGATAGTATTTCTTTTACGCCTGTTTTTACCCAGTCCCATTCTGTTCTAATATCACTTATAACAGGCGCTATAACATCGCGTCTAGGACTAACAGAAACCTTAGAAGCTACTAATTCCATACCTAAAACGACAACCTTTTGCCTGTATATTTTTGAGCTTTGCGATTACTTGGGGCTAGGCCTCCATAATTTACTTTACCTACTGCAGGAGTGTCCCCACGGCGACCGCGTTGTTCCGCAGATATAACGCCCTCATTATAAAATCCAAAATAAACACTGGCGGAGTTTACGTCTGACCATTCTTTAGCTGGCATTCTTAATAGCCGCCCAACTGCTCCATTTATAATAGTATCCCTGTAATCTGACATAATAGTGTCATCACAAGAAGTAGATGTATAAGTAGGTTTTAAAGCAACTCTAACTATTAAACTATTAGCTGTACTAGCACTGGGAACTGGTGCGATCCAAAAAGTAGTTAGGTTATTTTTAATTATATATTCAGGAGATCCTGTTTGGTTTCTCCAATTAGGTATCCTTTG
>Ga0209337_1003265_pt1 | contig 11455 bp, 25 predicted proteins | sample LinPmetageLP53_FD_184044 | JGI IMG/M metagenome (GOLD analysis project Ga0209337, IMG submission 184044) | Marine viral communities from the Pacific Ocean - LP-53 (SPAdes) (version 2) | ecosystem: Environmental > Aquatic > Marine > Oceanic | place: Pacific Ocean | collected 2010-02-08 | reverse complement strand
AGTCGGACAATTTCAAATTGATAACATATCAGTAAAAGAATCAACTAAGAACGACTTAGCAAGAGTAGATTATGATGGTACTGCTTCTTCATTATTAGCAGAGCCACAGAGGACTAATTTAGTGGCTAATTCTGACCCAACATCAAACGAAGGTGCAGCAGGTAATATTGCTTATGAAACTTTTAGTTGGGGTTTAGGAACTTTAATAGAAAATTCAGTTTATTATGCAGATAATACTGTTACAAGATTTAGAAGATTAGGTGGTTCTTTAGTTGCATCTACATACTATGCTTTTAGTTTTTATTGTATAAAAGATGATTTGTCAGCACCTACTTTTGCTCTTGGAGTAAATGATGATTTTATAGTAAAACTTAATGGATTGCAAGTATCTCAAAGTTTAGATGATATTGTAATTAAAGATAAAGGAAATGGTGTTTATTTTATCACTATTGCTTCTGACAGAGGAACGGGTAGTATTAATGTTATTGAAAAAACTGCTGCTAATACCTCAATAGGTTTTAGGGTTAGTGGATTTCAAATAGAAGAAGGTTCTTACGCTACATCATACATTCCAACATCAGGAAGTACAGTTACAAGAGTACAAGACCAATACTCAAAGACAGGTATAAGTAATTTGATTAATAGTACAGAGGGGGTTTTGTTTGCTGAGACTGCTGCATTGTCTGATAATGATGGAACTTATAGAAGTATGAGTATTTCTGATAGTAGTAGAGACAATGAGATTGAAATTGATTATACAAATGATGAAAAAATAAGAGTTTTAGTTAAGTCAGGTGGAGGAACTATATTTAGTACAAGTTTTATTATAGATACAACTATTTTTAATAAGGTAGCAGTAAAATATAAATTAAATGATTTTGCAGTTTTTATAAACGGAACAGAAGAATATACTCTTACAAGTGGTGCTATACCTATTGGATTAAATAGATTGGCTTTTGATAGAGGAGATGGAGGTACGCCTTTCTACGCCAAAGTAAAACAACTACAAGTATTTAAGACAGCTTTAACAGACTCAGAATTAATAGCATTAACAACATAATAAAATGAATATATATAAATTACAATACACAGACAAAGCAGAAGGAGATGCTGACTTACTTTCTAAAGGTACTTATGAAGTAGTAACTGAAGAAGGTGTTACTCAAGATGTTTATACTAATGGTACACAGGCAATAGTCTTTTTAAATAAGATAGTAGAGATACCAGGAACTTATGATAAAGATGGTAAAGAAATAACACCACCTGTATATTACCCTGGAGTATTTTACGACCTAATGACTACAGAAGAATTTGACTTTGGAATTAATGAGATATTCCCTACAGATTGTGTACATTCGTTTTTAGGTTATGCAAAGAACGCAGAAGGTACAGATGTAGAACCTGATGAAATTACTGAATAATAAAAAAATAAAAAAATATGGCAACAACAATAGCACCAGCATCTTTAACTGTAACAATATCTGAGTCTTATACTCTTAATGGTGTTAGTTACGGAAATACTATGAACAAGACCTATGCCACAAATGGGCAAGTATCACAAAGAGTAATGAGCATTGCAGGTAAGGGAAGTTCAAGTACTACATTTACTAATATATTATCTTTATCTACTGTTGATGGTCAAGGACAAGTAGTAAAAGCAGATTACAAATATTTTAGAATAGCAAATTCAGATACACTAAATACATTAAATTTAAGAATATACAATGGAAGTGATTATGTAGCTGTTGAGGTTACTCCTTCTAGTACTTTTCTTTTAATGGATGCTGGGATAGACTCTCCTGCTAGTGGAAGTGTTGCTGTAACATTTGCAGATATAACAGCAATAGCAGGACAATCCAGCTCTGCTACTGATGCAATAGATGTAGAATTTATGATAGTTACTGCTTAATATGAATTTGAAATACTTCAAAAAAAGTGAGTTTAATTGTAAGTGTGGCTGTAACACTAACTATATAGATGATGATTTTATGTTAGCAATAGATAGTGCTAGAAGAATATCAGGCGTTCCTTATAGAATTAATAGTGGTTATAGATGTAAAAAACACGCTTTATCTGTAAGCAATCCTACTTCATCTCATATTAAAGGTATAGCAGCAGACATAAGATTTACAAATGGCAAAAACTTAGCACTAATAATGAGTGGATTAGGTGGTGCAGGATTCGAAAGATTTGGTATAGACTTTGTAAATAAGTTTATTCATGCAGATTTAGATAAAGAAAAGGTATCTCCAACTATTTGGGGTTATCCAACAAATTAAAACATTAACTTAAATATATATATTATGAATTTTATTACAGAAAATTGGCTAGAATTATTAGTTGGTATAATGGCTTTTGCTAAAGTTATTACTAACTTAACTCCTACAGAAAAAGATAACAAAATTTTTGGATGGCTAGATACTATAATTGACAGCTTAGTGCCTAAATACACAAAGAAAAAATAATGTTACCACAATGGGTAGGCTCGATGTTGGTTAAAGGAGGTATTAAACCAATAACAGAATTATTAAAGGCAGTAAAAGATTTATTTGCTGACAGTAAGGGAAAGTGGAGTAGCAAAAGAACTATTAGTGGAGTAATAGTATTAGCTGCAAGTCTTTATATAGAGAAAAATGGTATAGATACTAATGCTTTGATATTAACAGGCTTAGGAATATTACCTTTATGTTTTTCAGTATTTGAAAAAAATAATAGAAATTGTAATGATAATTGTAATAAATAATTATCTTTGCTAACACTTAGAATAGGGTTGTGCCTATCTATGTTTTCAAAATTGTTTATAGTTTTCAAGAGTGGGATGTTTAAAAACATCTCACTTTTGTATTATATAGGTGTTTTTTTTTGTAATATTGCTTTATAACTAATACTTTACACAATGAAAGGATATGGTAAAAGAATAAGACTGTCAGAAGAAGAAGTAGAAATGGTGTATGAAAGTAGAGCCGAATCAACTACAAACACTAATGGTAATACAGCTTTAGATATTAACTTAGCAGAGAGAGGTATAGACAAAAAAGATGTAGTTTCTGTAAAGCACTGGCAATCTGCTAGTGGAGAGTTTAGATTTAGTATAGTTACTAAAGAAGATATATCAGCTAATGAAACAGACATCTTACAAACAGTTAGCCGATTTATAGAAAATCATTCTCCACATTATCCTTCTGTCGAAAGAAATATAAAACTAAATAATCACTTATTAGTAATTAATCCAGCTGACATTCATATTGGCAAATATGCTAATGAACTTGAAACTGCTGATGGTTATAATGTTGAGGTTGCTTGTGGAAGGGTTTTAGAGGGGTTACAAGGACTTATTGATAAATCTAAGGGTTTTGACGTAGATAGGGTTTTATTTTGCATAGGTAACGATATTTTGCATATAGATAATGTTTATAATACAACTACAGCTGGTACTAATCAAGATGTAGATGGTAAATGGTGGGAGCATTTTGAAATTGCTTTGGCTTTATATGTTAAGTGTGTTGAAATACTCAGAGAAATTGCACCTGTAGATGTTGTGCATTCAATGTCTAATCACGATTATCAAAGTGGATTTCATTTAGCTCATGCTCTAAAAAGTTGGTTTAGAAAAGATAGTGAAGTTACTTTTGATATTTCTGTTGCACATAGAAAGTATTATAAGTATGGTAAAAACTTAATAGGATTAGAGCATGGTGATGGTGCAAAGATGAATAATTTACCTTTATTAATGGCACAAGAACAACCTTTACTTTGGTCAGAAACTACACATAGGTATTGGTATTTGCATCATTTACATCACAAGGTTAAGCATAAGTGGTTAGATGCTAAGGATTTTATTGGAGTAACTGTTGAGTATATGCGTTCACCATCTGGAACTGATAGTTGGCACTCGAGAAAAGGATTTACAGGAGTTCCCAAGGCAGTAGAAGGTTTTTTACATCAAAAAGATAGTGGTCAGGTAGCTCGTTTAGTACATTATTTTTAATAATTTTATGATGAAAATTAAAGACTCAACTAAACTTTCTTTGTTTTATATTCTACTAATTATATTAGTTTTAGCTTTTACTATATAGTATTTTAAACCTAGCTGATAAACATTTTTTCTAAAAATTGTTAAAAAAGTTTTGGTAGGTAATTCCAATTTTATATATTTGCCTCAATTAATAACTAAAACATTTAAAAATGTCAAAAACACAATCAAGTGATATTCTACAACACTTAAAAGATGGTAGAAGATTAACACAAAAAGAAGCTATTAATGAATATGGTGCTTACAGATTAGCAGCAGTCATACATTCATTAAGAAATCAAGGTCATAATATACAATCTAAAAGAGTAGATGTACCAACTAGGTATTCTAATCGTAATGGTTCTACTAGGATGTCTAGTATATCAGAATATACATTGTAATGTTATGGGAAAAATGAAAGAACAATTTATGCAAGAAAGAGAAGAACAAAATCAAAATACTAATCAATTAAATAATCAAATGGCAAAAAAAACAATGCAGGAAAAACTAACAAAACAACCAGAGGTAGTTGTTGAAACAAGAACAGAGGCTTTAAGGAGGCTTTACAAAGAGAATGGCTTAACTGCTGAAGATGTATTTAAAGACCCTAGAGGTTTTGTTATTATAACTAGGACAGGTATTGATAAGATTTCTGCTAAGAATGGTATTACTATTGGATATGAAGTGATAACTATGGATATTGAAAAAAGCACTTGTGTTTTAAAAGCTGCAGGAACTATGAAGGTAGGTAATGATGTTAGAAATGTAATGAGTTTTGGTGAAGCATCTCCATCTAACTTAAATGGTGGTGGTAAGAAATTCCCAGTATCAATGGCTGAAAAAAGAGCAATGTCAAGAGTTGTATTAAAACTGACAGGATTTTATGAGCAAGGAGTATTTGGTCAAGATGAAATTGTAGATGAGCCTAAGTAATGATGATATAGATGAACTATTTGATGGAAAGCCTAGTGAGATTACAAACTCACAATGGCTGACCATTGAGTGTAACATTGACCTTACATCACTTACTACACAAATGAAGTCTGATATTATGCAATCAATAAATGATTTATCAGAAATAGAGGCAGAAGAAATAATAACTAAACTATACAACAATAGATATGAAAAAGACCCACAAAAACAATGGCTCAAAATGTTCAGAGACGGAGTATTTAAACATAGAGATTTTTAAACAATTCTTAAAAATTCATACTTATATTGTATGGAATAAAAAAATTGTTTTAGGATATATTGTTGAAAATGATATTATGAAACTGCTGGATGAAAAACAAATTCTTGACTTTTATCATTTTGATAAAACATCATTTAGAGTTAAGGCTGATAAGATAGATAAATACTTAACTAGAAATGACTAAAAAGTATTCATTAGCTAAGATAAGGCAGTCTAGGAATGAGTTTGAGGCGTTACTAAGAATTTATGGAATTTCTAATTCTACTTTATGTAAGGTAATAGGTGTTAATTATGCCACAAGTAGAGATTTTATTATAGAGCCAACAAATCTTAGATTTATACACGCACACAGGTTAGCAGACTTTATAGGCTTAACAGTTCAAGATGTAGTTGATACAATAGTGTATGACTTAAAATAAACAGTAAACAAATGAAAAGAATGAGATTAAAATTTAGCGATTATTATAATAATATAATTTTAAAAGAATTAGCAGAAATTTATCAAATAGATAAAGATAGAATGTTTTTAGGTAGCAGAAAGAAAGATGTTATATTTGCTAAAAGAATGTATATTTATATTCTTAGGAATATGTTTGGGCTAACACTAATGCACATTGCAAAAGTTACAAATTTACATCATTCCTCTATTATACATCATAGTAGAAAGTTTGAGTTTTTTCATAAAAATTATTCAGATGATTCAGAAGCTTTTAAAAGAGTAGAAAGTAAAGTTATTGAGGTAGAATTAGATGAAGAAATTTTAGGATTAGAAGAAAGGCAGAATAAAATAAAGGATTCATTAACTAAATTATATAAAATTAAAAAAGAAAAAAATGACAGACAAGAAAGAGAAGGTTTACTTACCAAGTAGTATTAAAAACATTCCAACTAAGTATGGAACAATGATGGTTGCTAACTTCAAGTTAGATGAACTACAAAAGAACTCAAAGAATGGTTGGGTATCAATGGTGATTTCAGAACGAAGAGAGCCATCAGAAAAAGGTGCTACACATTATGCCTATGTAAATGATTTTGAGCCTAAAGAATCTAACAAGACTGCTGCAAAGCAATCACCAGTTAAATCTGATGACCTACCATTCTAAATAAAAAATATGAGGGGAGGTGAAATATCCTCCTCTTATTTTAAAAACTATAACACAATGAAAGAACAACCAAACTTCTTCTCTGTCATACCTGCAGGTGTAAGATATGATAAAGATTTAACTCCAAACGCTAAACTTCTTTATGCTGAAATAACATCTCTACTTTCTATGAGTGGTGCTTGTTATGCTTCTAATAAATACTTCTCAGATTTATATGGAAAGAACAAAGTAACTATTTCCAGATGGATTAAAGAATTAAAGGAAAGAGGCTATATATCAGTTAGTTATACATACAAGGAAGGTAGTAACGAAATTGCTAATAGGTATATACAAATTTGTTTAGACCCCCTTAGCAAAAATGACAAAGGGGTATTAACAAAAATGCTAAAGAATAATAATACTAGTATTAATAATAAGAGTATTAATAATAAGGGTAATTTTAAAATACCAACAATAATTGAAGTTAAAGAATATTGTATTGAAAGAAAAAATAATGTAGATGCAGAAAAGTTCTGTGATTTCTATGAAAGTAAAGGTTGGCAAATAGGTAAAGAAATAATGAAGAGTTGGAAAGCTTGTGTAAGAACTTGGGAGAAAAGCAGTAGAAGAACTAATAATGATAACACAACATCACATAGACATACAGCAGGAGGTGATTATGGTGATGGAACATTTTAAAAAAAAAACTATGGATTATAAAAAAATTGACAATATTGAAATAGATAGTATAGATTTCAAAGACTATCCAGACTTTTGTGATGCTTACATAGTAAGTGCAGACTATGATGGGAAGCCAATGACTGATAAGCAGTTAGATGAACTTAATGAAGATGGTGATTTTCAACACGAATGTATAATGAATGATATACACTAATGAGAACAATAGAAGATACATTTAAAAATGCAGACTTCTTACAGCCTAAGAAGTATAATAGATTTAAGCTAGGTACTAGAGAAGAAATAAAAGAAATGTTTATAAAAGCATTTGAGCATTACGACAAGACTATTGAATCATACAACCATCTATCTGATTATGATGAGGTTATTGACTGGATGGTAGACACAAAAGGGAGAGGTTTAATACTAATGGGGGAGTGTGGTTTAGGTAAATCAACTATCTTAAACTATGTTATTCCTGCAATCTTTAGAACAAAAACAAATAAAGTTTTAAGGAGTATACCTGCAAAAGAATTAGGAGCAATAGAGAGAAGTAAATCACCTTTTATTATCATTGATGACTTAGGAACTGAGAGTATTAAGAATGATTATGGAACTAAGATTGATGCAGTTGCAGATGCTATCTCTTATGCTGAGGATAGTTCAAAGACATTGCTTATGACAACTAATTTAAAACCAAAAGAACTTAAAGAAAGATATGATGATAGGACTTTAGATAGACTAAGGAAGTGTAAAGTGGTGGTAATCAAGGGTAAAAGTTTTAGAAAGTAAATAGTATAAAATTCAAATATTTTAATATATTTGTGATTAATAAACTCAGGTAATAATTAATAATAAATATAGGGTAAGACCTAAAAGGCTTTTTTTTTTCAGACCTGAGTAGTATAGGGGGGGTGTGGTTACCTCCCCAATACAAACTAAAATAATAGATATGGAAAGAACATACAAAACAATTAAATGGATATTAAAAGATAATATTAAAAAGAATGTAAGAAGTTTATGGACTTGGAAGGATGATAACTTTACTTGCATATATGAGAATTATTCTGGTGATGACAGGATATATACATCAAGTCAATTACTTAAACTATTAAGCAAATGATTATATTTACATTACTAGGAATCTTTACTGCTATATTTATTTTTACTATAATTATTATAAGTTTTATTGAAGGTAGAACTAGAAATAAAACTAATAAAAATATTATATGGAAAATGGATAATTTAAAAACAAAAAAAAATAATGATGAATAAACACAGTAAACATTATTACGAGAAAGATAGAAATGGAAAGAATGAAACTAATGTTACATCAACAAGTGATTATTTTAATCCTAAAATGTTATTAAGTAAAGATGACTTAGATTATAGTAAAGATAAGATACCTAACTATTACATAGGAAAAGTATATGGCTATGAAGCTAGGAAAGTAATTGAAGATTTTGATTTATCGTATAATGTTGGAACTGCCACTTCATATTTGCTTCGTGCAAAAAGAAAGCATACTACAAGTATTGAGTGCATACAGAAAGCAATTAACCATTTAGAGTTTGAGTTAGATAAAATTAAAAATGAAGAAGCCAATATATAGAGTATTTGTTTCGTACGAGATTAAAAGTAAGAAAGCAGTTTCAAAAAAAACTACTAAAGGTATAATAGACACTTTTGCACTAACATCTAATATAGAAAAGATTAAAAAAGACCAAGAGTTAATAGATAGAATATGCTACTTAAATAAAAAAAAACCAAATAATGTTAATGTAAATATAGTTAGTGTTGATGTAGAGAGTCAGTATGGAGAAACTACAGATAGATTTGATGACGTATATTAAAAACATATTACCATATTAATAATATTAAATAAAAAAGTATGCCAAAGATTAGAAAAATTAGTATAGAAGATAGAAAAGATAGTAGAGGTGGAGGTTATTCAAGAAGAAAATTTACAGTAGCTGAAGCTGATGCAATTAGACTTGAATACAATACAGCAACACAAAAGATAACTATATCATCTCTTGCCAGAAAGTACAAGGTATCTCAGCCATTAATGTACCAACTAATTAAAGGTACAACTTACACTGATAAGCAGGGAATAGGGGGTAGTAGGGGGTATAGGGGGTAGGGGGTATGGCAATGAAAAAAGAAGCTAGAATACAATCAGCATTTTGCACATACATACAATTTACTTATCCTGATGTCAGATACTGTGCTTCTTTAGGTGGTATAAGAACATCAATGACACAAGCTATTATGGCTAAGAGAACTGGATATGTTAAAGGCTTTCCTGACATGCAGGTATTAAAGGTTAACAGCAAGTACGCAGGGCTATTCTTAGAGATTAAAGCTGATAAAACGTGTTATCCATCCAAAGAACAAAAACAATGGGTAGAAGACCTGAATGAAGCAGGTTACTATGCTAAGGTAGTTAAAGGATTAGAAGAGTGTATGGATGTCCTTGACTGGTACATGAAATTAAAATAATTTTTTAAAACTTTTTTTAAATTTTTTTATTTTTTAAATTTTCTTTTTTTTATTTTCTGTTTGTATTCTGAAACTGCTGTTGAAACTGCTGAAACTGCTGTGAAACTGCCAGACTTCTCCTATGTGCGTGTATGCGTGTATATGTGCGTTCTATATACTGCAACTTACTAAGAATCAACTATTTAGAATGAATATAAATTAGCATATTTATAAATCTTTTTTAACATTTTGTTTGCTATTGTGTAAAACCTTTGTATATTTGCAACAATAATTAACTAAATATTTAAAACTATGCAAAAACTTAACACCCAACTATTAAAAAAAGTAAGTACAAAACCAAAATACAGTACTAGCGAAAATATAATATTTTACATCTTATCATTTGCGACCCTTTACGGGATTATTTACGCCCTTTGCACAATAATTACCTTAATTGAATTAATAACCCTTTAAAACCTTTTTAAATGAACTTAGAGAACTATATAAACGGCATACGCTCAGTATATCAAGACCCAACAGAAAATACAGAAGAATCTGAACAATGTTTAAATTGTCAAATGGATTTAACATTTGACGAAATACAGGAAGAGTTAAAAAATTGCTTTCAATGTACAAAAGAAGAAGAAGAAACACAAAACAAATAATTAATTTAAAACTATACGCAATGAATTTACTTACACAGAATGCAAAGATGAAGAAAACATCTAAAGAAAACAAAAGCAAGATATTAAATTTTAGTATTCCAGCCTATAAAACAAAAAGCGGTAAAAGTACGTGTCCATTTGCTGGAGGTTGTCAAAAATACTGTTATGCTCAAAAAGGCAACTATACACGTTTTCCAATTGTTCAAGAGCTAATGGAAAAAAAATATTTATTAAGCAAACAAGAAAATTTTACTACTTTAATAAATCAAGAAATAGCAAAGAAGAAACCAACACATGTAAGAATTCACGACAGTGGCGACTTTTACAGCCCTTTATATTTACAAAAATGGATAGATATTGCAACAGATAACAAAGATGTAATTTTTTACGCTTATACTAAATCAATTAAATTCTTTGTTAAAGGTTTAACAGTGCCGAAAAACCTTAAAATTATATTTTCAGAAGGCTCAAAAACTGATAATTTAATAAATGTAAATAAGCATAGACACGCGAGAATATTTAAAGATGTTGCAACACTTTTAAGTGCTGGATATATAGACGCATCTAGTAATGATTTAAAAGCTATTACAGACAATAAAAAGGTAGGACTAGTATACCATTAACAAAAAATAATTAAAAACGCTTAAAACTAAAATTATGATAACAGATAAAGAACTTATTAAAATAATAATAAGAGAACGAAAACAAAAAATTAACACAATCACAAAAGACAAAGCAAAAGAACTAATAAAAGAAAGTAAAGGATTAATTTTCTCAACTACATTCACAAAGAAGGACGGCAGCCATAGACTAATGAACGCAAGATTAAAAAAGTATATATCTAAAACAGGCAGAAAAGCACCATACATGCCAGAAGATTATAATCTTATACATATCTATGATATGAAGTCAAAAGGCTGGAGAAGTCTAAATTTAAATACTCTTATTACTTTGTCAATTAATAAAACTAAATACATAATAAAATGAATACAACAACCGAACTAATCAACGAACTAATAGAACTAAATAGACAACACATTGAAACGCTTAACGAACGTATTGAAGCCTTACAGCAAACAATTAAAATTGATAAGCAAACTATCAAGATACAAAACAAAACAATAAATAAATACTTAAATATTAAATTAAATGAGTAAAGGACAAACACCTCTAACAAATTGGTCGAATACTTCTTATTTGTTACTTTTCTTACTGTCGATGTTATTTAATTGCTAAGATAAAGACCAGAAACACCAACAAAACCTCTATTTTTAGGGGTTTTTTTTTGCTTAAAAATTAATAAATTGTAATTATTTTTGATTTAATTGTGTTGGTATAGATGATT
>Ga0209337_1003264_pt1 | contig 11457 bp, 13 predicted proteins | sample LinPmetageLP53_FD_184044 | JGI IMG/M metagenome (GOLD analysis project Ga0209337, IMG submission 184044) | Marine viral communities from the Pacific Ocean - LP-53 (SPAdes) (version 2) | ecosystem: Environmental > Aquatic > Marine > Oceanic | place: Pacific Ocean | collected 2010-02-08 | reverse complement strand
TATGGTCAGGAGACCGTGCATTCTAAAGAATTTTTAAAGTATTACAATAAGAAGTTCCCTGAACTTACCCCTAATAAAATCTAATGCAGACCAGAACCTACGGCGACCTATTTAAGATAACATCAGCCCTAATAGGGACTGGTGGAGAACTTGATGTAAGTGAACAAGACCAAGTAAGTCACTTCATTAACCGTAGGTTCCAACAGGCATTTGACGAAAGTCCAGTATGGCCCAGGTATTCCGTTAACTCAGAGCCTAGAGAACTTATAGCATTAACCGTTACAAACGCCACTGACACGGGGTCAACTGAAGTTAATGCAAACTATATTCTTTTAGGTTCTCAAAAATCTGGAGGCACTGGTCACGCACTTACTGGTTCATTAATTTATTGCAATCAAAGTAGAAGTGATGTCGATACCAATATATCAAACGCTTCTTTAATATACGAAAAAGCAAACGGCTTTTGGACTGTTGTAACTGGCGGGGTTGTCAGTACTGCAGGTGGTCTTCTTGACGTTACAACTGCTGGCACGTCTAGATATACAGAATTAAGTAATTCATCCGCGCCTCAATCATTTCCTTATGAAGTACACGGTTGGGGATTAAGCAACGGAGCAGGAGGAAAGCTTGAAATTATTCAAAAACAATCAATACCATACGTTGGTGCTGCTAATGGTCCTGGTAATGAGGGAGCAATAGGAGATTTTCAAAGAATACATAAACAAAAAGCATTTTTAAATAATTCAGCCTTAGAGTATGACTTCTCTGTAGATTTTGAAGGTGCTAATATTTTAAACATTGTCAATACCGATGAAAAAGTTGCTTACGTTACATATAAGAAGCAGTTTACCCCCTTTACCGTCACATCGGATTACTACAATTCAACCGTAGAAGTTCCAGGTGAGTTCTTTAATTACATTGCGCATTCCGTCTATGCTGACTTCCTGCGGGTTCAGAACAGACAGGAGCAAGCCCTAGCCGAAGAGCAGGTGGCTCAGACCTACCTAGCCTTGGAGCTAGAAAAGATTGACATTCGTTCAAATAACAACACAATTAACAAAAGATTTTCCACATACGTAAATCGGCAAGCCCGATAGTAACCCCCTGTGATATAATACACAATTATGGCAAGTTCACGAAATAACGCACTGGAGTTCAGCTCCGTAGGTTCAATAGTAATCAATGCAGGTGACGGCGTAGTCTCTGGTTCATTTGGAGCAATTCAATTCTTAAAGGATTCAACTCTTAATGGACTGATTGCTACTAATGTTACTAATTCTGATGACCTCCTTACATCGTTTGGGGCAGGAACAATTATATATGGTAACTTTACTGCCGTAAGCGTAAGCGGTGCTGGTAGCTTAGTTCAACTACACAGGGTCTAATATGCACGTTAGCCTTGATTCAGCACTGGGTCGCCAGCGTAGGCTGAACTCAGTGGGCGAGAGCGTCCTACAGATTGCTCCTAACGCTGCGGCGGCATACAGCCTCCGTAGTCTTACTGGTGGTGACCCCAGCGTTGTGCGTGTGCGTCGGTCAAGCAACAATGGTGAGCAAGACTTTACGGCTGCTGGTATATCCTCTGGGGCTTTAACTTCATTTGTAAATGAAATTCAAACACTAGGAACGGTCACCAACTCCGTAGGTAACGATGGTTTTACATTAACAAATAAAAGCTCTACTGGATTTACAGCTACTACTGATACGGCAACTGGAGTTTGTGGTTGGCCCTATACTGCAAAAGCAGGAGATAAAATTACCGTTTCATTTGATGCTGTTATAAGGTCAGGCACTCCTCAATTTATTCCAAGAAAAGCTACCGCTCTGTCGGGAAGTAACTTGGTGGACGTAGTTTCTGACAGTGCTATATCAGTTAATTCAACTGCCTCTTACTCCTTTGAGTTTACATATGATAGCGATGAGGCAGGTTCATTAACATTCTCAGAAGGCGATGATAACGCTGACTTTGATATTAATAACTTTCAAGTTACTTCATTCAAGGGTGCGGGCCTTGTAGAGACTTGGTATGACCAGTCAGGTAACAGCAAGGATGCCATACAAACAACTGCTAACCTTCAGCCCGTAATTGTTGCTGCTGGAGTTTTTCAGAACGGATTAAAGTTTGATTCAGATGGTAGTAGCTCTGGTCCTGACTTCAGGACTCCGATTGACGCCGCCGAACTTTCAAACGACCCTGCTGGACACGCTGGGTTCGCATTAGTATGGGTAGGAAATGTAAACCAAGTCCAGCACTCTGATACTTCTAATCATTCAGTGCTTGGTAATCTTAGGAACGTGCAATCTTTTCCTACTGGAACAATCGGACTATCTGTAATTCCAAAAACGGGAACGACCAAGTTTATTAACGAACGAGGGGGTAGTACAAGCGAAGCCTTAGAGGTCGAAAATGCTATTACTCCAGGGGATTCTGGTGTAATCTTTTTTAGTTATGAAGACGCTGAAGCAGGAGTTGACCCCTTTCTTTCCGTAGATGGCAGCACCACTTTTAGTGGTTTGAGTTCCTTAAATTCAAGTTCTTCTACCAACATAGGTATAATGACGGCTATAAATTCTAATAATACCATAAGATACAATCGTTCTGCGGACGGAATCTGCAAAGAAGTTATCTTATACACTGGTGACCAGAAGAGCAAACGTGCCGCCCTTGAAACTAACATAGCTGCCGAATACGGCATAACCCTTTCATAATGCTTTACTTAATATACGCAAGCAAAGAAGCCGCCATTGAACGAGCCGACGAAGAAGGCAAGGAACTTGGCTTTGATTACTGGATTGAGGACAATGGTCAAGGCACACGCTGGCTTACCTATCCCGACGAAACTGCTGACCATATGTGGGCATTGGACGTAACTAACTACGACCTGGACGAGTCCGAGGAGTCATCAACCGTTGACCACTACACACCCCTACCTGACCCTGACGACGATTAAACGCTATGCAAGATATTATATACAAATCAACAATCGGAACAGGGGGCTTTATAGCTACAGTTGAAATTTCTCCCGTTAACGGAACTCTTGGTTTTTGTGTAGGACTAGCGACATTCATCTATATGACCGCTTCCGCCATCAAGGTAATAATAGAACTACTAAAGAAATAATGACACCAGAACTAATAGCAATGCTCGGAGGAGGACTTAGTGGTTTCGTCATGAAGCTTATCGGCACACAAATGGACAACCAAGCTCGCCAGTTTGAGCGCATGATTACGTCCCAGCAGACAGCAGATGCTTCAGCGGATGCCGCCGCTAAACGTGATGGTGGTGTATTGGTTCGTAGGTTCTTAGTAGTATCCACCGTCTTTGCCATTGTAATAGCCCCATTTGTCTTTGCGTGGACTGACGTAGGGGTAACCATAGGTAGAGAGACAAACGGCTTCCTAGGGCTATTCAAGACCCTTAAATGGGATACTGTACAGGGCTTCGTTATTTTACCAGAAATCAGGCAAACTGCCCTAGCTATTGTAGGCTTCTACTTTGGTTCATCACAAATTAAATGAATGAAGTTTTACAAATCATTTCATCCCTCTGGCCTATCGGTATTGGCGTTATTACGCTCATCATCGTTCTATCCAGAATGCACTATAACCTCGAAGCTCTTACAGAGAAAGTAAAAGTCCTGTTTGATTTTCACAACAAAAGAAACAAATAATATTATGGACGGAAGAAAACCAGTAGGCAAAAGCGGTAAAGGTTCGTGCGGCGAAAAAGGCGGCACAAAAAATATGAAACCTAAATACTAGTAATGAAAGGCGTTAAACACTACAAGAGGGACGGCAGTTTGCATAAAGGCACATCTCACAAGATGCCTAACGGAACTCTGCATACCAACAAGTCACACACTAAAACCAGCGTAAAGTTGTTTCACTTCAAGGACTTAAGTAAAACAGCTAAAGCTAGAGCCAATGCCTAAGAAAGCAAAGAGTGGAGGTAAGATATGCCCAGAAGGTAAAGCCTGGGCTAGACGTACGTTTGATACGTATCCATCCGCCTATGCTAATATGGCTGCATCCAAGTATTGCAAAGACCCCAACTACGCCAAGAAGTCCAAGAGTGCTAAACGTAAAAGAACATAATGTCTCAGCTAAAACAATGGAGAGAGCAGAACTGGGTAAGGATTGGAACTGATGGGGCAATCAAAGGACCTTGCGGAACGTCGAAGGATAAGAAAAACCCTGACCGTTGCCTGCCTAAAAGAAAGGCTCTCAGCCTCACGAAAACAGAGCGAGCAGCAACTGCTAGAAAAAAGAAAAAGGCAGGAGCCAAGGGAAGAACAGTCGTAGCAAATACACCTAAAGCAAAAGTAAGAACTAAGTAATGCCAGACAAATCAAAGATGAAATGCAACGTGCCACGCCGTGAAGTTCAGGGCGGGAAGAAGTTTGTTGTGAAAGCCTGCGAGGGTGGTAAGGAAAAGATTGTCCGCTTTGGTGATGCTAATATGAGTATTAAGAAAAATCAACCAGCCCGTAAGAGAAGCTACTGCGCCCGTAGTGCTGGTATAAAGGGAGGCAAGGGCAAGATGTCCGCAAACTATTGGTCTAGGAAGGCCTGGGACTGCTAATGGCAAGTACAACTGTAAACTTTAATTTAAAAACCGCTGGTTACGTTAATTACGCTAACCAGACGTTAACCTTTAGGCTGCTAACAGCAGGTGCTGAAGCGGCTACTGGTGACCAGAGCTATGTTACCCTACCTGGTGTTGTAACGGCAACGAGTGCTGCCAATGGCGACGGAAGCGTAACTTTGTTCAGGAATGGAAAGTCTGGCATTAATAGTATTTACGAAGTTATTTTACCCAACAGGGAAAAAGCTAAGTTTCTTATCCCATCGGGAAGTGCTACTATTGAACTTGCTACACTTCTAGTAGACCACGTTCCTGGTGGTTCGGATACGCAACAAAGTTCCGTGTATGCTGAAGCAATTAAACGAGCCAACCATACAGGACAAGTAACCCTAGCTACTGCTATATCTGACGCTGCAACAGTGCAACTTAAACCCTCGGAAGGTGCATTTGTTAATGGTGATAAGACAAAACTAACTAACATCGAAACAGGTGCCACAGCTGACCAGACGAATGCAGAAATAAGAGCGGCAGTTGAAGCTGCAACTAACTCAAACGTATTTACGGACGATGACCATACGAAATTAGATAATATAGCAGTATCCACAGTGGAATCAGTACAAGATATAGCGGGAGGATTAGTAGCAGCGGGTGGTACTAAAACAGGAATTGCTATAACGTATGATGATGCTAATAACAACATGGATTTTGTGGTAGCATCTCAAACAGACCAAAACTTTACAACTGCTGACCATGATAAATTAGATGGGATTGAACCAAGTGCCGATGTAACCGATACGACAAATGTTAGAGGAGCTGATGCTTTGATGGACGACGAGTTGACTGACCTGGCTGGTGTAAAAGGAGTTACCATTTCTACCTTGCAGGTTAAGCCTTCAGAGGGAGCTTTTGTGGATGGTGATAAAACGAAACTAGATAATATGGCAGGAACCTCAGTAGAAGCAGTGCAAGATATAGCTGGGGCATTAGTAGCAACAGGCGGTACTAAGACTGGAATTGCTGTAACGTATGATGATGCTAATGCAAATATGGATTTTGTTGTTACATTTCCATCTCAAACAGACCAAAACTTCACAACTGCTGACCATAATAAATTAGATGGGATTGAACCAAGCGCAACCGCTGACCAAACAGCCTCAGAAATTAGAACATTGGTCGAAAGTGCTACGGACTCAAATGTATTTACCGATGTTGACCATACCAAGTTAAATGGTATTGAGACGGGTTCAAAGGTTCAAGTAAACTTTGTTCCACGCAGCATTAGCTTTACGAACGCATCTTCGTTCCTTAGTGTAGCCAACGACGGTGACTTAAATGTCGGAACAAACGATTTTAGTTTTTCTTTTTCGGCAAGGGTAAGCTCTGACTCAAACGCACCCGTGCTCCAGAAAAATGGTAGTGCTGGTTATGCACTATTCTTTGATACTGGAGTTTTAAAATTAACTTTAAATGCTGATAGCACTTCCTCTAATTTTTCGTTAGCAAGTGGACTTAATGATAACAAGTGGCACACTTACGTAATTACTGTTGACCGAGACGGCAATGCGATAGCTTACGTTGATAATGTAGCACAAGCTGGTGTTCCCGTTTCTGGTAAAGCAGGAAATTTAGATAACACGTCTAATTTGCAAATTGGATTTGTAGGCACTATTGTAGGTAGTGGTATTGCTCTTGGTAATTATGTTTCTTTGCATAAGACTGTACTCGCTAGTGCTGTTGCAAGTAACATATATTTTTCACCAGATACTGCTTTAGGTGCGGGTTCAACTGAATTAATGGTAGACCTTCGTAAGGCAGATAAAACATTTACTGATGTAAGTACTAATGGTTTTGCTGTTACTACCAACGGAACTATTATATTTAACGAAGGTAGAATAACCTCATTGGATGGAGCTACCGTTGGCGCAACTACACCTGCTGCTGTTACGGGAACTAATGTATTAGCTACTACGACGTTGGGCTACAAGGCTGGTAGTGGTGGCACTGTTACTCAAGCGGCTACAGGCAAAGGAACTGCTGTTGCCCTTAATAAAATAAGCGGTGAAATAGTAATGGATGACGCATCTTTGGCAAATGATGCTACTGCCGTATTTACATTTAATAACACTACAATAGCCGCAACAGACGTTGTTATTGTTAATATTGCCAGTGGTGTTGCAGTAGCGGGGTCATATCAAGTTACCGTAGGAGCCGTAGCTACAAATAGCTGTAGTATAAGTGTTTTAAATGTAAGCGGAGGTGCTAGGACCGACACTATTAAACTTAACTTTGCGGTAATTAAGGCAGTCAAAACATAATGGCAGTATCTCACAGAACCAATAGACTGAAGCTCATCGGAACTCCAGCGGTTGAGCAACTACAAAATGGTCGGTATCAACTGACCGTTAACTGCACTACTATGAACAGTCGTGAGGACTGGTATAGTGCTAACAAGGCCCGCGTCTTCCCTGACTTTGGTTCATTGGAATCCGCCGAGATGTCCATTGATGGACTAGCTCCAAGGACAGGAGAAGCCTACACAGATATGCGCCTTGTATCTGTGCAGTCCAGCACACAGCAAGAGAAATACATTGTCACCCTGGTGTATCAAACACTGGGAGCTAGCTTTGTCCAAGTAAAAGATGATACCGTTAATTACATAGAGAACGGATTACGGCGCGTAACAAGGCAAAGCATTGCAAAGGTTGGAACAGAGTTTCAAAAAACAATAGGCACTACTTCTATTACATCACAGATTGATGGTGAAACAGCAGTCACTTGTATTTTAGCTAATTATGAAGTTAGCGATACAGATAGTTATAGGGAAGTAACTGAAGTCTATATACAGGCAGGAACCCTATCCGAAACAGAGGACAAGGTAGGTAGTCAACTGTCCATTGTAAAAGAAACTTTCGCCAGCACTCCATCTACTCCATCTGGTTACTCAATAGCTAACGAGCAGGAATCCAATGTGGATGGTATTTCGACTAAACGATTTACATTTCTTAAAAATAATGTTCAGTTGTCTCAATCCGAAGACAAGGTGGGAAGCCAGCTTTCTATTTCGCAGCAATGGTTTAACCCCTCGGAAGATAAAACTGTATCAGGATACAGCCTTGCAAGTCAAAACACGTCTGACTTTGAGGGCATCAAAACTATTGAATACAGGTTCCTGAAGGAAGACGTTCAGCTTTCTCAGTCCGAAGACGAAGTGGGCAGTCAGAACAGCATTACCGAAGAGTGGTTCAAGCCGTCCGCATCAAGGAAGACGAAAACTAATTACTCCTTAGCCCGCAAAGAAGAATCAAATGTTGAGGGCATTCCTACAGAACGATATACTTTTTTAAAAAATAATGTAGTTCTTTCTGCTTCTGAAGACAGGGTGGGTAGTCAACTTGCCATAACGAATGAAGTATTTAAACCATCAAATGACGCTTTTGCGGGTAAGAATGTATCTGGTGTTGCGTTGAGCGGTTACTCCGAGGCAAGCAGAGAAAAATCTAATTTTGAAGGAATACCTACATTAAGATATAGATTCTTAAAAAACAACGTAGTTCTTTCTGAGACAGAGGACAAAGTAGGTAGCCAGTTATCCCTCGTCAAAGAAGTGTTTAACGGAACTCCCTCTACTCCATCTGGTTACAGTATCGCCAATGAGCAGGTTAGCAACGTAGATGGAATACCTACCCGACGGTTTACTTTTTTAAAGAATAATGTAACCCTGTCCGAAACAGAAGATAAGGTCGGTGGTCAGTTGGCTATTGTAAAAGAGGTGTTCAACGGAACGCCTAGCACACCAAGTGGATACTCTATAGCCAGCGAACAGGAATCCAACGTAGATGGTATTTCAACCAAACGGTTTACATTTTTAAAGCCCAACATACTTTCTGTTTCGCAGGATTTTAACGATGGTCAAGGTCGTGTTTCTGTTCAAGCATTTAGCAAGACATCCTCAGAAGTAACCACTGCGCTGAGTGAAGTTACGTCGGACCATAAGTTAATTTCTCAACGGGAAAGTGATTTTGCTGGAATAAAAACATCTACGTTTGAGTATCAACTTGATGAATCATTTATTCAAGACCGTGAGTTAAATGGATTAAATAGAATTAGGTTAATTGAACTCAGTGCTTCAGATTTTACCGCACAAACAATTGGTGCTGTTTCTTCAGCCGCACCTACGTCGACCTTGTTTCTTGGTTCTCAGGTTATTGATAACGGAGGAACAATTAAAACACGTCAATCTACTTGGCTAGAAGCAGGAACGCTAAGTGTGTCTACTAAAAATCTATCCGAAGGGGTAATACAAGTAACGACAGTATTTCTTGTAACGGAGGGAACTACTGTTGGTCCCGTTACCGCGCGTAACACCGATAACTTTGAGGGACTCAAGACCATCTCCGTTACCACAATGCAAGACAAGAACGGTGCCGCGCTAGGAGCATCTGGCACTGCAATCGTTAACAGCTTTGATGTATTTTCTAACTTTACTTATCCTGGTTTATTTGAAGTCTCAAGAACCCAGGGTGGTACATCCGCAAATGTTAACCTTGACCTCGCGAAGGCTCCTGCTCAATCAAAAATTAAATCTAAAGTTTATGTATTTTTTACAACAACTAGCACCATTCAAGCTGCCGATTATAATTATAATTCAGCAGCAGGATTGTGGGCACCAAACGACTGGGGGTCGGTAACAATACGTGCTTCGGGCGGTCCAGGGTTTCGCATCTCGAAAGCTTTTAGAGGATACAGGACGGATGATACAAGTTTTTCTGGTGTTGTACCCGCTTCATTTGGTAATTTTGCTTCTTTTTCTTTCCAAGGAAGTCAAAAAACACTCGGTACGCCTGTTATTAGTTATGCTGCAACAATAAACCCTGGTCCTGTTACTCCAGTGGGGTCAAAGTGGGTTCTGGACGTAAAAATAACAGCTGCCTTTGACGATATAAGCGGAACCACTTACTACAAAAAGACTATTATTGTTACAGATGCTATACCCGCACAGGCTAGTGGAGTTGGAGGTCCGTACTAATGGATAATCAATACGAAAATAAACCAAAAGTAATCTCAGACAAAGATAAAGAACAAGCTAATTCCAGACAGAACGGAGGAACAAGCGAAAGAATGTCACAGCGAGAAGCTGCAGCTGGACTGAATCTTGCTGGCAACAATACAATGTCTGGTAGAGGACAACCAATGCCCACAATGTCAGAAAGGGAAGAAGCGGCTGGTTTGAATCTTGCTGGAAATGATACTCTGTCTGGAAGGCAATCACAGGAAGAACGCACATCACTTGATAGACAAAAGGCTACAAGGGAACGTCGAGCCGAAGAAAAACGAGTCAAAGACTTAAGGAAAGAAGCACTTAATCAGGTGCGTAGCCAATCCGTAACTAGCACTAAAGATATTAGAAAAGTTAAGGCCGCCGACGAAGGAGAACTTCTTTCGATGCTGGGAAGGCAATCACAGGAAGGCAACATCTACGATGTAGAGACAGGAAATTATGACCCTACTTTTAACAAGGAGGGGACGGATGAAACTATATTAAATGACGGCATTGACCAGCTTGGGGCAGATGATGATAGTGGTGATAGTCGTACAGTAACGATTTGTGTAAATGGTTCCCCCGAAGAAGTTAAGTTCTTAACAGCATAATTTAAATGGCTCAATCTTTTACAGCACTCGGCAAGGGCAATGGTTTTCCGTTTTGTCTAACAGAAGTAGATGTCCCAGACGATGCTGTTGAATCTGATGCTCCAACTTTAAAGGAAACAATGAATGCTTATTGGAATTTTAAAAGCGCAACTTTTGGAAATGAAACTAAGGAAGCAACTTTTGAACCTGGCAATGAACCAAAAGATTTAATATGTGACGAAACGCTTAATATTGGTTCTGATGAAGTTGGTACCGTTGAGCCAAATAAGGGTGGCAAATTTTCGGTGTCAAATAATTTTCCATCAATATTTTCTATAGGTGGCAACAAGTATTACCGCCACGGAATTAGCATGTCTTTTGCTGCTGAAAATCTAGCAACAGGAAATTTCTACAACAGTAGTTCTATAGAAGTAAATTATTTTTCTGGATACTACGTTGATTCAGACTCGTCTCCTTATAATTGCGTAGATTTATTTTTTGGCGAGCCGCCAGAACAAGAGCTAATTGGAAGACGGGCATCTGAGAGAATTCAAAACTTTAGCAACGTAACAATATCGGGCATTCCCTTTATTAAAGCAGTAATTAAAATATTTGATGGAGAGGTTGCTGCAAGTGGTGGAGAGGATGACATAGGGGCAGTTCCACCGTGTCCAACAGCAAACTATCCTGCTGAACCTGGGACTCCGACATTAAAACTGCACACTTACTAACCCTTTATGATATAATACAGCTATGGCAATAGGAGATATACCAAACCAAAACCTTTTCGGAACAAATTACAACCCCGAAGACGAGGAAGAAAAGAGGGCACGACTTGCGGCACAGGGCGCAATAATGGGGGCAGGTAACATTCCTGCGTCTGCGTTTGGACAAGCACCAGCGGTAGCTCCCTTTTCTATGGAGGCGGCTAGGCAGGTGAACCCAATGATGGAACAACAAAGCCTTGCGGTTCCTCCACAAGCATCAGCTGGACTGCCTGTTGAAACGTCTGCTACAATGACCAATGATGTTGCAAACGGAGGTATGCAGTTAAGGGAACCTAAACAAACAGATGGAGGTGTGCTGGGATTTGGATCGGCAGATGTTGAATCACCTCTTGCTATAACAGGGACACCAGATTTTAGCAATTTAAATTTAAATGGAGTTAACCTTCAAATACCACCTGAATTGCAATTTAAAACACCAGGCACTGGTGAAGTGGGTCTTACCAACTTGTTTCAAGA
>Ga0209337_1003262_pt1 | contig 11460 bp, 14 predicted proteins | sample LinPmetageLP53_FD_184044 | JGI IMG/M metagenome (GOLD analysis project Ga0209337, IMG submission 184044) | Marine viral communities from the Pacific Ocean - LP-53 (SPAdes) (version 2) | ecosystem: Environmental > Aquatic > Marine > Oceanic | place: Pacific Ocean | collected 2010-02-08 | reverse complement strand
AGACCTCCGGTCCTAAGATAAAAAAACTACCCTTCTTCTTTGAACCAGTGAGGAATTTCTTGGCGCCATCTGGGCTGATGTATTGTATGCCGACAATTGTCATTTGCGCGTCATACATAGGCATCATTAGGAGCCCTTCTTTATTAACCTTGAGGCCACCGTAGCTAAGTACCTGTTTTTTCTCCAAATAAGGGTGCCGTTCGCATGGTTCGGCCTGGTCCCAAAGAAATTGCGAGCGCTTTGCGGCCTTAGTGTAGCTTTCAGCCTTCTTAACCTCCGCTTGACGCTGTAGTTCGGCAATTTCTTCTTGATGCTCCCTTGTCATCTTGAAATTATTCTGATTCTCTGGTTTCCAGATACTCGTCGGTTCCGTGGCTGACACACGGTAGTCGCCAATTCGACCAAACGGCACGCTTTGGTCTAGCCAGAGCTGATACCAGCCAACTAGCTTGCGCGCTCCGCCGACATTAATATAAGCGCGCCCAATGCTGCCATCCGTCACTAAACCCTTCTTAGGGTCGGGCTCTAACCCGCTGCTTTGCAAAAAATTATTGAAGTCACTCCTGTGATCTCCAGTGAACGGCCGGTGCATATTTTTAGGGGTGGGACGACTAACTTTTAATGACATAGGCTCAATTTCAGTTTGATTTGGATTATAATAAGTTGCATAATAGTATACATCTCTACAAACACATTCAACCAACAATGAGGAAAAAATTATGGGATTAACGATTTCAAGCGGCGGCGGGGACTACGAAAACTTAGAGGCTGGCCGCTACAAAGCAACGTGTTATAAGCTTGTAGATGCTGGCACAAGAGAAGAATCATACCAGGACGGCCCTTTGAAAAAACGGCATCTTGTCTATATTTACTGGGAGGTTACACATAAACAAGAAGTCGATGATGGTGCGGAGCACTGGGAAGAAGTGCGTATGGCAGACGGGCGACCGTTTTCCGCGTCAAAGAAATACACCGCATCACTTAATGAGAACGCGGCGTTGTTTAAAGACCTGAAGAGCTGGCGCGGACGACCGTTCTCGGACGTTGACTTGGCCGGTTTCGAGCTACCAAAAGTATTGGGTGTGACCGCTGAGCTTGAGATGATTAAACAAAACAAAGATGAGCTTGGCGGCAGAGTGAAAGTTGAAGGTGTCTATAAACCAGAAGGTGGTATGAAAAAAGTGACTACCTCTAATAATCTGCAGTGTTTTGACATTGACGTTTATGCACAGGAGTTTGCAGGCAAGAGCTCTGATGAATCGAAGGCCATGTGTGACATGCTTGAAGACATGCCGCCGTGGATGATAGAAGAGATTGACCAGAGCTTTGAGGTGCAGGCGGTGCGTAATAAAAACACGTCACCTGCATCAGCGCCCGAACCTGGGGGGTTAGCAGACCTGGCGAAAGCCGACACTAAGATTGATTTTGATGACGACATACCATTTTAAGCATGGGAATTCGACTAACGATGAAACGAAAATGCAACCCGTATCAACGACCCATCGCGTTTACAGAAGCAAGCGACACAGGAGATGCGTTCGATCTCAAAGTGGGTCCATACATTTTTTTACAGACGACTTATGACGGCAATTTATTTCATGCGCCCGGACAAATGTTTGTTACAAAACAATGGGTTAATGATTTATCTAACCGGAAAAAAAGCCAGCACATAGAAAAAGAGTATTGGTCCGTAAAGAAAATAAGATACCAGCACCGCATCACACACCATGTTGACGAATGGGAGAATGATGCTTATGTTTAGAAAAATAGTATCTAAAGAGGTTGTTAAAAAAAATGATCCCAAGTGATTTTGAATCTGTTGATCAGCCTGAACACTACGCCCTTTCTGCGATGGAGTGTATTGATGCTATGGCTGCCGTATTTGGGCTGGAGGACACCCAGAAATATGCTGAGATTGCAGCCTTTAAGTATCTGTGGCGCATGAACAAGAAGAATAAAACCTCGGTTGAAGACAAGCTTAAAGCCGTATGGTATCTGCGGTACAGCATGGGAGACGACCCCAGGGCTGACTTGAATTTACGGCAGTCTGCTGCTTTAGATAAGGCCAAAAAAACTATCACTACTGCGGATCATAAAGACTCCTATGATGCGTCCGGTCCCATTGAAAGAAGATGGTTTAGACCCTAACGTCTCAGAAGGCCAATATGAACGATTATCCAGAAAGAGATTTAGACCCGCCAGAACACTGGACTTGCCATGAATGTGGTGGCCATTTCCACCTAGGTTTAAATGAAGAGCCAGAAGAAGATGAGCCTGTGCTTTGTTATAACTGCTTGCACTTTGACGGTTAAGCATGATCAACGAAGGCATGATGTCTAGTAAGACTTGCGAGTGGGCAACCCCGCAATATTTGTTTGACGACTTGGACAAAAAACACGGGCCGTTTACGTTAGATGTCTGCGCGACTAAAAAAAGTGCTAAGTGTGTAAATTATTTTGACGAAGAAATGGACGGACTCTCACAAACCTGGTCAGAAACTTGTTGGATGAACCCACCCTACGGGCGGCAGATTGGTAGCTGGATGGAAAAAGCGTACAAGGAAACCGTGATCAAAGGCAATGCAGAAAGGACAGTTTGCTTGATACCTGCCCGAACAGACACCGCTTGGTGGCATGACTACGCAGAAAAAGGCGAGTTTTACTTTCTGAGGGGAAGAGTTAAATTTGTGGGAGCAACCCACGGCTCTGCTCCGTTTCCCTCGGCCATTGTGATATTTAATTGGAAACCGCGCTGCTGATAAAAGAATTTAATGAGTCAACCCTTTAGGAGAAAACTATGAATTTTAAAGAAGGGATCTACGAAAATTTAGACTATCCTACCTACGACAGCATAGCGGCCTGGCGGAGTCACGATCTAACTGCAATCAGCAAATGCCCGTTCTCATGGAAGCATCGCAAGTTCAACAGCGAGTCGCCGGCCTTTTTAGAAGGCAGGGTGCAACACACTGTGTTTCTGGAGCACCACAAGTTTGACGAAGATTTTGTGATTCAGCCAGACATAAACCGGCGCACCAAGGTTGGCAGAGAAGAGTACGAAGATTTCCTGATGACCACAGGAGGCCGGCAGCCCATCAAGCAGGAGATGTACGATGTTTGCATGGCCAGGAGAGAGATAGTTGCTGACTTTATTCCAAAGGAATCGCACCACGTTGAGCTCACAATATGCTTTATGTGGAACAACCAACAGTGCAAGGGCAAGCTCGATTGGCACACCGGCACAGACATCTGGGACCTAAAGACCTGTCGGGATGCTTCGCCGCGTGGTTTCAAGAGTGCTATCAACGCATTCAAGTATCACCAACAAGCGGCATTCTATTTAGCTGGTTGCAGGGCGGTAGGATTGCCCACAGAGAAGTTTTACTTCCTGGCGCAAGAGAAACCTCACCCATACCCTTACGCCGTTTATACGCTATCTGACGAGGCCATTGCTTATGCCGACGCAAAGAATGAGCAAGCTATGGCGCTCGGCATTGCCTGTAGAGAAAGTGATTTGTATTTGCCCTACAACCGAGAGGGTGTAACTGAGTTTGATCTAGGTGACTTATACTAAAGAAGAAGAGGCTGAACTGGCTGAGCAAAAAAAATATTACGCCGCTCGGTCTGTTTGGTCGCGTCAAAATAAACTAACGCCTATCAGCCGCCAGACGTGGAAACAGTGGTGGGAAAAAATGTTTGACGACAATTACTTTCAATACACTAAAGAAATGATTAAAAAAAAGAGCACCTGATGCTATTTTTTTTCGGCAGGAAGCCAGCTTTTGGACGACTTGCCACCGTCATGGCCAGGCCGTTTGGCCACATTGCCCCAGTATCGGTGCACATCTAATGGCAGGTTGTTTTTCTGGAGCACCTTATGCGAAGCTGTCAGCCATCTGGTGCGCGCTGCTTCATCTTCACCCATCGCTCAGCATTCTAGTTTCAGCTCCTTATAATCTGGCCAGTAACCATCGCAGACCATCGTAGCATAACGCTGTTCGGCCAGCACCGCGTTGTGATAGTCCATGTTACCGACAGCCGCCAGAATAAGGAACACCGCGACGCCGAATAGGATTTTAATTGGTTCATTCATAATGGTTAATCCTTATTTTTAAATGAAACATGAAACAACTTGCCTTTGTAAAAACCAACATCAACGGAAGTATAGGTATCTGTTTTTGATGCCCTGATCCCGCTTTTTAAATCAAAGTCACAAACTTTTATTGTTATCGGACGGGTTAGATATAATAATAATTTCATGTGTAGAATTAGAATGAGACAAGGCGTATTTGTATTTTTCTAATGTCAATAATTTAGTTGACCTATTATTTAAAGATAAAACCTTAATTAAGCTATCTACACTGGGTTGTCCATCGTCTCTATAACTAAAAACTATAGCCGAGTCTGGCCATTTATATACAATATCTTTTAGCTCATCTATTGCCGAAGATGGGGCATCCCAATTTGAAGTATAATTCACAATTGGTCGATGGGCAGAATCCTTGGCAGATGTTTTAAATAATTTATAATCCACGAGGCCTTCCAAAAAATTATAAAAATCTGAATAGTTTATCGATTTAGAGTTAGATGCAATATAAGGAGGATCTAAATAAATTAAATTGGGGTTTAGTTTAGTGTTAATTAAATCATTTGAATTTCTATTGGTCACTTTGTGGGAGTTACTATTTGTAAAGTTATGTTTTTTTAATTCATTAATCGTCAAAATAGCATGATGATAAATTGATTTTTCCCACGTAACGGCATTGCCAAATGACCGTTTAACAGTCTTTAGTCGCATATTCAAATTAGCCCTATGAAATAAATTGTAAGGGCGCTTTTTTAACAAAGACTGGCCAACAGCATAAATTAGTACTTTACGCTCAATATCTTCGTAATTTTCTACATTTTGACAAAATCTATCTATCTGACAATTTTCATCGTTTGTAAAAAAAATATTTTCATAGTGTTTAGAAACAAGAGGATCAAATTTTAGAGTCTTTTTATGCAGAACATCATCCAAAATATTTTCCCAGTTTGTGTTATCAAGAATACTATTGGTAACTTCCAAGAAAACATGGGAGGTGTTGTTTGAAAATTTCAGGTAATCATTTGATATTACCCTGTATCCGAGATCTCGTAGTAGCAAAGTTACTATTCCGCTACCAGAAAACAAATCTAGAGCTAGATTATTTGGACATGTATCAAAAGCTAAAGCCAAATGCCGTAATAGCTTTCTTTTGGAACCTTGAAAACGAGTTTTTGGATAAGTGCTAAGACTAAAGGTTTCTACGTCTTGAAAAAGATCACTAGTGGACATATAGATATATTAAATTGTTTATAAAATGTGAAAATATTTAAAGATTAATAACTATTTAGTTTTCCAATACGCCCCGAAGGGCGTTTCAGCCGGTCACCATCCGGCGCTCATCAGTTGGAATTAATCTTTAGTAATAAGAAAGGCTGCTGCTTCTTCGTCGAGCATAGTTTCAACGAGGTCATAAGCCTTGTTTAGCTGGTCAAGAATTGACTCTTTAATTTTGCCGTCATCATCATTGTCTTGCTTCATCACTACGCTCATCATTCTGATTAGCCGTTCGTTAAAGCGGTTATATGGACCGATATAACCCGGCCCGTAAACTATGTTCATCACATGGTTTATTTGGCTTTCGGTAAGTGCTACATTAACTTTTCGTTTCGACATTTGCTTCTCTTCTATTTAATTAACTTACACCCCCATTATACTTATTATCGTGTCGTTGTCTACACATTTATACATATTTGTGTAATTAAATTAGGATTAAATCAGTCTGTTCCTTCGTATAGCTCAACGACACGACTTTTGTTGTACAGCCAGAAGACCAATAGGTATCTATCACCGCCATCCACCGGCAACCCTCGGTGCAGGTTGGTGAAGCTAGGGAACATCAGCGCGTGCCCGTTGGGCAATGGTTTCAGCGTTCCGTGGTTGTGGAACTCCGTACCGCCGCCCTTATAGCTACCGGTGTTGAGCGGCACCACTACCGAGATATCAGCCGACTCATCGTGATGCCAGTTGCCCTTCTGCTTATCGACAATATTGTAGTTGGCAATCTGAATTGTGGCTGCATCGCGGCAATCTCTTTGCCAGAGCGAGGTGATGATAGGATTGATGACTGTCTGCGCGACGAGCCACATGTTGCGATACAGCTCTGAGCACTGCGTTTTCAGCACGATTTCTGGTATCTGCCTGAGCACGTCTTCATGCTCGTTTGTCTCGAACGCGAGCTCTTCTTGCATGAGCTCAATTTCTTCACACATCATCTTGCACCACTGGCGCCGAAAAAGCGGGAACGTATAGACCTCCGGGAAAACCTTTTTGCAGATTTTCTTAGCTGGCGTGTTGCCCAGTTTTTCTATCCCCTCGTTTGCCCGATACTTAGTAATTAACGGCAGCGACTCTTGCACCGCCTTATAAGTGGGTTGGTGGACCATCCAGTGCGACTGCATTGAAAGCAGGTAGTTTTTTAGCTCGTACATATTGTTGCTAATTGTTGCACGAATCTATAGAATGTTCCATATGCAATCACAAACAAAAACGATTATGGCCGAAGACATTAATCCGAAGATCAGAAAATCACTAGCGCTAGACGTGCGCACATACAATCTTTTGCAAGACATTTGCGATAAAGAACGCCGAAGCAAAATTGACCAGCTGAAGGTTTTGATTGAACGCGAGCACCGAGCACTAATGATTCAAGACTCTCGCCAGGCGGTATAAAGGATGAAGATGTTTGGCAAAAAGGCAAGGCCAGTGCCTCAGTCTTACCAGCCCGTTCTGGAAGCCACAGAGGTTATCGCGCTTTTTTCACGGCTAACGCTACACCATCAAGCCGCTCTGCTGCGCCTTATCTCCAGAAATCTGGTTATTAATATTAATGGGGAAGCCCACATGGGCTACGACTTTGAGTACGAGGTAAATGGTGCAATCGTTTCAGCTACGGAAGCCCAGGACGATTTAGACGAGCGAGCCGATACCTGATTTTTTTGCGTTCATGCGCATCGCTATTTCTCTGTCGGATGCAGAGGGTAGAATTGTCGGTGACATTGACGCGTCGAAACCGCTAGGCGCCCCACCAAAACCACTTTGCGGCATGTCTTCAAACAAGGGCAAGTTTAATGCGGCTTGAGTATTGTTCAACTGGCCTTGCTGTTCAATTGGTTGGTCTGATTGAGACATTTGAAACCCATCAATAGATTTCTCTATCTCTCTAAGGTTTTCTGCTGCTCCTCCTAAGTCTGCTGATAACCCTGGATCTACAGCAACATCTATAGGCTGTACAACTAAAGGCTCTTGAGAGCGCGTCAAAGACTGCCTGGCAGCATCTAATGAAGAGCCATCCATCGATGGTATAGGGGAACTTAACAACCCCTTCTTGGCCAAGGCAGACATGATTGTGTAGTTAGAAATAGAAGGATTGAGCTTAATTTGCTCCGACAAGGTAGGAAGTGCATTTTGTTTAAATCGACGAACTTTTGCAATTTCATCTTTTGTAAACAACTCGTTAACTATTTCTTTTTGATTATTAAAAACATTATTGTAGTTTTTTACTATTCCTGACCTAGTAGATTCATTGTTATTATCGCTAAATGCTTTAGTAAGAACCCCATCTTTTAACAAATCTTTAACCTCAACAAATTCATTTTCTGTCAATGAGTTTCTAAGTTTAGAAATCGCGAGAGGTAAAGACTGGCTTGGAGCAAATTGATTATGCGAAAACATAAGATTAACCACGTTACTTGGGGTGTAATTTCTGTTAGTAATCTGGCTAAGTATTTTGTTTGATGCCTTTTCCCTTTGGTCTAAAATATTTTCATCATCGCCTAGTCCCATATAATTATTATAAAGACCTTTAGCGGCTTGTAATTGATCTATTGCTTCCGTGTCGCCACTAATAAAGCTTTGTTCTATTTTGTTGTAAACAGGCGTTTCAAGACCTTCTTTCATTTTCATTGCGGCTTGCTGTTCACTGCTGTTCGGGCTTAATCTGTTAATACTTACATCTAACCTTTTTTGCAGGTCATGTAGTTTTTTCAAGGTTTGGCCTTCAAATGCTGGATTTTTCGTTTGTTTTGCGATTCTTTGCAGAGAAATAATTTCTTTTTTGACGGGACCGCCCTGTAATTCACTCAAAGAAAACATACCCATAAATTGCTGTATAACATCATCAACAACACTATTGATACCTTGTGTAATACCCCCGCCATCAGCCGCATAAACTATATTTGCATTAGGGCCATCTTCTTTGTCGTCAGGGCCAAATTCATCTCGTAACTGGAGAGCATCAGACCTTATGCTTCCTATTTCTGTACCGTCAAAACCTGCATCTTTATCTTCAGAATCTAATTTTTTTAGCAGCCGAATTAATTCTTGTGTTCCTTCAGCTGTGTCTACCGCTGTGTCTACCGCTGTGTCTACCGCTGTGTCTACCGCCCCCTCTATTTCACCAACAACCCTTGCTCCTCTCGTAACTGGTAATGTAGCCGGATTGCTAAGTACAGGATTTAAAGCTTTTGATGCCTGACCAATTTTAAAAGCGGTTTCACCAATCAGTCTAGGGGATTGTAATGGCAAAGCTGCTAATGCCGCTGGGTTTGTAAAAGGTGCAACTGCTGATATAGTTCCAGCGCTTAGTCCCTGCAAACCCCTGGGCGCTATATTGCTTAGTGCTTGACCACCTATTTCTGTAACTAAATTTGGGTCAAGTTCTTTTAACATTTCTAGTCTGTTGCCGTAAGCGGTATTGACGTTATTGCGCATAGCAGATTGTAGTTTTCTTAATGTTGTGCCGGCGTTAGCATTTTTGCCCAACGACAATTCACTGGCAAACTGTTTTTCTAGCCTGATAGCCGTTTCATAGTCCCTCATAACTTTTCCATATTCTGGGACTTCAGATATAATTTGTGCTCTTACGCTGTTTCTAATTTCAGAAACAACCATGCCGGCATCACCTACTTCAAGGCCAGTTGGGTACTCTGCGTCTATTCTTCTTTTAAGAATATCCATACCCTGTGCGGTGTGTAATTCAGGATTTCTTTTCCATTCAGCAACTATTTTCTTTATTTCTTTTAATTTTTTTTGCGCCTTTACTGACAACTCAGACACATTTTTATATTTTTTTGATGTTTCAAAAGCTTTTATCTTTTCCAGCACTTTTGAAAAATCGACAGGCGTAGCGTCTAATTTTAAGGCCGCCTTATTCGTTCTGTAGTCACCTTTTCTTTGTGTACCTAAATCCTTAAAAGCGTCTATTGCTTTTGGCACAACTTCAGCTGGCGATACGTCGCCCCTTAAATTATCAAGAAACAGCCTTTGCGTAGCAGCAGAACCAGTCCCAGCCTCAAAGGCGGTTCTAACAGCGTCAGCCCCTGCGCCTGTAGTTAAACCAAGCACGGGCGCAGCTGCCTTTCCAACAGCTCTTGTTGTAGCACCAGTGAGTCTTCCGGCAGCTAGTACAGGGTCAATAACATTTCCTACTTTGGATACGGCTTTAGTTGCTTTTCCAGCAATACTAGGGATTTTAGCCGCTAACCCAGCCCCCCCTGTCAATACAACAGAAACGTCACTTAAAATCCCCAAGGGGTCTTCTGCAAAGGAACGCTTGAATCCTTCAAAGGTTCCATAACGGTCTGCAAAGAATTTACCAACCGCCTTTGCGCTGGCTTCATCTGGTTGTTCACCGGGGGTTGCTAGTTGATATATACCTCTACCCAAGCTGGCCAATGACTGTGCTGTTTGTATGGGATGCCGGAACGGCATTGTCACGTCAGAAACTAATTGTGCTGCACTAGAAGGCAAGTTTGAAAACGCTTGGGTTAAAACTTGTTCGCCAGAAAGAGACGCTTCTTCTTGCGAAGAGCCATTTTCATTTTCTAGTTCTTCTAGTAAAGACATTATTTAGATTCCCTTTGTCTTAACAGATTAAGAATTGCATTTTTTTCTGTCTTGTCGCCTTCTTTATATAATTTTTTCAACTCATCATCTGTCATGTTGTCATAATCAGAAGATAAAACAATGCTGTTTATTATGCTATTAAAGTCTAAAGGTCTGGCCTCATAGCCTTTTATCGTGCCGTTATCGTTAAAATACGCAACACCTTCTTCTTTTGCCCTTGCCGCTTCTTCAATGGTTATGTATAACCTTTTTAACCTTGCTATGTTCATTACTTCTGGCAAAAGAGGATTAAAAGCAGCCGCTACCAGCCTATCGCCTTCCCTTTCTGTAAACTGAGCACCTAATTTTTCTCTTAATGATTGAAAAACCACATCTCTTATATCGCCTAAAAAAGAAGCCGCTTCTGGAGCAAATATCCCTTTTACTGTGTCTCCTAGCAGCCCAGTCACTGGCCCAGAAACATTTTGCTCGCCTTCTTCTAATATGTTTATTTTTTCATTCAAATTTCCCAAATTTGCTTGTATTTGAGGCTTACCATCAAACAGATATTCCGAAGCCGTAACCGCAAATTTTTTGTCCATTTCCTTTTGTAATGGACTTAAATCCAATCCGCCAGGAGCTTTGCCTTCTCTCTTCATACTAGTTAAATTCTCATCATAAGCATCTGTTCCTATAGCTGTTTTAAAAGCAACAAGCCTTGCTTCAGCTTCGGCTAAATTCACATCATAATCAGCTCCTCGAGCATTTTCTGGAATTTGTAGGAGTTTATTATAAGCTGCATTTGCCTCTACTAATGCTTCAACATTTTTAATATCAGCTGTCGGTTTACCATCACCCGTACTGTCTTGCATACTAGCTTTCGCTAATTGAAACAAACTTTCGTCCAAAAACTTTGTGGCTTCTTTTTCGTCTTGAAGCGCCATGCTTGTGGCTTGCAAACCTATTTCTTGCCTAGATTTTGCATACGTTTCTTTTCTTAGTTTCATGTCTTGCGATGCTTGATTAAAACCCAAAGCTAAACCGCCACCAACAGAATTTGGCCTACTAGTTTGTTGTTGTGCTGATAATCCCTGTGAAAGACTTGTAGCAAGGTCGTAAATATCATAATTTTCTGGCGGTGGATTATATTGACTTAAAAGATTTTCATATTCTTGTTGTTCTTTTTTAAAGTTAAAACTATCCACACGATCTCGCAAGGATTTTATGTACTCCGTAGATAAATTTGTATTTAGCTCTGCCATTGGTATCTCTCTTGACGTTGTGAGCGTCCTATTATGGTCCAAGCGCTGGCGTCAGTTGCTGTTGACGGAGCAGCTCCATTAATTGCTGTTGCTGGGCAGCGTTAAAACCACCTTGTTGCTGGCCAGGATACTGGCTTCTCCCTTGATTCATATAGCTGCCGATTCCACCAAAGGCACCAAGACCTGTAGCCAAGCCTGCTTGCAATGGACTAGGCGATGGAGCGAACTGAGTTCTTATTTGTTGCTGCCCTTGTGGCACTGCCTGAATAAAAGGCAACAGTGATTGATATTG
>Ga0209337_1003261_pt1 | contig 11462 bp, 7 predicted proteins | sample LinPmetageLP53_FD_184044 | JGI IMG/M metagenome (GOLD analysis project Ga0209337, IMG submission 184044) | Marine viral communities from the Pacific Ocean - LP-53 (SPAdes) (version 2) | ecosystem: Environmental > Aquatic > Marine > Oceanic | place: Pacific Ocean | collected 2010-02-08 | reverse complement strand
AGCCGATATCAATAACCTTGTTATTGGTGGCGGCCAGCGTGTCGGTATGGGCACTATGTCTAAACGTTCGTTTATGGCGATTGATCCTTTGGTTGAAGATCCAGAGTTTGAGCATGATGCAGTTATCGCTGAGCAGTTAGAAGAAGCTTTGTTGCAATCTATCCAGCAGCAAGCTATGGAAGGTACTATACCTCCCGCAGACCTTGCCCGTATTATGAGTTTGGTTGCTAACAATCAGAAAGAGTTAGCTGAAGCTGTTGAGCAAGTTCAGAAAGAAGCGCAAGAGCGTCAAGCTGAGCAAGTTGATGCGGCTGCGCCAGCGGCTCAACCTGGGTTAGCTATGCCAGGGATGGGTGCGGAAGCTCGGTCGGTTCAAGGACAACCGCCAGGTGATGTACCTCCAGAAATGGCTCAACTGTTGGCGTCGTTGTAATGCCTCGGAGAGGTAAAGGAAGCAAATTTAAAAATTCTATTAGAGCAGATTTAACTAACATATCAGAATTTTCAGAAGATGATATTTTGCAATGGTTTAAAAAAATTGCACCGCAAAAGGAAGTAAGTTGAATGGCTGAAACTCGGTACACTGATCAAGCTTATGGGGAAGCTCAAGCACAAGAAGAAGCTTTAGATGCTGTTCCTATGGCAGATGTTTTGCCAAATGCTACTAACCAACCAGTTAAAGCAGGAAGCGCTGGGAATTTCCTTCGTCCATCTGAACGTCCTGTTGAATCAGTGATGCAACCAGGTGCGTTGTTAGCTAACGAAGTTAACTCGACTCCTATCTATAGTGCAAACGCTTTAAATGTTCTTTCAAGTTTGTTTACGTTATCTGATTATGGCACTACGTCTGATTCTACTCGGCAAGTGATTAGTGCCATTGAGAATTTAGCTACCTTGTCTCACAATAAAGTGGTGCCAACCTAATGGGATCTTTCAATTTATGGACTTCCCTGGGTGATGTAGGGAAAGGTGTTGGCAGGTTTGTAGCTATGCCAGCTAAAGTTGTGGGTGCAGGGGCTGAAGCTGGGTATAAAGCTTTAAATGTTTTTACAGACATTGCCCAAGAGTATGTAGGTAGCGCTACTCGTCAAAGAGATTTAGGTCCTTTAGGGTTTCTTAGCGATAACGAATGGGAAGGAGGAATTGCAAACATTCTTTGGGGTAGTGTCAACGACAACATTTTAGGTGGTCCAACTGCTCAAGGAGGATTAGTTGATAAATTGATAGGGCCAGAAGGGATGGGCGGAGAATTTATTCAAGGTTTCCCTGAATGGTTTTTTCGACAGCAAATGCGAGGCGCTGTTAAAAGAGCAGGTGAAGACATAGACATGGCATACAGGAAAGCTGTACAAAGACCGTTAGGTTCGGCTATTACTGTAGCAAAAATGGCTGGGGTTACACCAAGTGGTACCCCTGCTGATATGTGGGCCGATTTGTTTAGAAATCCTCAAGAATCTATGGAAGTTATTTTTGATACTTCGTCGTGGAAAACTGCGTGGGAGATAGCTGAAAAAAGAACTGTTGGACAAGCTATTATACACGGGATACTGACAGCCGACATTTTAGATCCTGAACAGATACGGGCAACAGAAGAAACTGGTTTGTTTAATCTTACTTCAGGGATTATAGATTTAGGTTTAGTTTGGTATGCTGACCCACTTAAAGTTTTAACGCCCGTAGTTAGAACTGCTCGGTTAGCTAAAGGCACTAAAGGTGCAATGCTTCACACAATGGAACAAACTGGCAACAGGTGGAATCCAATAGGTGAAGGCGGCATGTTTGGGCCAGAAGGTGTTGTTGGTTCTCGGTACAGAATAACTCCTGAAGAGTTTGTAGAAACTCCACGAGTAAAAAAAGTGTTAGATCTTATTGATGAGCACGCAGCAGATCTAGATTTTGGGCCTGAGCATAGTATTGGTTTTAATGGGCCACAGCCGTTAACGATGACTGAAACTTTGAGACGGATGCCTAACGCAGCAGATAATGTTTTGTCTCCTGATGCAGCTAAAGTGCAAACTCTTGCTGGCCGATTAATGAACGATAGGCGTTTAACAAGACTTGCTGGGTGGACACCTGATTTAGCGCAAGCACTAGCAATAGCCCCTGATGCTATAACACGAAAATTTGTGTTGCGTTTAGCAATGGGTGACAAAGTTGCGTTAGAAGCTGTAGAAAACGCAATGCGAACATGGACATAATCTCAAGCGTCAGGTGACAATTTTAATAATATTAGACAGATGCAAGACGAGTTAGGGGCTGTAGTTTCAAAAAAACCTAACCCTGATTTTGAATTAAATGCGGCTATAGACGATCTTAAAAAAGAAGTAGACAAAGGTCTCCAAGCTAAAAAAAGGTTAGAGGCAGAAGAAATACGTTTTCGCGATCAACCACGTACAGACAAAGATTTTGCAAAACGAGAGGCAGACGTTGAGATAGCACGTCTTGGTGAAGAGGCAAACGTTGAAAGAGCACGTCTTATAGGAACAGACCCTAGAGAAGTTTTACTATCAGGTATAGAAGGTGCAACCCAGCGAGCAATAAGAGAGTTGATAGAGTTAAACCCTGCGAACGCTGGTTCGTTATTCCAAGTGGCTTATGCAATGGGACATAACCAAATGGGGCAATTAGCAAGAACTGCTGATGACATGCTCCGATCAAATATACCTATGTCAATAAGAGAAGCTGCTGGCGACGCTACTTTGGTAACCGCTGCAAATGATTTTGTATTAGCAGGGATATTCTCAGAAGCTTTTAGTGTTAATAGAACTTTGTTTGCTACATTATCTGATGCACCAGCTATTGCTGTCCGTCGTAGTTTAGGGCGCACAGTAATGAATGTGGTTGAACCTGTTGTCCAGTTTAAAGGCAGTACTTTACCAAGGCTTACGGGCAACCGGTCGTTTAGCCCTAGACGAGTTATTGAAGTTACGCGAGAAGCTGTCGCTGATCACATTATGGATTTCCAAAATGTTGATTCGGCATACCGTAACTGGAACGCAATGATACGGGAAGCTGCTCGTGTAGAGAACGGGGAGCTTCTTCGTTTAGCAATGAAAAAACTTAACATTGTTGGTGACGTTGACACAATGGTTGGTGCATGGCAACCTAAGTCGTTGTCACAACGCAAAAAACTATTTTATGATACTAGAAACGCTTTATCACAATCTTATGTTGACCATTTTTCTAGCAAAATTGATCCTAAACTTTTAAAAAGAGCTGACGAAAGTAATATTGCAACTGGCGATTATATTAACCATTTGTTATTTAACATTAAAGGTTCAATTAAAAAGGCTGAAGATTTACTTAAATCTAAAGCTAACGATGGACGTAAGTATGGTACTGGCGACGGAGTAATTATTGATGGGACATCTCCTAATGGGAGCACGTATCGTCGCCATGTCCCTATTTCATCTACACAGTTGGGCGAAAGTGCTGTTATCCCTCGTTATGCGTATGTAAAAAATTTAGACGTTAAAAATCCTTTAACTTCAGGAATACGTCTTGCGAATGGTTATTTAGATTGGGCTATGAATCAATGGAAAAAAAGTGTTTTGTTGCGTCCTGGTTGGCCGCTTAGAGTTTTAACAGATGAAGAGTTGCGTGCGATTGCAACAGTCGGTTATGTAGACCAGTTAGCTAATATAGGTGTAGGTTGGTTGGATTATCGTACGGAGCTTACTAGAAGACGAGGGATTGATACTGTTACCCCAGCTATAGAAAAGATAAGAAAAAGAGTACAAAAAGAAATTGATGAGGAAACAGTAGTTGTCCCAGATGGTGTTACTAAAGCTGACCAGTTAGCTCCTAACGAGTTATTTGATTTAGCTGGTGCAGAAACAGTTAAAGAAATCTTTCGGAAAACGGCAAAAGAAGAATTAAACCAAAGCAATAAAATAAGAAAAGCTGTTTGGGGTACAGGAGGGTTTCTGTTAGCAGGCCCGTTGGGGGCATTAGCTACCGCAGGGTTGTATTCTCGGACTGCACGTAAAACTGTGCAAACTGTCGCTATTCGTGAAGCTGGCGAATATTTCGGTTTTCAAATGCGTGAAGTTAATGTGCAACAATTAAGGGGGGAAATAGAAAAGATTGCTGGAGAAGTTGAGGCGGGTCGGATGACTCCTGAATTAGGAGCAAAGCAAGTTACTGATTTGCGTTACGCTACAGAACTTCTTCAAAATCAGGTTGCTACTTTAGATAAAGTTTTAGACATGTTGCATCCAGCGATGAGCAGCGAATATGAAAAACTGCTTACTAACTTTGATAGATCTGGTTTGCTTATGCAAGATGCTGGTTATCAAGGTTTTATGATTGGGCCGCATGGCGCTAATAATGTTTTTGGTAACGATCCGTTTGAAATAGACATGAGTCGTAAAGCGGCTTCTGCTGATGGTGGAAGACAAAGTTTAACTAATCATGCAAGCCAAGTACAAATGGACCGCTTAAGGCAAGGATACAACACAAAAGAGTATAAAACTATTGATTTTGTACACCCTGGAGAAGAAGTTGTCTTTGCTCGTAGCTGGGATGAAACAGTCAATAATCAATGGACTCCTAATACAATGCTGGCGGCAGATGAATGGGTGGGAGATTTCCAAACCTATATAAAGAATCTGTGGCGTTTGTCCGACGACGAAATGGTTGCGTGGTTAGAAGCAAAACGTAATACTGAATTTGGTAATGCTTTTGTATATCATTATCTTGATGAGGCTGGAGAAAATTCGTCAACAGGATTGCGTGAGTGGGTAGAAGCTTCTCGTCTAGAAGTAGATTCTATAATCCCTGATCTTAATAAAGGAGATTGGAAAGCTAATTTCCAAGTAAGCCGTGAAGCTAAAGAAGCTTTTGATGCGTTAAGAGAACGGGCTTTTAATGGCGAACGGTTAAGTTGGACAGATGATGTTATGCCTGAAGTGCGTCGAATACAAAAAGAAACTCAAGACGGCAACAGTTTGTTTAATGAGTCACTTAACGAGTACGAAGTAATTAAAGCGATCCGTGAAGGAACTGATACTAACTTTGGAAAAATTCATACTCATTCGGGGATGACAGAAGATTTAGCAACTGCGGCTAATCAAAGTAAGTTTACGCAATTTATTGATAACTCTATGAATAAGTTGGGAACAGCGTCAGTAAACCATCTTTCCCGGAATCCTCTTTGGAAAGCATTATATGCTAAAGAAGGAGCACGCCGAGTCCAGCCTTTCCGTGATGCTGATGGCAGTTACAGTATCACTCCGAGGCAACATCACGATGCGATGCAAGCTGCTAAGCGGGCATCACTTAAAGAAATGCGTGATCTTCTTTACGAACTTGGGAAAAGAACAAGGTTCCAAGAAGTAGTAGGAAACATTTCACCGTTCTTTGGGGCTTACCAAGAAGTTATAAGCAAATGGTCAGGTATCGCAGTTCGTAATCCTATATTTGTTGCACGGGGCACCCGATATTATGAGATGGCTAATGATGAAGAAGGCCGTATCCATATAGACATGACTGACTGGTTTGGTAATCCTTTTGATGACGAGTCTGAAAAAGCTCGAATTATGAATTTGGCGTTAGGAGAAGGATTGCCTGGACTAGCAGGCGGTTGGATACAACCTTTGGTAGCGAATCAAGTTCTAAAGATTAACCCTGGGTCAATAATGATTTGGAACGCTTCTCCTGGGTTAAGCCCTGGCGCTAACTATGTTATAGGTGAATTTTCAATAGAAAATCCGGCTGTTGCCGATTTGCTTGAGTTTCTTCAACCGTACGGTTCTTCAGAATCGAGCAGTACCCTTCTGCGGCTATTAGAAAATATTTACCCTACGATTATTCGGCGGTTGCCTTTACCAGGTTCGTCTAGCATGAAAAAAATGCAAGCGTTAGTAGCGCAAGATTTACTTGGGCAATACATTAGGGCCGGTAAATTTGTTGATGACGAAAATTATGATTCGATTGGGTACGAGTTTAAAGAAGAAGTAGAAAAGCGTAGCTTTAAAATTATGATGTTCCATGCTATAGCTGGGGCAACTTTACCAGCTTCTGTATCTGTACAGTCTCCTGATTACAAATTGATCGAGGAATACAAAAATTTCCAAGCGGCCTACGGTTTTGATAACGCTGTCATGTTTCTATTGAATGATCATCCAGATTATTGGAATATTGCTTCCCGTCGCACCACATTGGTAGCAGGTGTCGCTGCTTACACTAAAGAAGGCAGCGTCATGAAAGAACGGCACGAACAATTCGCTGACTCTAACCCAAGCATCAGAGATTTTGTGTTAGGTGAAGTAGGGTCACTAGACAGCATAACTACGTTTTCTAACCACGCTTACAAAGCAGCGTTAGCTCAAGGCAACATTGAACGGTTGTCTCCTACAGGAGTGCTAACGGAGACATCTACTTCTGTAGGGTGGGCCGAATATAGAGCACGTATGACTCCTGTTAATCAACTAATAGTAAGCAAATTTCAGAGTGGTAAAACTGAGTCAATGAATTTTAGAGCTGAAGGAAACGAAGATCCTAACGCTATGCGTACTAAAATTATAACTGAGTTAAGAGGGAAGTACCCGTACTGGTATAACGACTTTGAAAGTTCGCAAGGGTCAACGGTTAGGCGAAAGGTCGTGGCTTCTTTCACTACCATGGTGAATGAGCATTCGAAAGAGTTTAAGTATCGTCCTGAGCTAACACATATCCGAGATTATTTAGCAGAACGTTGGAATATACAAACCCAACTTGAAGAGCGACCTGACACAGGTTTGCGTAATGATGGCAACGAAGATTTGTTTAATAAATGGTTGGGTTTACATCAAGAGTGGGCTACTAACGCAACGTTTGGGCCAATTCTGGAACGCTATTTTAGCGACGATTTTATTACCAATAACACTTTTGCTCAGACAGCTCCTAAAGGCTTAGGTTAAAAAATGGAAACAATAACAGCAGAAGAATTAGAAACAGCTTCTTCCGAAGAACTTGAAAAATACCGTAAAGCATATATAACTGCTCAGAGGGTGGAAGAAGGCACAGAGGCTTACGATGAAGTATTAGCAAGATGGGCTAGTTTAGCTGAGGCTGAAAACTGGGGAGGGTTAGAAGCGCTTTTTGCAGAAGGACTTGCAACAGGTAGTGTTGGCGATCTTAATCAAGATATAATAGAAGATAGCAAGACAGTAGCGGGAAGCGTTCAATCTACTACAGATAACACGGATTTTGTTCTTGGATATGAATCTCAGTTATCACCATTAGAGTCTGCGACAAGACAACTAGATTCTGCTACAAGAACACGACCTCCTCTAATTCCGTTAGATTATAAAGTATCTGATTATAAAGACTGGTTGCAAAACATTTCAGTCGGGGACAAAGACCGGTTGTCTCAAGCTTTGTATGTGCAAGGCTATTACAACTCTATGAACATACAGAGCATAGAAGATATTTCTGACCCAACATATTTTTCTAATGCTATCCAAGGAGCGTTACGAGACGCTATAACATCTGCGGAAACGTTAGGTCAAGATGTAGGAATGTCTGCTGTTCCTACATTAGAAGAAGGCGGCAGATTCGCTGATTTCATGGAAGAAGAATTTGAAGAAGCTTCACGCATTTTTTTGAGAGACAGTGGGCCTAGCTATTATCCTACTTCTTATTTACAAACAACTGGTGAAGAAATAGCAAGGTCAGTTTTGGGTAGAACTTTTACTACAAAAGAACAACAACAATATGTAGCAATGGCTAACAAACTATTAGATGACCAAAACAGTCCAGCTCGTTTACGCAATGAACAAATGGGAGGCGCAATTCTTGATTCGGCGGGGCAGCAATTTGCTGCAATGATGGATCCTGAAGCGGCCCAAGCAAGACAGGTTAGTAATTTGATGCCTACTTTAGACAAATTGTTAGGACTATAGAATGGCTATGATTAAAGAATCTAAAGGAACAATGTCTTATGAAGATCGTCGTAAGTTTGCTGTTGGCCTTCTTAAAGGTTTAGATGCTCCTGTGACAGGTGGCAACGTGTTGACGTTGCTAGGGTGGATGTCAAGAGAAAATACGCCTGCAAAATTTAACCCTTTGGCGACCACATATGATTCTGATGGTTGGACAACTTTTAATTACAAAGACAACCAACCTCACGTTAAGAACTATCCTTCCTTTAAAGAAGGTGTTCGTTCCACTGTTCTTAGCATTCTAGGGATGAGTCAAGGGATACTAGGGGTACACGATTATTCGTCTGTTGTTGAAGAATTCAGATCTGGTACTAACCCTACCCAATTTATGGATAACGAAAAAGTTATTTTGGAGCTTCGTAAGTGGGGATCATTTGAAAACGGAGACAATTTTGGTGCGGAAAGAAGTTGGGGATACACCCTTGATGAGTTAGAATCTTTGCCTCTAGATGAGTTAGCAGCTTTGAATACAGAGATACTTCGTCCTACTAATGGTTATGAGTTTCCTGATCCAACAAGTAGTGAAGCAGTTTCTTCATTCTCTAATGGTGTGTTTGATGAGATGTCAGGTAGTTTAGATGAAAGTACTTTAGATGAAAGTACTTTAGATGAAAGTACTTTAGATGAAGGTCTAACTCCTGAAGCCCAGATAGCTGCGTTGCAACAAAAAATGCTTGACCTTGAGGCAGAGGCAAATACGCTTAGAGAAAAACGACGTAACTTTGTTGAAGTAGGAATCCCCCCCGCTGCCGGGGAAGAAGTAAATGAAATAGACTCCGAAGATCTTGGAACCGAAGGAACCGAAGATTCTGGTGTTTTGGATGGCTTTCTCCCTATTGATCTTCCAAAGATACCTGCGGTGATGACTGATGAGATGGTTAATTCTTTATATGAGATGTATGGAAACGCCGACTATTTTTTAGGCCGAGAAGATATGCGTATTTTTGTAGGGCTTGATGGTAAGGATATTCCTAAAGGTGAGAGAAGAAACGGTATAACTCTTTTCCCAGGGATGAATGCTTTATTGTATGCAAGTGCGATGGGGTACACTGAGGAAAGCCAACTCAATAATGTTTTAGAAAAAACTGAGTGGTGGAAAACTCGTAGACCTATAGAACGAACGTTTGATACTCAATGGCACGGTTTAGGTGGAGATGGCTGGAAAGACGGTGACGAATGGTCCATAGACCAGAACGATTTTTTGGATAAAGAATCTAAAGTTTTAATAGATATGGCCGAAGATTTAGGGTTAGACATTAATCTCCCTAATATTAAAGAAATGTTGAAAGATTTGACTTACCGGTCTAAACGTTTAGGCATGAGTGAAAGAGAAAAAAAAGAAGAGTTCATGGAAATTGTGAAGTTAGGAACAGATCCTGACAGGACACCTGGGTTGCTTGAAGGTTTTGAACAAGAAGTTACAGCAGCAGGCAATACGTGGATGGTTGATGTAAGCGAAGAAGAAAAATTAAACTTAGCGAAGAAACGTTATTATGGTGACATTACTTCTGACGCAGTTAATGACATACTTAGAGAACAATCTCGTAACATGTACCCAAGTTTGTCTTCTTTAATAGACCAAGGTTACAGTCCTGAAGCTTATTTTGAAAGCTACAAAACTAAAGGCCAAAATATTTTAGAACGGACTTTAGATTTTATGGGGAAAGATAACAATATGTTTTTGAAGATTGCGGGTGATGGTCCTGTTGGAACAACAGGTTTAGAATCCCCTATGTCGTTAGCTAGCGCCGGAGATTTTTTTAGAAGCCAAAATGAATGGCGTTATACAAATAATGCTAACGATGTTGCTTACGATTACGCAGATGAAATTATAACAATGTTTGGTGGTTTGGGTGGGCAAGCTAGAACTAGCGGCACTTCTTCTGCTTACAACGTATAACGGCTAGTTTAATGCGACTTAGGAGCGAAACGTAATGGCAGAAAGACGAACTAAACAAAACAAACTTGTTGACCCAGTTTACAATAATTATTGGGAAGGTGGTATCGAGTATGTAGAGACTGAACCAGGCGCAGATACGTTTATGCCAAGTGGTAGACGTGTGCAAGTAGACCCTCGTACGAGAAAGCCTATACTTGTAAACGGTAAGCAAGTACAGTTAGAGACAATAGCTCCTGGTTGGAATGATGACCCAGAGCAAGTAGCTGCTGCTGCCGCAGCTCAAGCAGAGTTTGAGACGGATTATCAAGGCGATCCAAGCATGATTCCGAGCGGTAAACGTGCTGATGGTAGTTTTCAGCCTGGAGTGTTTAAAGAAAACCCTGATTTTTATGTTAAACCAGTCAAACCTTTTGATGCTGACACCGCTGAAGGTAAATATACTACTAGCACTGATGACCAAGGCAACACTAAATGGACTGTTAACCCAAGTTATGATCCAACTAAAAAGCCTAAAAAGCCTACGACTTTACCTAAAGACACAAAAGACGCAACAGACGCTGCGGCTACTGCGATCTCAGATCTTAATGATGCCTTTGCTGTAGTAGATGATTTAGTAGCTGCTTACGGTTTAGATGCAGAGATCGCTACCTTTATTAAAAGCGAAATGGGCACTGCACAATCTCGTACTTCTATCGCTATGAAAATTAGGGAACAGCCTGCTTACAAAACTCGGTTCCCAGCTATGGCGACACGCATTGCAGCTAAGTTACCTGCCCTTACCGAATTCCAATACATGCAATTAGAAAGAGATTACAGAACAGCTATGCAGGCTGCCAATTTACCTGCAACGTTTAGTGATAAACCTGACGATTTCGCAGCACTTATTGCGGGTGACGTGTCGGTAGCTGAACTTCAGTCACGGGTAGGTTTAGCTGAAAGCGCTCTTGCAACAGCAAACCAAGACACTGTATCCCAACTTCAAACTTTGTACGATATCCCTAAAGGATCGTTAACAGCTTACTTCCTTGACCCTGGAGCAGCTAAAAACATTTTTGAGCAGAATCGTAGATTTGAAGCTGCTGGACTTTCGGCAACGGCGATGAACGCTGGAGGTTTGGGTACAGGTTTGATGAGAGGTACCGCTGAACAATTACAAAATGAAGACATAGCTCAGGCGGCATTAGGACAAGCTATTGATAGTCGTAAAGGTTTGACTGGTGAATTGTTAGGTTCGGCAGCTTTATCTTTGGATGAAATAGCTCTTGGCGAGTTTAACATGGACGCTGAGACTAGCACTAAGGTGCGTCGGCAAGTAGAAACTCGAACAGCGGGTTCGAGAGGACGTTCTGGAGCTTTGTTTACAGGAGAAGGCGTAACTAGTTTAGGTGAAGCAACATAACCCTTGCATTTAGCAGTAAATGTCTGTATAGTAAACACTGTTGATTGGCCCCGTATGGGAGAGCTACCAACAAACCTCCATTGCAGTACCACCGCTGCGATGCGTACAGGTCAGGTGAGCACAAATGGCAACCAGTAACTCCGTCGATATTGACGAATCAGAAGCTGATGTCCAAACCGAATCGAAACCGAATTGGCGTAGGGAACTCGAAGGTCGAGCAACTAGCGCTGAGACAGAA
>Ga0209337_1003260_pt1 | contig 11466 bp, 1 predicted proteins | sample LinPmetageLP53_FD_184044 | JGI IMG/M metagenome (GOLD analysis project Ga0209337, IMG submission 184044) | Marine viral communities from the Pacific Ocean - LP-53 (SPAdes) (version 2) | ecosystem: Environmental > Aquatic > Marine > Oceanic | place: Pacific Ocean | collected 2010-02-08 | reverse complement strand
TTACGCCAAACGTAACCGCATAATCAAACGGAGTCTCTATTGTTTCATTCTGTAAACCCCCGTGAGTAACTGACCACACATCTTGGTCTGACACAGAATTACCTCCATTTACCGCCGTGTAGAACGTAGCGAATTTAAACGTTTTGGCTAAAGACTGACTTAAGCTAGTTACGCTAAAAAATAGTAGCGCTGTTAATAATGTTAACCTTGTTAGTATCATTTGTTGTGTTATTTTAATTACTTAAAAAACTGGTAACGCTTTTTTCTTTTTCTTTTTATTATTCTTATTCTTATCTTTAACATCACTCTTTATTTTCTTCATCTTCTCATTCTCTATATCTAAATTATATTGACTCCACCCAAAAAACATTAACACTCTTTGCCACGCGGCGTGCTGGCTATCCAAAGCTTGTCTTGTATTTTGTGTTTTATTATATATCCTGTTTGTTGGAGCGTTAGTGGTAGCTTCTATGTAATTAGTAACGGCTGACCAATGTGGATTATCGATATCAAAAGTTTCCATTTCTTCTATAACTTTTTTATTATATTGAAGTGTCTTTTCAGCGTTAACTATTTTCCTGGCTTTAATACCAAGCGGTGGGGAGATATTCAACATCTCTAGTAACACAGCGCTTTCGTCAGCGTTGTAATCTTTATCTCTTTGCTTTTGCCATTTTATAGCCATATTTTTCATAGTAGCCACAACTGCTCCCATAACACCAGCTCCTCTTAAAATTGAGTCAATACTACCATTAATAACTCTTTCTTTTTTACCTAAAAGTTTCTCGTCGTCTTCGTCATCGTCAAACATAACCGCAAACAACGCTGTTTGTAGGGTGTAGAAAATCATGTTTTGTATGGCGAAGTAATAGGCTATCCTAGAAGCGTTAGATATATTACTCTGCAATAAAGTGGTGTTACCTGGAGTAATTCTTCCGTTGTATATATCTAAGAAAGCTTTTTTACCTATTCTATTAAACTGAGATGTAACGTTTTGAAAAGCTAAGATTATTTTGCCTAATGGAGAAGCCTGTTGTTGGGATACCATGTCAGGTCTAGCTGATTGCTGAGTCGCTTCGGTTAAAACTTGAAAATCTATCCATGCTTTAGCTTCAGCTTCTTTCTTACTTAAACCTTGCTTTATATATGTGTTAACTCTATTTCTATAAAAAGTAGCTCCACCTGTTGCGATAGCGATATTATCGAATATTTGAGTTGGTGTAAAACCAAGCTCCAACAGTTTAGCGATTAATACTCTAGGAGACATCTTAGCTTTGCTCATGACAGCGGCTAATTCCGCACCATTGACGTCAGTTTTAATACCGCTCCTTCTCTGTTTTAACGTGTCAGAGTTGAATATAAAGGCCCAATCAGCCCAATATTGCTTTTGATTAGCAAAGGCTTTGCTTGCGGTAAATATATTGTTATCTGCGAAGTTAATATAGTTAACTATAGACATTTGTTGAAGCAAAGCGGACCTCATATTAAAAAACATTGTAGATCCAACAGACGCGTTTAAATAGTTCATAAACCTATTAGTAAGCTCATTCTGTCCCTTAGGTCTATTCATACCAGTCTTGGTTCTGTAAAGGGAGTCTTCAATAGCTTCTCTGACGCCTTTACCAAATGCGGCTTCTATTTTATTAAGGTTTTGTTTAGAAAATATAATCTCAACATTTTCGTTAAATTCAGCAAAATATTGTTCTCTACCAACACGACCAGTCGCGTCATTTAAGTCAACCCTTATGTCACCAACTTCCCATCCTTCACTAGGATTCACGTAAGCCTCTTGCTTGGATATAGTATTTAATGTTTCAGCGTAAGCGTGTAGATCTGGGTCATTTTTAACAAGGTCCACTAGTTTCTGCTGATCTGTTTTAGTTAAACCAGGGATATTATGCCCGTGCTTGTCCCATAAATAAACTCTTATAGCGTCTTGAAAGGTGAAATCTCCATCAGCAGTTTTCTTGTTCAACTTTTTCTTTACATTAGGAAAGCTTTTATTTAACGATCTATAATCATTCGCTATTGCTTGCTTAGCCGCGTCTATCTCCCTGTAAGCTCTATTTAGTGGTCTAATCAAAGCTCGCTCAAAGAAGTCTCTATGTGCGTCACCCTTTTTTCCTTTACCTATAAAGTTGTACAGCAATCCAACAAAATCCTCGTGAGAAGGAGGTATAAATAACCTGAACTTACCTTTACTCGCGCCTCTTTTTCTACCTTTTATTTGAGAAAACCTTTTCTTTGAGTCAATACCCGTAATGTTCTCTAGTATATCATTAAAGGTTTGACCCATTGACTCACTAAATTTAACACCAGTTTCGGGTATACCTTTCGCGTTAGGATCTAGCTCTAAAATCTTTTTAAGATCAAGACGTATTTTACCATCAACCTCACTTGTGACATTTTTTAGATCAGCTCCCAGTGCCCCGTCTAACCCCTGCCAATTGAGGTTACGCACTTGTCCTTCATATAATACCATGCCCGCAAAAGTATACATGCGAGTCTTGCTATCGTAGTACTCTCGTGTTGCTATGTCTCCCTCTTTTCCCAAAAACTCTGCGGGTGTCCCAAAACCCTCGTAAAGTACGCCGTTATTAAGCGAACTCATCCAACCTAGAGAATCATACCCTCTAATTCCAGTTATATTTCCGTTTGTATCAAAGGTTGTTACCTTATTTATGACCCCGCGTGAAGAAAATTCTGTTACTTTAGTCTTCCTACCGTTGTTCCTTTCTTCTACAGTTTTCTCTCCATCAGTGTTAGTGTTAGTTTCTACTAGATACTCTGTTGTAGTAGTTTTCCCATCTTCACTAATCGTCACCCTTTCAACTGCGCGTCGCTTTTTTCTAAGTTCAAACTTTGTTGTGACACGACCTTCTTTGACGTTTACAATAGGGTGCTTCGTGTCGTTATCCATTCTGTCCCAATGCAAGCCATTAGCTTTGAAAGCTAATAATTTACCATCTTGAAAAACAATACTCTTGGGTTTATCACTATACCCTTGCCATTGATCCCAAGAATCCTCCGTTAGTTTACCGTGCTTTTTCTGCGTGATACACCATGGGTTAGATTTCTCGCCCCAGTGAGAGTCTATAATATCTCTAACGGCTTTTTGCCCTTCCTTGGTGTTATCAACTACATGCTCTGTGATATTGTACTCTTCGTTAGTAACAACCCCTGGTCCAAACTCAGTCACCTTATTCGGGTCTAGTGGCTTTTTCTTAACTTTACCGGCATACGCCTCTATAATTTCGTTAGGATTATTATAGGAGAATAAATCTAACTTAAATCTTTCCGCTAGAGCAATAGCATCGACTATTTTAAACCTGTCTTCTAATAATTTTATATTACTAGTAGCTAACCATTTAGTAGTTGCTCTTTCGTGTTTTCTTTTCTTATCAGCGGGGATATCTAAACTGTCAATAAAATCAAACATATTATCAACCGTTTTAGAAACTAATCCGTCTTTAACTAAATCAGGTCTATGTTTAGATAATGTATTCTCGTATTCAGATCTATGACTTTCAGAAAACTTTATATTATTATAAGTACCTGGATTAACTAGTCTATTAGTATTCTTAATATCATTAATAGAAACCTCATTGGAATCTACCATTTCGCTAAACCTAGCTTGTGGATCACCTAGAACAAAGTCAACTTTAGCTTGTTGAACCTTAGACTTAACATCGAACTGATTTAACATGTTCTTAACCGCCTTCACGTTTTGTATTGCATCATCTGCAAAGTAAAAATCGTTATACCCTTCTCCAACCTTCTCTGCTATCCATATAGCCTTAGCTGATGCCTCTGATTTACCTAGACCTGTAATGTTCTTGAGAGGTATGTTTAAACCTTGTGCGTCTAAAAACTCCTTAATAGCTTTGACCGATTCAGGTCCCCGAGCTGTAAGGATAAACATATTGTCTGTTCCAAACTTACCCGCTAGTTTCATTGCTTTACCAAATAGCGGAGCTGTCTTCCCATCGATGACCTTGTTGAATTCTGAAAAATCAAACTCTCCACCCATGCTTTTTATCTCAGCTCCTTCACGTGCAAACTCCTCTGCGTCTAATCTACGGTTCTCGTAACTATTAGTAAAGCTATCTACCTTATCTTTAAACTTTTTAGGTAATGCATCTTTAAGCCCAATGTTGTCAGTGGATATCTCATTGAAGTTTTCTCCAAAAAGTTCTTTAAATGCCTCTTTATTACCTTGTACTTGCTCGTGGTTTTTATTTAGTATAAATTCTTTTAAAGATCGTTCTTTTCTAGCAGCGTTCCTCTGTTGAGCAACCTCAAGAGAGGTTTCAACAAACACCATGGACACATCATATCCTTTATCTTTAAAAGCTTGCACTTGAGCTTGCATAACTTTAACTGATCCACCTGTTCCATCAACTACTATCCCATCTCCTTTACCCGCAAATTTACTTTGTTTACGTTTAGCTATTCTCCTAGCTTCCCATGTCAATTTAGATAATTGGCTTCTTTGCTCCGCGGTGTAATCAGTCTGGTTTTCAGGTAAACCGTGATTCTTCTTCAACCACTCTAAAGATATATCTGAGTTCACTATTTTATACCCAGCTTCTTTCAACCCAAGTTTACTAATAACATTCCCTTTTCCAGAGCCAGCTCCACCAGCCATGAATATAACTTTTCTCCCTGGTTTCGGTGTTCCATCTGGGTTTGGTATCCTAGCACTAACACCTGATTTAGTTGTAGCTAACGTGTCATCAAAATCCAATACCGTAATACCTTTAGGCTTGCTAATGGTTCTACTAACTTGAATTGCTTTATTTAACGCTTTATTTCCAGGGCTAGCGCTCTCGCTGAACTTAATATTCGCGACTGCCTCACCATAAACTTTACCTTTATCTTTTGGGTTAAGACTTTCAATAGCGTACAGATCTGGATGTCCAAATGTAGACATGTTATAGTATCTTTGCCTAGAGCTACCACCAACTCTATAGCCGGTATTCATGGTCTTTGTAAGACCTACCTCATCAAAGATATTGTCCATTGTAACCGGAATAACCGCTACCGTGTACTCTTTAAACAGAGCGTTTAAGTTAACACTACCATCATTCATATACGCGTTAGTTAACTGCATGACCATATAATTCGTAGGAATCATATGCTCGTATCTTAGCTTTCCTGTATATTTCTGTCCCTTCTTATCCTTAAATATATAACCTAGGTTAGCGGCTCTCTTTAACGGAGATTGCATGTTACTAGCCATACTCATCATCATCATGGCAAAATCCTCTTTATCTAAGGCCCCTGCTTCGATTTGATCTTTATAGTGTTGAGCCATGTCTTTTACCACTTGCTCAGACACTGCGGCTTGCTTCTTCCTTCCAGCATAGTCTTTATCAGACATAGCTGCTTCAGAAGTTTCTGCTAAAAGACTAGTGTTTATCTTTACTTTATCACCATTTATAGTCAGCTCTTGAATTTTCTTAAGGTTGCCTTTATCAGTAAGTTGTATTTCATCGCCAAAAATCTCTTTTAAAACCCACGTGTTATAATCTTTTTTGCTATTAAAAACTTGGTATCTTTGGCCACCAGTAGACTTAGCATATGCTGTTGCACGTTGTTTTCTTATGGCTTTAATTAAATCGTTTCTCAAAGCACCTTGATGTTTGGGACCCGCTAATTCCATTTGCGTAGCCACCTTCTGGACAGGTCTTATGGTATCCGGATCTTTCATCGTCTCAGCGAGCTCTAACAACTCCTTATTGCTCATGTCTTTTAAGACGTCAAGTTCAACAACAACTCCGTTATCATTAACCTTGAACAGGTTACCTCTACCAATTTTAGCGCTAGTAGTAAACATCCCACTAGCATGAACAAGCATCATTAATGCTCTTTCTTTACCGTATTTTTTAACCCACTTTTTACCAATAGTTACAATCTCAGCTCGCGCTTTGTTGATCTTGTCTTTTTTATCAAAACTTTTCGATAGCTGGAGGGTCTTACCTTTATCGTCTGTTAAATTAAGAAATTCAGCAAGGGTTTTTTCTAGCTCAACGACTTTTAATTCTTCAAATAAGTATTCATTTAAAGTTTTCTCAGGTTTTGTTTTAAGATTAGCATGACGCTTTTCTATATTCCCATATCTATTGACAAGCCTAAACATATCTTCACCAAGCTTTTTGACTTTGCCGGCTGTATAATATTCACCGTATGTATCTTTAACAGCCTGCTTTACCGCTTCTTCGTCATTAAGATTTGTTATTTGAAGCCGTAGGTTTAACCACGGTAGATTTTCATAAAAATCTTTAGTTTCAGCTGGATCAAACCCTCTTATTGTAGCGCTAAATTTAACGCTATCAAAGCTTATTGTTTCACCTTTCTGCTTGTCTTGAGCTCTGCTCCACTCTCTAAGTTCAGCGAGTATCACCTCGTTTAAATCATTAGAGTTCTCTGCTATCTGCTTATTTATGGCAGACGTAGTCATGTCTTTAGCGATAAATTCGGCTAGCTTTTTCTGACGAGCTAATAACGTTGTGTAGCCACCTTCAGTGAAGTACTTAGTCCACTTAGCCTTTGTGGTTGATATGTCATATATGCCTTTACCTGGATATGTTACTTTGCCAGTAATTGGATCTACTTTCTTATCCTTTTCTCGCTTTAATAGTTTTAAATCAAATAATTGATTGTAGTTTTTCTTTATAGTGTTAACATCAAGAGCATTAATGTATGTTTGGTAATTAAACCCATGATGAGCCTTGTAGTCTTCACTGACAACAACTTTTTTGGCTTTGGTGTTTTGTGATATCTTACCCATTTCAGCTTTCACTGCTTTAGTGAAGTCTTTCAATATAAGCTCTTCTAGTTGCTCGATTAAATTTTCTGGGTTTTGCTCTATTAAATCATTTATCTTTTTCTCGATATTACTAGATATAACATCTTTGTTATCAAGAGTAATATCCTCAAGTGATTTAATTTCTCTAGCTTTTTTAACTCTTTTAGTGTCTTCTACAACTTCGTCTTTTACGTCCGCAATAGTTTCAGCTACTGTTCTACCGGAATCGTCTTTAGCGTCAAGACGTTGCGTTACTTTTCTTTTCTCTCCCTCTTTAAATAGCTTTTCTGCTGCAACTAATTTACCATAACCAATGTTTGCCATTAAAAACTCACCAATAGTTACTGGAGTTTTATCGGTAGGATCTTTTCTTTCCTTGAGTGGATCGTAGTTTATTAGACGATCTGTTACAGCCTCAATAGTCTCTTGAGTCTTTTCAGGGCTCATGCCAAGGCTTTTTATGTAGTTACTTATAGCGCCACCGGGTTGAAGAGAGTAAAATATATCGTCAAAACCCTTTCTCCCGCTTGCTTGAAAAGAGTCTTTAGTGTACGTCCCACCGGCGGCTTCTATATCATCTTTAATCTTCTGCTCTATAGCGTTCACAGCATCCACTGCTTTAGACAAACCCGCTACAGACTCAGAGAACTTAACTTCATCTTCTTTATCAACCTCTTTACCACCTCTTAACTTCACACCCTTAAACTTAGGGCCCTTACCATTAAACGCATTGTATTTCTGAATAAACTGAAGTGTATTCTCGGCATTTAAGTCACTAAAATCTAAACCCGCTTTTGTGTTTTTATTAAACATACCTTGAAGCATTTCACCGATATCTGCTAATACCCCGCCATTTTCAACAGTCATATCTAAAACGTCTAAATAGCTTAAAGCATCGGATAAAGTCGTGAAAAACTCCTCTTTACCAATTTTTGTATCTACACCTCTACCCTTTGCTCTATATACATTCATCTTTTTGTTTAAAAGCACCCCAGCCATTTCTATTTTAGGATCACTAGAAGCTTCCATAGCTTTTATTGTTCCTTCTATAAACTCAGCTAACTCCTCGTCAGTAAACTCGTCTAGTATATAATGTAACGCCTCGTGATGAATTACATTATGTGCGCTCCAATCCCCTTTATCAATATTTTCGTAAACATTCTGATCAATCATAACAGCGTATTTACCTAAGTTCATTCCATTAGCTTTCCCTCTATTCCCCTTACCTAGAATATTATACCTCTCTGCATCAGTTAAAGGTTTAATTTCACCGCTTTTAATTTTCGCGTCAAGCCATTTCTCAGCCGCCTTACGTGTTTTAAACGTAACCATCTCCTTATCAGCGAATCTTCCTTCGTTTTGATTGTTAATCCAATCTATAAGCGCTTTTTTATCATCATAGGTTTGCTTCTGTATTAACTTACCGTTTTTCTTTTCAAGATCTTTTACTTTTTTCTTATTTCTCTTTAATTCAATTTCGTCATTAGTGGTAAATTCACCATACGCCTCTTCTCCTACTTCTTTTTTTGCTTTCTTTATTGACTCTTCAAGCTCTATGTTTTTTTCCTTAAGTTTATTTGACTTAACAACATTATCTATAGCTGTTTGCTTTCTTTTACCGCGTAGGTTCTTTAAATCCCCTCTATCGTTAACAACTTGCTCAGCGGCTTCAAGCTCTGTGAAATACGCATCTCGTTGCTCCTGAGTGATTTCCCCAGCTTTTAGTTGCTCGTCAAACGCTAATTTAGCTTTATTGATATAAGCTCGAGTAGATTCAGGATCTCTTAAAGCCGCTACGGTATTCCTGATCTCTTTAACTGTAGTAGTAGTTATTTGACCACCACCAACCATGAGTGGTGTTACTATTAAAGCTTGACCACCTGATTCAAGAAATCTCTTAGCGTTTTGTTCTGCAGTCCCAAAATCACCTGTCGCTGTACCAACCCCGTAGACGCTCGAGACCTCTTGACCTACCTCAGTTACCACTTCAGCAAACGAAGCTATAGTAACATCTTTACCCATAGTCTTCCATCCACCCTTTAAGAACTCCTTGTACTGCTTTGTGAGAAGTTTTCTAGTTAAATCCTTTGGTAAAAACTTACCTGCTTTTGTAATGACTATTGCGTTACCCACCACGTCCATGGCAGCGTTCCTGACACCAACTCTAACCGCAGCGTCTAAGTTTGCCTCACCGCTTTCTATCACGTCTAGAACAGCTTTAAATCTCTCTTCCTTAGGTAAATCATAAAAATGTCTTTGCTGATCCTCCTTGGTTTTAATAGTGGAAGTTGTAATCCCCATGTCTATCTCGCTTCCGATAGGGAAAAGCTTATCCATAGCTTTAATAGTGGTTGTCTCAGTAAACGCGCCTGCAGCTTCTTGCATAAAAGTTGACGCACCACCAGATAAAACAGCACCAATCATTTGAACCGCTTGATCTCCAACTATCCTACCATACTCATCTAACGTCAAATCCGGACTCGTTATAGATTCTCCAAATATCTCTGGAGTAATCATTTTATTTAATTTTTGCTTATACTCATCTGAGTCAACAAGTCTTCTAGTGACTTTCTCACGTAAAAACGCTTGGCGCTTTTCTAGCACCTCTATTCTCTCACCTACAGTCCAATACCCTGTCTTGTAGGTACCACTAGTTACAGCCTCCATAGGTAGCCACATAGGATCGTCTTTATCAAGCGCGGCTCTTTCAAGTCTAGCTTTCTTCATATCTCTACTAGGCGTATATCTAAACTCAAGATCCTCTTCCCCTGCGAACTCAGTTATGACTTCCCCGGAAAACTCGAACTTTTCACCTGGATCTCTAGTCTTAAGATCTTTAATATCAGTTGTAGCTGACTCTAACAGTTTAGCGAGTTTCAAGGCATCGGCTTCGTTCCAAGATTTAGGAAGTTTTAAAGCCGAAGTTCCATATATACCCTTAACGACGTTGTTTAAAACTGGGAAATCCCTTACTAATCTACCAAAAGTGCTCTCACCGAGCATTTCATACTCCCCCTCTTGTTCAAATAAGTCTGCAATCGTACTGCTAAACCTACTATCTACGGCCTTACGGTTAGTTTCAAATATGTTAAACAATTCCTTGCTTTCACTACGTCTTTTATTAAACTCAATACTTCTAGCTTTATCAAACTCACTGTAGATTAAATCCATTAAAGCGGAAGATTCCTCTGATAGTGGGTCTGACTGCACCTTCTTTATCTCATCCGCGAACTTAGCATGAAAACTAGCTACTAATTCAGTGTCGAAATCACTCATTTCACTGATAATACTTTCGTCTATAGCTCTAACTTCAGATGATTGAGCTGTTCTTTCGTTTACCTGATTCCATATAGCGGTAGCATGGTTGTTTAGTTCTGTAGCGGTTAACTCAGAAGCTTTTTTTACAGATCCATCTTTATGAGTAAAATCAGTTTTAGCTTCGTTAGCGTACTTCCAAGCAGACGCATATGCCCCAGCATCCAAGTCTTTAGAGTCATTAGCATGGGCCTTAATAAAAGCATTTATCTTATCAGCCTCCCTTTCCGCTCCCCCAAATGGAGAGAACCCCATGATACCTTGTTCAAATGAAAACGTTTCTGTCGTAGTGTTTCCATCTGCATCAGGTGGAGACGTGATGTCTACGTAGTCAAACCCTAAACCCTTAAAGTCAACTTGCCCAAGCCACTTTGAAGGCGTAACTTCAAATGTAAAACCTAATCCACTGAACTTTTTTTCAAGTGTTTTTACAGCAGCGTCTTCTTGTATCTTTGTGTCTTCAGCTCCTACTTGTGGTAATCCCGAAGAAGGTTCTTCCGATGCTAATCCCGTATCGCCGGATACTAGTTGAGGCGCTGCAGTCGCATCGACTTTCGCAGCACCATTTGTCTTTCCCAAAAACTTATTTTCAAAAGCACCGTAATTACCAGTAAATTCTTTATCTTCAAGCAGCCCACCATAAAGCTTCTTCCTGTAACTCGCGTCTTGAAACTTAACCTGAAAGTCTTCAAACGAACCAGTAAAGTGACCATCGTTAAAAAGCCCTTGATATAATTCTTCTAACATACTTTATTTAATTGTCGTATTTACCTGTTCCGCTAGGAATGTTCCCGAAGAAAAGTGGACCTACTTCTTCAGTAGTGCTTTTTAAACTAGTAAAATCAGGGTGTGAAATACCTAGTGACTTAACAAATTTTTCGGTTGTTCCGTATATTATTTTATCTTCACCAGTTCCAGTGGACCAAGAATCTGACTTACGATCATATGAGTACTTTAACCCAAGAAAATTCATGCTAGTAGATTTACCTTTCACAGCTTCTAATAATGAGTCGTGCATCATTTTACCTTGCTCATACAACACGTGTCGATCGCCTCCGCGTACTGACAAAGGATTACCGCTTCCCAACCACGGTCCAACATTGCTTGTACCTGTTGCTGCTTTGCTCGCAGCCTCAGCCGCTTTCACCCTCGCATCATAGATAGATCTTCTTTCTTTGTAACTCTTCTCTCCAGCAGCCACTAACCATTCTGTGAAAAGATCTCTAGCCTCTAGGTTCTCATAGTTAAGCATTTCATTACGTAAAATCCGCATGTTTTCAACATCACTTTCGTCAAAGTCATCTTTATTAATAACATCGTCGTTATTAGTATCTTTTACG
>Ga0209337_1003259_pt1 | contig 11469 bp, 15 predicted proteins | sample LinPmetageLP53_FD_184044 | JGI IMG/M metagenome (GOLD analysis project Ga0209337, IMG submission 184044) | Marine viral communities from the Pacific Ocean - LP-53 (SPAdes) (version 2) | ecosystem: Environmental > Aquatic > Marine > Oceanic | place: Pacific Ocean | collected 2010-02-08 | reverse complement strand
TAATACTAATTATAAACCTGGAACAAATTGTGGATCTTGCATTAGTGCTGCTTTTGATGGAATAAAAAAACTATATAAAAAATATAATGACTACTAAAAGAACTTATAAAGGAATAAAATCAATACTGAGACATCATATTAAATATAATGTGAGAAGCTTATGGACTTATGAAGATGATAATTTTACTTCTGTTTATGAGAATTATGATGGAGATGCTAGAATATATACACCTCAGCAAATGCTAAAATTCATAGACAAATTATGACTTTGATATTTATAATATTTATAATCTTTGCTTTAATACTTACAATATTTTTAACAATAGTAGAAGACAAAAGAAGAACATACGAGAAAAACAAACTAAAAAAAAACCTTAAAGATTACGAAAATGCCAATAGACTATAAAGAACAAACAGAGCCAGAATATTATCAAGGAAATAAATATGGATATTCAGCTAGAAAAGTAGTAGAAGATTTTAATCTATCATACAATGTAGGAACTGCTACAAGTTATCTATTACGAGCAGGAAAAAAAGAAGGTAATGCAGCAGAACAGGATATTCAAAAAGCTATTAATCATTTACATTTTGAACTTGATAAGCTTTATATAGAAAGTGAAGTAAAAACAGGAGGACTAGCCAAATGACTTTATACAGATGTAAATGTTGTAAAGAATCTAAAGAAATCTCAAAAGCTACAATAGTTTTAAGAGATGGTAAATGGGTTGCTAAAGAAGCTGAATGCAGTTGTGGAAAATATATGGATAGCAAACCAACTGAAGGCATACCTACTTTAAGAAGGACAGAGCCATCATTAAGTAAAAAAGGAGATAAGCTATGGGCAGGAGCAAAAGAGAAGCTATTAGGCAAAAGAGGAATCAATGAATCCTTTGATTAATGAAGTTTGTGATAAAGTGTGATAAAGATAAACAAAGCCTGATAAACTATTTAAAAGAATTAGGTAATGATTATATAGTAGACGTAAAGAAACAAAGAAACAATAGAAGTAATATGCAAAATAATTACTATTGGGCTTGTATAGTACAACCTTTAGCTTCAGAGCTTGGTTACTTTCCTGATGAAATGCACGACTGCTTAAAAGTTAAGTTTGCAAGTGAATGGCAAAGTATAGAGATAAACGAAAGACAAATAGGACTTCAAATTATTAATAGTTCTGCACGAATGAATACTAAAGACTTTGAAGTATATGCAGACCAAATACGAATATGGGCAATGACTGAATTAGGTATAAGACTAATGCTACCAAATGAATATCAATAAATTCTATTATATAATAACAACTTGATTAATCAAATTATTTCAAAATGAAACACGGCGGAAAAAGAGATGGAGCAGGACGTAAAGGCAAATCAGAAGAGCAAAAGTTAATAGAGCATTTAACTCCTATGAATGGTATGGCTTTAGAGTCATTACAAAAAGGATTAGAAAAGAAAGAACAATGGGCAGTCAAATTATTCTTTGAATACTTTTATGGTAAACCTCAGCAGAGGGTAGATGTAACATCAAATGAAGAAAGTATTAATATGCCTTTAATAAACTTTATAGAAACTGATACTGAGTAATAAATACAATCCTTTATTTGATTCTGAAGCTAGATATTTTATTATAACTGGTGGTAGGGGTAGTGGTAAGTCTTTTGCAGTTACAGTATTTCTAACATTACTGACAATGTCTAAAGGCATTAGAGTTCTATTTACGAGGTATACTATGGTCTCAGCTCACTTATCTATAATACCTGAATTTCTAGAAAAGATTAGTTTACTTGGATTCGATAATATATTTAGTGTTAATAAAGCTGAGGTCCTTAATTTAAGCAATAAGTCAGACATATTATTTAGAGGTATAAAGACTTCAGCAGGTAATCAGACTGCAAGTCTAAAGTCTTTGCAGGGTGTTTCAAATTGGATCTTAGATGAAGCAGAAGAGCTTATTGATGAAGATATTTTTGACACTATAGATTTAAGTATCAGAGAAAAGAATATACAGAATAGAATAGTACTTATACTCAATCCAGTAACAAAAGAGCATTGGATCTATAAAAGGTTCTTTCAAGAAAAAGGAGTAGAAGCTGGTTTTAATGGCATTAAAGACAATGTATGTTATATCCATAGTACATATCTAGATAATAAAGATAATCTATCTACGAGCTTCTTAGATCGTATAAACACTATAAAGCATAAGAACTTTAAAAAGTATAAACATAAGATTTTAGGAGGATGGTTATCTAAAGCTGAAGGAGTAGTCTTCGAGAATTGGAGTATAGGAAAATTTAATCCAGATAATCTTCAGACTTCGTGCGGAATGGATTTTGGATTCTCAGTAGATCCTGACAGTCTTACAGAAGTTGCAATCGATAAGAAGCACAATAAGATATATTTAAAAGAGCATATATATCAGAATGGATTAAAGTCTCAAGACCTAGCTACTAAGATACTAGACAAAGTTAGCAATATGTTAATTATTGCTGATAGTTCAGAGCCTAGACTAATAGCAGACCTGAAGCATTTAGGAGTTAATATAAAGCCAGTAAAAAAAGGGACTATTGAAAGTGGTATAACTAGGATGCAAGACTATGAGCTTATAGTATCTCCAGAATCTACTAATATAGCTAAAGAGTTAAATAATTATATATTCAGCGACAAGGCTTCTAAGTTATATGTAGACAATTATAACCACGCTATAGATGGAATTAGATATAATGTTATTTATCATTTAGATAATCCTAATGCAGGTAAATATTTTGTATATTAAAAAAGGGGCTGCCTAATAGACAACCCCGATTCAAAAGGAAACAGATAAGAAATGAATTGCAAATATAAACTAATAAACTAAATTAACAAATTTTCTATTATATATTATGGAGGTCAAAATAAAAAAGAACAAAAAGACTAAAAAATATCAAGTAATAAATTCTTGGTCTGAAGTAACTTTAAAAAAATGGTTAGAATTAATCAGCTTCCAAGAAGGAGGTAAAAGTATAGAAGCATTAAATACTATACAAGCATTATCTAATATACCTAAAAAATTAGTTACTGAATTATCTATAAATGATGTAGCAGCTATAATGTCTAGGATAGGACATTTACAAGAAAAACAAGATACTAATTTAAAAAGGATTATAATTTTAGAAGGAAAAGAATATGGATTTCATCCTGATCTTTCAAGAATTACTTTAGGAGAATATGCAGATATTGAGACATTTATAAAATTAGGATTAGAAAAACATTTACCTGAGATAATGTCAATCCTATATAGACCTGTAGTAAATAAAAAAAATAAAGTATATACAATAAAGAAGTATGATGGAGATATTGATATACGAACAGAATTAATGAAAAATATGAAAGCAGAAGATGTTCAGAGCAGCCTGGTTTTTTTTTGGAGTTTCGTCAAAGAACTATTTCTGATTTTGCCATCGTATTTGATGCTGGAAGTGGGGAAAACGAAAATGCAATCGCTTCGGAAGGATTTGCAAGTAAGTGGTCCTGGTTCGGAGTAATGCATAGGCTCTGTAATCAAGATATAAGTAAATTAGATGCAGTTACAAATATAAGTCTTTTAGAATGCTTAACGTGGTTATCTTATGAGACAGATTTAAATCAACAAAATAAAGTACAGACAAATGAGCGTAAGAAATAAAACCTTTAATAATGTATTGAATACTATCCTACGAATAGGTGAGTATCACGAAGAAATAAAATCCACTTCTGTTGGAGATATTTGGGAAATAAATTTAGAAAAGATGCAGAAGTTTCCATTACTACATATTAATCCTACAAATGTAGTAACAGGAGATAGTCAGCTTACTTATAACTTTCAAATCTTTGTATGTGATCAAGTAACTGAGAAAGAAAACTGGACTAAAAATAATGAAGCTGCTAATTTTACAAAGCTAGTAAAAACTTTAAATAATGAGCAGGATGTATATAATGAGACTTTACAAATTTGCACTGATTTTATAGGAATGCTTAGGCACTCATCTAGACAATCAATAGCAGGAGTTAATGATATAAATGAACCTTTATATTTTACGACAGATCAATTCACTATGGAGCCTTTTCAGGAAAGATTTGATAATCTTCTTTGTGGATACGTTTTTAACATAGGAGTCTTAGTAATGAATGACTTTCAGACTTGTAATATTCCTGTTACAAATAGAGGAGCAGGTTATTAATATGATAGAATTTTTAAAAAAATTAAATAAAATAAAAATAGGTAAACTTGAAATCCAAATATTACCACCAAAAATAACAATTAAAATATAGACAAATGGCAGATTTAGTAACAACAGTAACAGAATCATTAGTATTAAATGGAAGTCTTAGAGGTTCTACTAATACAGTAACTACGCAAAACATAGTTGATGTATTTGAAAGGATAGTAAGTTGTACGCATTCTCAAGATACTATTATTGCAGTATTTGATACTCATCCTTACAGTGCTCCAGGAGCAATAGATAGAGATAATGCAAAATATATAAGAATAACTAATTTAGATACTGCAAACGAAATAGAACTTGCAGTAGTAGGTGTTGCAACTTCTTATATTGTAAGATTAAGAGCAGGAGCATCTCATATACTATATAATGGAGATGATATAATAAAAGGAGCAGGAAATACAACTATTGTATTTGGAGTTACTGATGAATTAGCAAACTTAGAAGCAAGACCAATAGGTACTGAAGATATTCAGCTTGAAATATTTGTAGGATTAGTATAATGGAAGCAGTCGAAAGATACTTAAATAGCTTTGGAAAGCAAGTAGTAAATAGATCAAAAGGTAATTTACAAAAGGCAAAAGGAGGAGGAACTAATTTAGAAAACTCCATAAGCTTTAAAGTTATAAAAACTAGCACTGGCTTTTCTTTACAGTTCTTTATGGATAGCTATGGTAAATTCTTAGACAAAGGAGTATCAGGTAATAAAATAAAAAGAAATTATAAAGACTATAAAAGTAAAGTAATATCTAGTCCTTATAAATATACAACAAAACAACCACCTCCAGGAATCTTAGCAAAATGGATTAAGAAAAAAGGAATAAAAGGTAGAGATAAAAAATCAGGAAGATTTATATCTAATATGTCTCTAGCTTTTGTAATAGGAAGATCAATTAAAAGAGATGGAATTAAAAGTTTAAGTTTCTTTCAAAAGCCTTTAGGATTAGGAATTAAGCAGTTTGCTCCTCAAATGTTAGAATCAATAAAAGAAGATATTACTAATAAATTAATAGCAACAGGAAAATGGCAACTACAATAAATCAAAGACCTTTCAGTACAAGTAATAATGGATGTGTATTAGCAGCAGGTCAAGAGATAATTTTTGGCATAACAAATAATCCAATAGTAGCAGCTCAGACAAAAGTCAAAATGGTTGCTGAAGTTCATATAAGTAGTACTAACCAATCTAACTTATCTAACTTTGATGATTTAATAGGTACTTTTAAAACAGTCCCTAATAATGCTGGAACTGCTATTTTTGATTTAAGCACAACAGTTGAAGACTTTGTATTAGCTGATAATCTAGCTGCATCAACTGCAAAATATAAACTGGATCAAGCAGATGGAGTAAACGTATTTTTTCCTATGCATTTAATTAATCAATTTTCCAGAAATAATAATGCTGCAAGATATTTAGCAATAAAATTTTATACAGAATTTTTAGATGATGATCCAACTTCAGCAACTTTTAAGCAAACTATAACTGATGGTACTTCTACTACTACTATGAGTTATACAATTTTGAACAGTTATATCAAATATAACCAAGAGCTATCAAGAGATGGAAATGATTTTGGATTTGATTTTACTAACTTCATTCCAATAGATGATACAAATACTTTTTTATCAAATGCTCCTGTAACACAATATGCAACAAATACTGATTATGGAACTACTGCATTTATTAATCCGAAAGTATTAGGTGGAGTTCCATCACCTTCAGTAGAAGAAGTAGAGCTTATATATTATGCTTCTGATGGTAGTTCTATAGGAACTGAAACTGTTGAAATAGATCCGACTTCAGGATCGTCTGGAGGTTATATAAGTTATTCAAATAAAGTAAATAAACAGTTATTGTATTTTGGTGTATTTCCTGGAAATTTAAGGAACTGGAGCACTGTATTTCAAAATTTAATTACATTAGGTACTTTAGCTTATTATACATACAGACTAAAAGGAGGAGGATTAGCAAGAACTAAATTACATCGTATTGACATTATTTGTACACCTATTAAAAATTATACTCCTATAAGATTAGCTTGGTTAAATCAATGGGGGGTTTGGGACTATTATACTTTTAAAATGTTATCTAGCAAATCTATAGATACAAGAAGCTCAACTTATAATCAATTACAGGGAACGTGGAATGACCTTAGTTATAGAAATGATAGTTTTAAAGGAGGTAGCAAAACTTTTAGAGTAAACAGTACTGAAAAGATTAAAATGAATACAGATCTAATTTCTGAAGCTGAAGCAGTATGGTTTGAAGAACTAATTAATAGTCCTGAAATTTATATTCTAGAAGGATTCCAAGATGATCTAGCAAATTCATTATGGAATAATTACGTAACACCAGTAACATTAACAACTAAGAAATATACAACGAAAACTTCAGCAAATGATAAAATTATACAATATACATTTGAGGTAGAAAAGACAAAAACTTTAAGAACACAAAGCATTTAAAAATGAGTGTACAGTTAATAGTATTTCCACAAGCATACGAAGGAGTTTATAATGTATTTTCTAGCAATCCTCAAGAGCTTTTAATTGATGGTTTAGATTTTAATACTTTAAATACTTCTACTGTTTATACTTCTAATTTTGGTAATGTAATGCAGGATATAATAAATACCTATAATTCTCCTACTAGTGCTTCTCCTACTAATTATTTAATTCCTAATACTTATTATAGATTTACATCATTAACACCTACACCAGATACACCAATAGAAACAGGAGGAGAATTAATTTTAAAAGGTAAAGCATTATCTGGAATTCAGACTTCAGGAGTCATTCAAAGACTAACTAATTTAAATACTCAAACAGATTATATAATAAGAATAAATGTAACTGGTGTAACAGGAGCTAATAGTCAGACAGGTTTAGAAATTAGGACATACAGTACGGCTAATAATTTTAATTCTTTTGCTCCAATATATAATTTAACAACAGGAGTACAACAAATAACGATAAATACTAATAATCATACAGAGTTAATATTAGGTATTAACTATAGGCATATCGGAGGAGGAGCTACTTCATCTGTTACTATAGATACTGTTACAGTTTTGCCAACATTTTCAAACGCAGATGACGTTACTTTAGCTGATGGTCAAGTAATTCTAGACCTATATGAAGATGAAGATATTCCTTTGACTTTAAGTGTAGATAATTTTAAAAATGCTGCAGAAAAAGTTCAATCTTATTCTAAAGCTTTTAAGCTACCTGCAACAAAAAGAAATACTAGAATATTCAATTTCATATTTGATATAACTAGAACTACTTTAAATACGTTAGACTTCAACCCTTATAGAAGGACTAAATGTATAATGAAAGAGAATGGTTTTATTCTATTTGAGGGTTATCTTAGACTGATTGAAGCAAGTAATAAAAAAGGAGAAACTAGTTATAATGTAAATCTTTATGCAGACGTGACTGCTTTAAAAGAAATACTAGCTGATAGGACTTTAGCAGATTTAGGACTCAGTGAATTAGAACATACATACGATAGAACGAATATTCAGAATAGCTATAATACATCAGGTACTGGAATTGCTTATACAAACCCTAATACATCAGGATTTAGAGATGCTTATACAACTGTAAAATATCCTTTTTGTGACTGGAATCATCAAGCAGTTAAATATATGCCATTTTTTCCTTTTCCAACTCCTATTCCTACACTATTTAATCCTAGGTTTAATAATCTAGCTGATACATTTAGACCTTGGGTAAATATGAAGTATATAGTAGATAGAATTTTTGGTGCTGCTGATATGCCTTTTGGATATGTAAGTACTTTTTTTGATTCGGATGATTTTAAGAATATGTATATGGATTTTAACTGGGGAGGAGAAAGTACTATTCCTAGTTTCGATACAACCTCTACAATAAAACAAGAAACTATACCTACTGGGACTGGTGTAACTGTAACAGTATCACATCCTAATTTTCAAAGGCTAGGACCTTTTTCTCCATTTACATCAGATAATCCAATTAATATATCTCCAACTGGAACTATGCCTTTAAATACAGGGCACAATTTTGCAGCAGCTGTAAATCAATTTGGGACTTCTTATACTGCTCAATATGATAATCAGATTTTTAATGTAGATTTTGCTTATAGATTTGAAAGTTTTACAGGTTCTTCTACGATGTTTTGTAAATGGATTCATTTGAAAATAAGTGATTCTAGTTTAAATCTTATTGAAGAGGGTGTTAATATGACTAACAATACAAATGGATATTTTTTCGTAAATACATTTTCGGGAGGAATATTCGGTCCTGGAATCTGGAATGGAAGTTTTGAAATAGAATTAATGCAAGGTGATTTAATATTTCCTCAATGTGGAAAGGGAGTTGGTGGTAATCCATTAGTTACAAAATCTCAGAATATAGTTACTACAATAGGAGGTCAAATGATAGATTCTTCATTATTATCTTTAAGAGGTGCAATATCACAATGGGAATTTTTAAAGGGAATTATGACTATGTTTAACTTAGTAAGTCTGCCTAGTGAGAATGATTCTAATTTAATTAATTTTGAGCCTTATGGAGATGTATTTATTACTAATACTGCAAGTAAAGATACATCCAATTTATCACTAGCAGGAAGGTCAATAGAGCACGACTGGACAGACAAAGTAGATATTTCAGAAATGAAACTTTCTCCTTTAGGTGATTTGACTAAACACACTCATTTTAAATATGCTAATGATGAAGATGATTATATGCTTTCTGTTTATAAAAAAAGCGTACCTAATGTAGTTACGAATGGTCACGAGTACGGAAGTCTATTATATTCAGTACCTCTTGCAAATTTATTAGAAGGTAAAACAGATATTGTAGCAGAACCTTATTCAGCAACTATAATAAAGCCTTATATGGATATTTATACTAGTTTAATTATTCCTACTATGTATTCTATGACTGATGCTGGAGAGTCTGAAGGATTTGAAAATGCTCCTAGAATAATGTTTAATAATGGAGTAGTAAATATTACTGCTCCTTCCAGTTATTATATACCTCAGCAAAATAATGTAGCAGGAGAAAATGCTACTAGCTATTTACAATTTAGTCACTTTACAGATTTTCTACCTACTAATTCAAGTAGAGATCTAAACTTTGGACCTTGTCAATTAGTAATTCCTTTAGCTACTTCTCCTCCTAATAATTTATTTACTTTATATTGGTTAGATTATATAAATGAATTATATCATCCAGATACTAGAGAGATGACTTTAAAAGTCAATCTAAGTTCTAGTGACATAAATCTATTTAAATTTAATGACAAAGTTTTTATAAAAAATAGAACTTTTAGAGTTAATAAAATAGACTACAAGCCTAATGATTTATCAACTGTTGAATTTATACTTATACCATAATGCCATCTAGAATAACCCCTACTATACCTTATGCAGATGGATTTTCTGTCAAGCCTTTAAGTATTTCAGCTATTGGAATAGTTACATTTACTGATAATGGTACTAATGAATTTAGACCTAATCAGACTCAATGTGAAAAGTATGGTTATAAATTTGATATACAAACTAGTACTTGCTTTGCATACAAGCAAACAAGTAAAATCAATACATTAGGTAATAGTATAACGAATACTGTAAAAGGACAGAGAAACAATATAGCATCAGCAACTAATTGCTTAGTTACAGGACAGGGAAATCAAGCAAATGCTAGTGTAACAAATGCTATAATGACTGGTAATAATAATCAGATGAAAGCTAATAATTCTATAGTCTTGGGTAGTCAAGGAATTGTAAGTCAAGATAACAGTCTAGTAATAGGAGGTAATTTAAGTCCTAGTGCAGTAGCTACAAATCAATTTGTAAGATGTTTATATTCTGTACAAACTACATCAAATTCAACTGAAGCTAGTGCTTTAAATGGAGTGACAGGCGAGAGATTTGTAATTCCTGATAATTCTATTATATACTTTCACGCTGATACATTAGTTGTTAGAGTTGGAGGGTCTAATGCAGCAGGAGCTAAAGGTGATTATGGATCTTATGTAGAAAGAGGAGTAATAATAACGAAGTCAGGAACTAGCACATTTCAAAGAGAAAGAGATACAATCAAGACTTCAGGAACTGTTACAAACTGGCGAATTTTAGCTGCAGTAGGAGCTGATAATACTTTGTCTTTAACTTGTAGAGGACAAACGAATATGACTTTAGAATGGGCAATGAACGTAAATATAACATTAATAAAAACAGGAGTAACTTTATAAAATAAAAGATATGGCAGATAAAGTAACAATGGAAGCTCAGATAGATTCTAATATCGGTGAAGTTTCTGAAGGCATAGACAAAGCAGCAAAAAGCACTGAAAATCTTGAAAAGTCTACCAAGAAAGCAAGTACAGGAGTAAAAAAACTTTCAGTAAGTTTTGGTAATTTATTAAAAGCAGCAGGAATTGTAGCCTTACTTAATAAAGCATTTGAAATTTTTAAGGATGTAATGAGTAAGAATCAAGGAGTAATGGATGCATTTAATGTAGCTATTGGTGCTATGAGTATTGCATTTAATGACCTTTTTAAATTCATATCAGATAATGTAGGACCTATTACAGAATCATTTAAAGCTTTATTTGAAGATCCTCAGAAACAACTAGCAGCTTTAGGAGATGCAATTAAGACAGGTCTTATAGATAGGTTCCACGAAGCTATGGAAGTAGGAGGATTAGTAGCTAAAGCTTTTGGGAAGTTAATTAAAGGAGATTTTAGTGGTGCCATAGATACAATGGGAGAAGCAGGGAAACAGATGGTAGATGTATATACTGGAGTAGATGATAGTTTTGAAGATGTTAAAACTGCAATAGTAGATTATACATCAAAAGTTATTGATTTATCAAAGGCACAAGTACAAGCTAACAAAGATGCTGAAATTGCAGCTATAATGAATGCTAAATTAAATGCTCAATATTTAAAAGAAGCTGAAGATTTAAGACAGATTAGAGACAATGTCAATTTAACTTTCAAAGAAAGAATGGAAGCCAATGACAAGCTTAATGGAGTTTTAGAAAAGCAGCAAGCATTACAAAAAGATGCTTTGCAAACAGAAATGAATGCTTTACAATTAGCATTTAATACCAATGCTAGTGATGAAAATAGAATAGCATTAATGCAAAAAGAAGTAGAAATGCTTCAATTAGAAGAAGCAATTAATGGGCAGATGTCAGAGCAAAAGACTAATGCAATAGCTTTAGAAAATGAA
>Ga0209337_1003257_pt1 | contig 11472 bp, 19 predicted proteins | sample LinPmetageLP53_FD_184044 | JGI IMG/M metagenome (GOLD analysis project Ga0209337, IMG submission 184044) | Marine viral communities from the Pacific Ocean - LP-53 (SPAdes) (version 2) | ecosystem: Environmental > Aquatic > Marine > Oceanic | place: Pacific Ocean | collected 2010-02-08 | reverse complement strand
GTGTAGTCGGTGTAGTCGTAGTTGTAGTCGGTGTAGCCGTAGTTGTAGTCGGTGTAGTCGTAATAACAGGATCCGCTCCGGTTAAATCAACTTGAGTAGTTACAGGTGGAGTATAGGGAGTGCTTAAAGGCGTTACATCCTCGGTATACGGATCGGTCGGCGTAACAACAGCATACGGGTCAAACTGACCCATTCCCGTCGAAGAGTCTACATTGTAATTGTACAAATAAGGCTGTTCCGTAGAATCTACCAGCACATCCGTGCTCGTGTAATACGGTCTATAAGGGTCGGGCTCCCCCGTTGTTGGGTTTATCATATAACCCGTGGGCTGTTGGCCAATAAACGTAGGCCTGTCTCGTCCAGACCCGCCAAAACTAATACCAAGACCGGGTCCCGCAGTCCCCGCACCCATACCAGAAAGGTAGTTAGAACCGGTTTGTATTTGAAAGCCCCCCGCAGAACTACCTCTGTCGATTAAATCAAAAAGATCCATCAACTTTTGCCGGTTTTTATCGTCCATATTTTGGTTTTGAGCGAGGAAGTTGTCCCTATCTATATTTTTTTCGGGGTTATTATAAAACGTAGATATCCAACTCTCGGTATTACCTGCAAAATAATCTCTGTAAAACGCGTAGTCTTCGGCATTTATCAATCCCGCATTCCGCATGACTTCAACAAAATTAACGTTTGACGTTCCGGAAGCTATATCAAGCAGCTTATCGTCACCCAACGTGGCGTAATTCGGTAAGGCGTTAGCTTGGTTTGCCAAAAAAGCTGCCGCCGCTGCCGCATAATCAGCGGGATTACCGCCTATCTGCATAGGCACTGGCGAAAAACCCCCGATTCCCGAACTTATACTTGACCTATTCATCATAGAATCTATCCGTAATATTGCATTGGCCGAAGATTCGTACTTTCATCTTCCCAATAATCTGATGGCAACTGAACAAAGTTACCCTGTCTGTACCGCATCAACGCTTGTGTTGTGCTATCTACCAAATCATCATACTCCCCGTTAGGGAAAGCCGCGCACTCTTCAATAACTTCATGCGCCCAAGACTCATCCGGTGCCCAAATCATACCGCTTTCAAAAAGTGGAGATACACTATGGACCCTTGACACCTTGTCATTTCCCCGGCTAGGTGTAAAGTTTACCACAGGAATACCCATATTTCGCAACTCATGCGTCAAAGGCACCCCGCTCGCCTTCGCCTCAATAATAACAGTCTCCGGCTCCCAAAATTTGTAAGACTCCAACGCTACCTGTTTCAACTCAGGAAAATCCCACCGGCCCTTCTTAGCATCCAACAAAATTAAACCAGAAACAGACCCCTCGTCCGGAAAAAATACACCCCACGTCGTAATAGCACTGTAATCCGCACGTGTACTCTTAGAAAACGCCGTGTCATAACTCTGAATAATATACTGCAGCTGCGGAATCTGCTCCTTATCCCAAACATTCCACCACTCACGCTTAATAATCGCATTCTCATCACCCGTAGGGTTCTGCTGATACTGCGCATTCCACTTCGGCAACGGGATCGACGCCTTAACCGCCTGCATCTCCTCAAATGACCAAAACTCAGGCCACAAAGGACCGCCCGAAGGCATCTCCATCGGGAACTCAATGACCTCCCAGTTGTCCGCTAAAGCATCTCGACCCTGTGCTCGGATCAATTGACCCGTCAAATCCTTCTCAGACCACCTAGTCATCACCACAATGATGGCCCCGCCCGGCTGCAAACGCTGTCGAGGACCACCCGTGTACCAATCCCACGCATCATCAAAGCCATTCAACGACATCGCCGTCTGCTCAGAGTGCGGATCGTCAATAATGATCAAATCACCACCACGGCCCGCCAAGTTTGAGCCCACACCAACGCCGTAATACATACCACCACGGGCCGTGTCCCACCGCCCAGAGGCCTTGGAGTCAGAAGACAAGGCCGCTTCCGGAAAAATTTCAAGATATTCCTCACGTTCAAGAAGGTTCTTAATCTTTCTACCAAAATTGACCGCAAGCTCCGTGGTGTGCGTAGCCTGAATGATCTTCATGGCCGGATTCTTACCAATCATCCACGCAGGGAACAGATAACTGGCAAACTCAGACTTGGTGTGACGCGGCGGCATATTAATAATCAGCCGCTTTAACTCCCCGCTGGCCACCCGCTCAAGCTTCTCCGCCATGATCTTATGGTGCCTGCCCGCAATAAACTCGGGCCACATAGAACGAACAAAGGTCAGGTAGTTCTCCTGACACGTCTCAACTTGTTCAATCTGCGCCAAACGGTATTCAAGCTTCAACATTTTCTCTTCGGCTTCGTCTTCCGAAATACGTTCAAGAGACATAAAAATTCCTTTGTATAGAACCTTTAATTATAAACATATATGCGATCCCGTAGGTTTCAAATTTTTGAAAAATTTTCAGGGGGTAGGGACTCCTATACACGTTTTTTTATCACCCTAACACACTAGGAAGCCTTTGCTTCCCCTTTACGGGTTTTTTCCAAAAAAATCATATGGTTTCACAACTGTGTTGTTCGTAAGAAACCTGCACCTTGACGCAGCTTGCTAGGCCGGGCCGGAAATTTGAAAAAAGGCAGCTGGGGCCGGGTCTATGGCGAGTAATGACGCGACTCGGGACTGGGTCCCATGGGACCCCTTAACTACCTTAAATGTATGTTTACGTCAGTTAAAGCACCCCCGCGCCGGGCGCAGCTGCCAGCTGGCGCAGCTGGCACGATTCCCGCGCCATGGGCCGGGGCAAAATGCGCCCGGCAGCCGGGCTGCGCAACCCGGTACGTTTTGGGGGCAGCATCGGGCCCGGACCACGGCCAAGTGTTACCGGTTACGTTGCAAACGTTAGAAAATACTTTAAGCCGTAGCCCGCATGACTACGCGATTTGTCGCGCCCTGGGCCGCACTCACTTTTTTTTCTGGCACGGTTTGTGCGTTAGGCATAAAAAACCCGGCGGCTGCCGGGTCAATTTCAGCTGCGCAACGGGGGCGCTAGTCATCGCCAGCTGCGCCCGTCCCTACCACCACTGTAGGCGGGGGCAAGCTATCAAAATATGAATCTAGCGCAGTTTGAAAAGCTTCCCCGTAGCGCTTGATCATCGCTCCATAGGTAAAGTGGGACGTGCTGACAATGGGCGATTCATTTTTTATATGATCAATATAAACCCGTACCGCGTTTTCTAATTCTTCGGAGCTCGGGTTATCTTTTCGGCGGACCATGGTAAACATATCGATACCTTCCGTCATAACGCAGCCCCTATCACGTCCGGATTATTCACAACAAAATCAGGGCCCGCAGCCGGAGGCCATAATGCCGGCCCTTTAGCCCGCAGCCCTATTACGCAAAGATGTGAAAAAGCGTTAGCGATATCGTCTCGATCCCCGTCAATGACCGGGCGCGATTTAAAAACCCGGGGCAGCCCATGCCGGAACACTACCGCGATGGGCGCAGTAGTCTGGAAAGCTTTGCGGTTTTGATTCGCAAAGGTAGGGCTGCCCGAGTAACTAAATATCAGCTGGTAGTTTGCGGGGGTTTTATCCAAGCGGCTAACCATCTTGGTGTAGTCGACAAATTGGATGTCCGCGAATTCCCCGCCCATATCGATATGGCGCTCGAAGGGGATATCGCTTAAAACATTGAGCCGGACAGCTGGGCGGACCCCGGCGCGCTCGCACGTTTTCGAGAAATTGTGCAATTCCCGTCGCAGCTGCGCTAGAAAATCCGGGCGATCGTTTAACCAGTATTCAGTTTTAGCCCTACGCGCGCTGCGCACGTTTTCAAACTTGCCCCGCCCGGCCTCACTTAAACAGGTATCAAGGCAGCCTGCGGCCTTCGCTCCCGGGCAGATTTGATTAGTAGGGTATAGGCTAAGACCGGCATAGCGGAACGGGGCAGCGCGGTTAGTTTTGGCGAGTTTAGTATTCCCGCCCCTAGTATCTAAAAGCATTTCATTCTCCCAAGTTGCGCAGCCGGTAGGGCTGCGATATGGGAATCATCGCATATACCCGGGCATAAAAAAACCCGGCAGCTGCCGGGTTAGTTTTCGCACGGGTTAGGTTTAGGCTGCGGTAGCGATACGCTGCCAATCGCTGCGGGGCAAATCTAACACCCGGCTGCCGCGCAGCTGCCAAGTATCCACGTTATCCGCTGCGGTATTATGAGCCGCTGCGGTGACAGCGTTTACCATTGTCGCCCGGCTTAAAGGCTGCCCGGCATAACCCGCTTGACCCATGGTTTGCAGCAGCCCATCTAATACGCTACTGGTTTCCGCCTTGGTCAATTTCATTACAGCCCCTAGCGCCTCCACTGCAGCATTGGGGCTGCCTTCGACACGATCTTCGCCTGCTGCCTTCATCTTTTCGAGCATTTCGTTAAAGCTTTCACGGCTAGCAAGGTGGGCGCAGTTATCCCGGAATTTCAGCTGCGTGGCACGGTTGTCTGCATCCTTCGCCTCGTCGGTTAGGATTTTCGCTTGGTCCGCGTCTCCCCGGGCGCTCGTGATATGGTTCTGGCGCAGCGTGTTTGCAGTCTGCATTCCATTAAGGCAAACCAACGTCCAAAACATTTGACCCAACACGATGGCGGAGTCGCCAATTTCGCTGTTCTTCATCATGACACCCAGCGCCATGGTATCGCCCACCGCAGCGCCCTCGCCCGTAATCACGTTTGACTTCAATCTAACATACATTGCGCGCTCGGTTACCGTGGCATTTTGAACCTGCCACTGAGCATCGGATTCCATTAGCTGCGGTAGTGTCGCTTCTAGCAAATGATGGTTGTCAAAGGTTTTGAACTTTTCTGAAACAACTCCGCGTAGCGTCCCGGTATTAGGACCTTCCGCAAACGTGCGCAGCATGTGAACCTTGGCTTCTTTTAGCCAAATGGCGTTGATCAGCGAATCCCATTCGCCGCTATAATCCTGCTGCAGTCGACGTGCCGTCCGAACGTCAATCGCCGCTTTCTGCGCAATGTGGTCAAACGCTACGCTGTTAGCCGTCAGGATTTGAGTAGGCATCCCCCCGGTCTGCTCTAAAATAACTTTGCTCACTTTAGTGCCATCGCCCCGGTCAACGGTTGCCAGCTGCAGCTGGTTGGTAGGGGCCAGCAGATCCTGAGACGCCTGCGCTTGAGCTTGCACTTTCTGCAGCAAAGCTGCCAGATCACCGCGCTCATTTTCAATTGTCATAGTCATAATGTTTTCTCCCAAAGATATGGCGAAGTTGCCATTCCTGAATATTACGGGTGTTTACCCGCAGTCGCAATAGTTTTTTTAAAAAGAGCAATGCACAAAAAAACCGCCCGAAGGCGGTTTGGTTTGAAATCACTTGCGCGGTTTGAGAACCCCGTTATCAAACAAGGCGCGGATCTGAATTTCCCCCAGCTTTTTACTTGCCTGCTGCGGTGAAACTTCCGGATCTTTTAAGGCTGCGCTCAAACTTCCGGTCATGTCGCAAATGCGCCAGTGTTCCCATATTTCGCTATCCAAAAAATAGATTGCGCATTCGACAGGCTTGTCAACTGGCCCTAACCGCCACTCTTCTTCACCGTAATCTTTCCAACTATCCCACAGTTCCTGCAGCTCACCTTGATCAACCACCCAGCTGAAATGACTTAAGCGGGTGTCTTCGCGCAAACAGGCATTGCCTAACGCCTCTTGTAATGACTCGGCTGCGCCCCAGCAGCTGTTAGCTGCAACTACGATGTAAAGTGATGTATCCATTGCTTTTCTCCCAAAGTGAATTTGATGTTTTTTTGAGATGTTGCCATCGGGTAGCGAACTCGCGTTCCCGTGATAGGCCAGCCATTTTAAAGAGCGGTCACGCCGCTTGGGCCTGACCCGAGTATTATACCATTCGGGTTTTTTGAAATTGCCAAAAAACGGCGCAAACAAAGGGTTTCGGGAACGTCCGTCTAGTATTCATGCGGGTTTGCGAGGCATGAAAAAAAAGCTTGACACAGTATTCATGCGGGTTTGCGAGGCATACATCAAAGAAGTGATGTAGCAGCTGTGCGGGTTTGCGGGGGATGAAAAATAATTAAAAGGGAGAACGCCGCCCGGAGGCGGCGAATAGATCAGCGAGCTAAAACGCTCAGAATTTTGTCACCTTCGGAAGTCAAAGGCGCGGGCCTCCCCATAATTCCGCCGTCAGAATCATACAACCAAACCATCTGGCCACGGGGATCTAACCCTTTTTCCAAGCATTCGGACAACCATGAGTGCGGCAGCGCGTAATCAAACGTCTCCCCCGGGTATCGTTCCTGCGCTAAATCTTTAACTGTTTTCATTTTAGACTCCGTAAAAGTTTTTGAAGTTTTATTGATAGCGCGTCGAATCCGGGTTGCATCCCGGGTAGTCTGCGCCTGTTGTTTTTGGTTTTTTTCAAACCAGCGGAATAAAAAAATCATTACCCTCCCTGCTCTATTTTGTTTAACAAGTCGCAAAGCTCTTGGGCATCCCAAATAACTTTACTTTTTACCTTCGGAACATCGCTTTCCTCTGGATCCCAATATTCTGTGAGATGTTGAATGGCTTCCGCCTCGGATTGAAAGTACTCTAAATCGACTTTCCACAAAGTGACCAAGCTCACGAGGCTTCTACCAGCTGCCGATATTCTGGCTGCCGGGTCACGTTAACAACCCAAACCACTTCGCCTTCCGTAGTGACCTTAAACGTCAACGCCACGGTGTCCCCGGCTTCACATTGTTTTTTTATTCCACGAACACTAAAGCGGCGGTCCCCCCGGTTCACCGTCCGGTAGAAACTCAGGACCGTAGGTGTGCCATCCGTAAACACGCCCTCTACCACGTGCTTTTCCCCGGGCTGCATTTGCTCGTAATCAATACCAACTAACTTGGCAAACGCCCGGATAGAAGCGTTGGCGTCAATAATCGCTTTATTAAGCATGGTGGCAGTTAAAACCAAAAAGGCCGGAGCATGGTTCCGTAAAACGGACTGTACAAATCCATAAGGCTTTTGGTAAGTAGGTAAACTCATTTCATTCTCCCAATTGCCGGGCAACATTGCCCACCACCACCTTACATGTTGTTACTCCCACGAGCAATGGTTTCTAAAACAGCGCGGTAATTAACGGGGTTGCTGAAATGTTTAGCGGGTCTGGCCCTCAAGCCTTCGAGCTTTACGTCTACAGCTTGGTCGCCCCGGTACAAAAAAACCTCATGCCCGCTGGCACTCGTTAGCTTAATAGCTATCCAACAACTGCCCCGGGCGTGTTTAGTCAAAAAAGCTACCTGATGTGGCGTTATATCCACGCGCATAGTCGCTGTGGTTTTTAACTCCACCATATGCCACTTTCCACCACTATCCATAATTAGAACGTCAGGCACACCCAAGGTGGCACGGCTTTCCAACCGGGTAGCAGACCAATCCGGGAAATTGTCACGAATCGCTTTCTTCAGGGACTGCCAAAAGCTCGCTTCCCGAGTTTTCTTCCGTTTCGGTTGGGTTTCCAGAATATCCATCTATTTCTTCCGCTAATCTTTCTCGGGCGCGAGAACGGTTTGTAGGTTCTTCTACTCCCGCATCATGCGTTATTGGAGCGTATGTTTGCTTCAGTTCATTCAAAGCTTTCATAACTTCTTCTTTCGACATTTGATCAATCGTGCCGTGGCGAATCTCAGTTTTATTAACGTAAATATCCCCCTGCGCCTGACCTCTCCGATATTCCGCTTGAACCGCAGCACTAAACGCTCCGGACTCCAACGCAGCATCCCGAATAACCTGGAGGTCCCGTAAATGTCTCTGGTACTCAACACCATACTTTTCATCTAACTCCTGACGATATTCGCGGATAGCTTTACAAACGTGGGGATGAATACGTGGGTTAGTAAGTTCTGACGCTCGGACGTGCGCTGACTTTTCTGGGAAGCCCGCATTGATGGCCGCTTCGCGCATAGTTATTTGCCCATCTTTTGAAACGATCTCTTTGACAAAAAGCTCTTGGCGACGTGTCAAACGCTTATTAACTAAGAGCGGGCGGTTTGTTTGCTGACGTTTAGCTTCAGGCAACGCTGCGGCTTTTACGTCCAAAACTTTGGCATATCGATCTTTAGACATGAGGTCTCCGTATCAGAGTAAGTCCGGATAACCTTAGCTTAAAACGGCCTATCTATATAGATATATTTTAGATAAAAATAAAATATATATTTTTAATTCTCTGTCAGAATCTTATGCAGATAACTTGATTAAGCTTTGTGTAGATCAAAAATGTGACCAACGGGACCTTAACGGGACCTCAAAAACCCTGTGTTTATGCGGCCCCCAGAGCCGCGTCCCGCCAGTCCCGCCAGTCCCGCCATTTTTCAATTTTATTTTTTATTTTTTTATTTATCTAGAAAAACTATATATAGATAACCGTTTTAAGCCCCGTGGTCCGTGGGCCCTGCAGTGTAGTCCGTGAGAATCACATAGCAGCCGCCGAGGTACTCGTTTTTTATCGGATCCCAGAGCAGATACCCGTTGTACCCGTTGCTGAGTAGTATTTTCCAAGCGAGTAGCGCATCGGCATTGCCCTCACCGACGTAATGCATATGCCAATCTTCTTTTCCTTCCGGAGATATGTCGACGCCAAACTCTAGATCGTTGTATTGGATTTTGCCTTCGGAAGATTTTAGAAGTTCAAAGCGATCCTGTTGATCCCAAAAGAAAGCTTTGTACTGGCTCCAAACGAGAAAGTCGAAGTCGCTCATGTCGAATGACAGTGCGGTGCCTTCGGACTCGTCTAGCACTTTGATGAGTAGCGTGGTTTCCATTTCTTTGGTCCCTGTTTAGTGGTTAGTGGTCAACGACTTTTGTGAAGCGCATCACGAACCTTACAGATGGTTACTCTTATAGTCAACACCCCCGTTTATAAAACAAACAATCATGTCGGTTTGTGTAAAATTACCAAAATCAGCTATAGATGTAAAAACCCGTAAGTGGTAAACTATAGATTGGATGGGAAACCGTTCAATGGCGCTTCCAGCAAGTGCCAGTTTATTAACAATACACTTTGGGAGAATACGTATGATTCGTATACCGAAAAGGTTTTACGACGATCATTGTGAGCGAGATTTGGAAGCTCCAGAGATCGTTAAAGAAACCAAAGCGCACTATTGGGTAGCGGAAGACAAGCATCTTGAAGAACTGCTGTCTGATGCAAGGTTCTATGAAGATCCGACTTGCTTTGATGCTGACTTTGGCGATCCCCTTTGGGCAATTTGTCTTTCAGCCCAAGCAACCGTTAAAGCTATCGAAAAGCACCGTGCGCAACGCTAATAAACCCACCGCCCTTCGGGGCGGTTTTTTTTTGCGTGAAAGCCAACTCAAAAAATCAATAAGACGCCTACGCAGAGCGTGATAAGAATTCCGGCCACGACGATGGCGGCGCTGATAAGCAGTTCTCCGATTCGATCACTCATGTTTTTCCTCCTCAGTTTTTTCCTCGCAAGGCGTTTGTAGGCTTCCGCCGAAACCAACCCCGTCTCCGCAAAGCCCCAGCTTTCGCTCTACTTTGTCATTTAACAATACAATATTTAGCGAGAGAGCAAAAACGAAGATGAATACCGTCAGCCATTCGGTGCGTGTTAAAGGCATGGTGCATGATCCAAGTACGGGTGAGGAAAGTTCCCTTAGTTTATATCCAAAACCCGTAGTAAAAGGAAAGTAAAAAAACAAAGGCCAGTGCAAACAGGTGTTCCGGAATTTTGTTAAGCATTAGTGTAGGGCCTTGGATTGAGCCAGATAATATTCTCGTTCCGACATTAAATAATCGGTGTAAACAACAAACCCTATATGGCATAGGCTGGCGACAAACGCTTGCTGGTCTTCCGCCAGCAGCGTTTTCATAAAGTTTTTGCTATTAAGGTCCCCAACCCACACCCCACTAGTGGTGGAGTTGATAACAAAATCAAGAAACGCGGGGTCTTCCTCTAAAAGATTGGCGATAGCTTGACGTTCTTTTTTACTGAAGTCGCGCATACAGTCACCCTGTAAGACCTACTAACCCCATAATTAACAAGATACCGCCAAGAATGACGTACTCTTTCCACCCAAAAAGATTTTTTTTCTGGGGTTTGGGGTCCGTGGTCCCGGACGCTCCTACACCGCCCACAGAGACCCACGCCTCGTTTTTGGGAGTATTGGGGTCATCGGCTACAAATTGTCCGGTTTTGGTTCTAGCGCGTTTTTTTTCTGCCATGATTTTCTCCTATAAAAAAAACCCGGTTTTGGGAAACCGGGTCAAAAGGCCATCAGGTTTCACACTTTGGGAGAATGAACTATAGGCCTGACTTTTAGGAGTCAACATGAAAAACTTGTAGCCTCTCATGCTTTCCCCACAATATCACTGCGGTCTAACTACTTCAAGCACTGTTTGATCGGCGTCTTTCAAGGGTTTTGTGCTCAGATCTTGCAGTACGGCCACGGGTTCTTGAATTCTATTTGCCATGGCTGTTGCGGCTTGGACGGCTATACAGGCGTCGTCCACAATTTCTCGGGCATTGACCTCTCGCTGTGCGTCCACCTTTGCATTTAACAACTGCTGCCAAACACCCAACTTGTCAAATTGTTCTTTGGTGGCCTTCCCTAGCTTAAAGTCCTGTTCAAAACGGTTCAGGGCTTTTTCAAACTCTTCACGAATCATATGCTGAAACTCTTGGAATTGATGGGTGACCCGCTTTCTTTCTTAAAAGAATCGACTTGTTTTGCAATGTAATCTTGATCGTTCTTGGACAAGTTCTCTACTTTCCACGCTTCAAATATGTAGCGCAGCTGGCCGCTGATTGTTCGACCTTCTACTCGGGCAATGACCACAAGCTCTTCATAGAGATCGCGTGGTGTTAATACAGACTTCCACTTTGTAGTGTCCATTAAATAGTCCCCTGCTCCTTGTGCCATGCCACGTTGGCCAAATGCTCTTCAAGCACTTCCTGTTTATTTTGACCGTAATACCGCACGGCCATTCGTTCTTGCACCATAAATTCATTGACGCTGGATTTGTCGCCATCAATAAACAATTCCGCAAGATAGCGCCCATATTTGCCTTTTTTGTGCGTCCGAATTGTAATTTCTTCTTCATCGGCCAATAGGCTGGTTAAAAACGTTTTTGCAAGAAGGCCCAGTTTTTTAAGGTCGGCGCTACCCCCAGAAACCATCCGTGTCTCGGGGGTATCGATTCCGTACAAGCGTGTAGCAAGGGTTATTTTTGCGTCAAAACCCAGCATTGCTTCTACTATAACGCTGTCGCCATCTTGGCACTTGACCACGGAAGCCCTATAAAAATAGAGTTCTTTTTTCATTTATCCGCCAACACAGTTTTTCGACCAAATCGAATCGGCAAAGGTGTACCCATCTTTAAAGGGTTCATAGACGGCGCACCATTCTGCACCTCCGGGGGTCAGCCCGTCAGCGGGGTCCACCGTCTCGACATAATCTCGCTTCTGGTTGGGGTATCTAG
>Ga0209337_1003256_pt1 | contig 11475 bp, 17 predicted proteins | sample LinPmetageLP53_FD_184044 | JGI IMG/M metagenome (GOLD analysis project Ga0209337, IMG submission 184044) | Marine viral communities from the Pacific Ocean - LP-53 (SPAdes) (version 2) | ecosystem: Environmental > Aquatic > Marine > Oceanic | place: Pacific Ocean | collected 2010-02-08 | reverse complement strand
GTCATATCTGTGTGCCAAGGTGAAAGACCCCCTGAAGCCATCTGGAAAGTTGAACCCAGAGTGGACAGAGTGGTTGATGGGTTACCCAAAAGGGTGGACAGAATTAAAGGATTAGGTAATGCTATAGTACCTCAGAATGCTATGATGATAGCTAATGCAATACAAAGGAGCATAAACAAAACAGTTTAGTGGTGGTTAGTAACTCCTACAGTGCGAAAGTAGAATATCGTTTCTTCAATGCTATAGATGATAATACATATATGCCCACGGCTTAATATTTTTACATATGTGTAACTATTAAAGGTTTGCTAACGTAATCATAACTTAACCAAATCTATGGAAATCTACTATTTTATTTTATAAGGAGAAGAAAATGAAACAAGAAATACACGTACAAGAAACTCAATTGGAGCATGATCCTATAATCAAAGAAGAGATATCATGGGAGCAAGCCGTAACAAAAGTTGAAACTGTTCTCAATGATGTTTGCAAAGAGTATGAAAAGGATGGGCATCATTATTATGGAGATACTTTAATGAAACATTGGCGAAGAATATTGAAAGGGTAGCAATGATAGATTTCGATTACTGCAAGAATCTTTCTTGTGGAAAAAAGTTAAAGCCCGTTAAAATGCCAAGAACAAAAGCTAAAATGTGTGCTGATTGTCGTGGGGATGCACAATCAGATAACACACTAGTGAGAAGAGCTTTTGAAGAAGCTCAACAGAATCCAACAGAACCTTCAGAGGATGAACTTATGTTCGAGGATAGTCCAAAGGCAATTGAAGAAAACAAGAATGATGTGCAAAAACATCATTGGGTGGGTCAACAGTTACAATACATTGGATCAAGTTTATCGGAGATACTTCCTCCTACTGTAAATAAGTATGATTCTTATGGACGATTAAAATATCAATCTAAGAAAAAGGAGAGAAAAAAATGAAATCAAGCACAGTAAAAATGGTAAAACAAGCCACAAAGAAACACATGGCTCTACTATCTACTAGTTATCAAAACACACAAGCATATACTATAGAAACGTATGTCAATGTTAAAAGGGTAATTAAGATACAAGCATTTAATGAAGATCATGCTATTAAAAGAGCATTGGCAAAAGAAGAAGACCGAGTGGTTTGGAAAAATTTAGGCTACGAATTTGTCGATTGTGACTGTGACGTAGTAGGAGAAAAATTAAAATGAGTGACAATATAATCAAATTCCCATATAAAATGAGGAGAACAACTAAACCTGTTCCTTTAGTATGTGAGATGGCTGCAGAACAATTTGAGCAAATTGTAATTCTTGGGACGAACAAGGAAGATGGTATGGTTCAAATGATAACGACAATGAGAGATCCTGCTGAAGTTCTTTGGCATATTGAATCAGCTAAGTTTGGAATAATGAGTGGACTAGAAGAAGATGAAGAGGGGTAAGAAGATGAGTAAAGACAATGGAAAAAAAGAAACTGACACTATCGGTGGAGATAACGTCATCAAGTTTCCCAAACCACCCCCACTTAGCCGTGGCAGTGGCAAGAAAGATGTGGAAGCTGGGTCACGACTCACAATCCATTTCGAGCCAGATTGGGACTCCGATGAAGACAATCCTCCAGATAGCACGGCTTGAGGATTGGAAGAGAGACAAACGCAATTCTCTTGAAGGATGTGGTGGATATTGGGGGCCTTTCTTAACAACAAAAGAATCCCTGGAATTACCTGAATCTGATTTTAGTGGCACGGATGATCCCGAAGCCATTAAAGAAGAGCCTTTATATAGAGACAAATATAGACACGAACAATCGGCTAGTTCGGCACTAGCTTGGATAGATGATATGTACAAATGAGGGGAATCAAATGGCATTCAAATATAAGACAAAGCCTTACGAGCATCAAGAAGAAGCATTACTTCGTAGTTTCAACAGAAAAAACTATGCCTATTTCATGGAGATGGGTTGTGGTAAATCAAAAGTATTAATAGATAATATCTATTGGCTTTGGCAAGAGAAAGAAATAGACACTGCCATTATCATTGCACCAAAAGGTGTGTATATGAATTGGAAAAATGCAGAGTTACCAATACATCTTCATGAGGATATTGATCCTGACATATATATATGGAAAGCCGAAGGTACAAAAGCACATAAGAAAAACTTATTGGAAGGTGCTTTTAAAAGAGATAAGTTTAGAATACTTCTAATAAATGTAGAATCATTTGCTACAAAAAAAGCACTCGTGTTCCTTGAATCATTTACTCACAGAAGTAAATTCTTGCTTGCAATAGATGAGTCAACAACAATCAAGAACATAAAAGCAAAGAGAACCAAAGCTATTGTAAAGTTTGGCGATACTGCCAAGTATAAAAGAATACTAACCGGATCTCCCATTACACAATCGCCTATGGATTTATATTCTCAATGCTATTTCTTAGACAAAGATCTTTTAGGCTTTGATAGTTATTGGTCTTTCCAAGGTCGCTATGCGATTATCAAACAACAAAGAATGGGCAATCATAGTTTTAACCAGGTGGTTGGTTTTAAAAACTTAGAAGAATTATCAGATAAATTATATAACTTTGCCTACAGAGTCACGAAGGAACAAGCCTTGGACTTACCCGAAAAGATATACACAATTAGGCACGTGCCTTTAACTTCAGATCAAATAAGACATTATAATAGTATGAAAGATGTTGCCGTTGCTTTTCTTGAGGGGGGAGACATGGTTACGGCTCCCGAAGTTATGACAAGATTACTTAGACTACAACAGTTATTGTGCGGTTATCTTGTTACGGATGATGGAGAAACTATTGAAATAGCTAATCATAGAGTTGAAACTATGATGGAAACCATAGATGAGATGAGTGGTAAGGTAATTATATGGTCGAGGTTTCGTCATGATATAAAAACTATTAGAAAATCATTAGAGAAAACCTATGGATCGGGTAGCGTGGTTACTTATTTTGGCGACACAAAACAAGATGATCGAGACAAGGCGATTGATAGGTTCCAAAATGATGATGAGACAAGATTCTTTGTTGGCAATGCACAAACGGCAGGAAGAGGTTTAACACTTACTGCAGCAACCAATGTTATTTATTACTCAAATGATTTTAATCTTGAGACAAGAATACAATCAGAGGATAGGTGCCACAGAATAGGACAGAAGAACAATGTCTTATACGTTGACTTAGTAGTTCCCGATAGTATCGACATACAAATAGTTAAAGTATTGCAATCAAAGATTACTTTAGCGGGTCGAACCTTGGGAGAAGAAGTCAAAGAATGGTTAAAAGTATCACCAAAAAGGAGTGACTAATGGCAGACGGTATGAAGATGGTTGGACATACGGCAGAGTCTCTTGTTGTGTTTCTATTAGCTAAACAAGGTGTTGAAGCTTTTATGGTAAAACAAGATGGTATTGATGTAGTAGCCTTGCAAGGAAAAGGAGTTCTTGTTGCTCAAAGAATTGAAGTTAAAGGAGCACGATATAATAAGAAAAATCTATACAGTTTCTCTTGTGCCAAAGGAGATCCTAAACGACCCTATAAGAAACAAGACTGCGATATAATTGCTTTGGTAGGACTATTACATGAGAAGGTTTCTTTCAAAGCAGTAGAAGAATTACAAATGGTAACTAAAAAAATACATAGAAGGGATTTTGAATCAGATGACATAACAGAAAGAACATGGGAAAGAGCATTAAGTAAAAGTTTACAATCAACCAAGAATTTATTAGAAGGAATATAAAATGGATCCGGACAGATGGAAATCAGTAGCAGTACCAATTGATATATGGGAAATGCTAAAGAAACTCTCAGAAAGTGAGGATAGAACTATAGGCAAGACAATTGCCTGGTTAACAAAAAAAGAATTTAATTATGTTGACAAGACTAATAAAACTAATTAAAACAAAACTTCAATACCGAAGGGTATAAACTTTAACGTAGAAGGAGAGAACGATGAGTGATGTATTTTCACTATTTGAAGAAGAGGCAGCTAACCCCGATGCCTTTAATAAGGTTAGCGAAGGAGAGACTTCAAAGCTCTCCACTTTAATTCGGCAGTCTATTGATCTTGATAAACAAGTCAAAGATGCCGAACAATACCTTAAAGATTTACAACACAAAAAAAGAACTGTTGACGAGGAAGATATTCCTTCGTTGATGGAACAACTTGGTGTTGAAAGTCTTACAGTTGACGGCAACAAAGTTACCATAGATAAATTTGTATCGGCTAGAATACCGGATGATAAGAAGGAAGAAGCTTATAATTTCATCCGTTCTATTGGCGAAGGCGATATAATTAAGAATGAAGTTGTTGTCGGTTTTGGCATGGGTCAAGACAATGTAGCGGGAGCCGTGGTTGATGATTTACGCAATCAAGGATTAACTCCTTCACAGAAGACTCATATACACCCAATGACTTTAAGAACATGGGTAAAGAATCGAATAGATAATAGTCAAGAAATTGATTTTGATATGTTCGGAATATACGTAGGCAATCGTGCAAAAATAAAGGGAGCAAAATAATGTCTAATGCAGTTGCAGAAAAGAAGGCTACGGAAGTAGCACCATCCAACCTAACCTCTTTGTTAGAAGAAGAAGCAGGAGCAGGATTGGAAAACTTTACTACGGAAGATATGCAAATACCTTTTATAAGGATATTACAAGCACTATCTCCACAGTTAAATAAACAAGATTCCATGTACATCAAAGGTGCTGAACAAGGCGACATCTTTAATACAGTGTCGCAACAAGTATATAGGGCAGACGAAGGTGTGCTTGTTGTACCGTGTTTCTTTGAGAAGAAGTTCTTGGAGTTTGCACTTAGGTCTAGTGGTGGTGGTTTCATAAGAGAACTATCTTCTGATGATAAAGATATCAGCATTACAACTCGTGAAGGTGCAGCAGAAATACTGCCCTCGGGTAATGAACTAGTTAGAACTCATCAGCATGTAGTTATGGCTATGGATTATGAGACTAAGACCGGTTCTCCTGCTATTCTTGATATGAAAAAGACACAGTTAAAAGTGTCTCGTAGATGGAATACTGTTAAGAACGGCATAAGATTACCTTCGGGTAAGCCAATGCCATTGTACGGAACTGCATGGAGTATTCAAACTATTGCAGAAAGTAACGATCAAGGTAGTTGGTATAACTACAAGATCGAAAGAGTTACTGAGGTTACAAAAGAACTAGAAGCTATGATGTTAGAAGCTAGAACTATGTACCAAAGTTTCAGAAAAGGAGAGATTCAAACGGCTTCGGCACCTGTTGAAGAAATGCGTAGTGCACAAAAGGATGACGAAATACCGTTTTAATTAACTAGAGTCGTGGCTACCTCCTCCAAGTCACGGCTCTTTTTTCATTGGAGTGAAGAGTGAAATTAGCAGAAGAATTATTGGAAGCCTTTAAAGGTTTCAGTACGGCTCATGGGCAGACGGATGTTTCCCAAGAACGTACATCAGGAAAACAAAAAGCAAAATCATTTATAGTAAGGAATCCTCTTACATTACAGTTAATGGAAGGGCACATAAAAGGCAAAAAAGGTGTCGGTGCTATTCCTATTAACGAAGAAAATAAATGTATTTTTGGTGCTTTAGATATTGATCAATATCCATTAGAGCATAATGAGATAATAGATAAATTAGAGGAGCTCAAAGTTCCGTGTATCGTGTGCCGTAGTAAATCTGGTGGTGCACATATATTTTTCTTTTTTAAGGAGTGGATGAATGCAGGTGATTTTAGGGACAAAGCTGCGGAAATTTCTTCGGCACTTGGGCATGGTCGGTGCGAGATATTCCCAAAGCAAGAACAGATTCTTGTCGAAAGGGGGGATGTTGGTAACTTTATTAATCTTCCGTATTTTGATTCAGAGCAAACTCTCCGCTATGCGATCATCAAAAGAGCAGGAGCTTATGTTGAGGCATCGCTATCGGAATTCATTGAAGAGATACAAAAAGTAAAGGTTTTACCGAAGGAGTTTTTAACACTACCGATTGGTGGTCCGGTTGACTTATTACCCAATTACATACCTTGTTTACGAACTAAGTTAGCGATAGGTGTATTCGAGGGAGAAAGAAACAGAACGGCTTTTCAATTAGGTGTCTTTCTTCAAAGACTCGAGCCTGGTAATTGGAAAACAAAGTTTGAGGAGCATAATGTAAGAGACTTTCATCCACCTTTATCTGCACAAGAAGTTGTAGCTATTCAAAATACATTAGAGAAAAAAGAATATCAGTATCTTTGTAAAGAAGAACCCATGGCATCTCATTGTAATCAAGGTGTTTGTCGAACTATGAAACTTGGTATTGGTGCTACGTCAATGCCAACGATTAGTGGCTTGTCAGTAATCTTATCCGAACCAAGACTATGGTTTGTTGATATAGGTGGTCAAAGATTAGAGATAACAACAGAAGAATTACAAGCACCAAGACTATTTCAACGTGCTTGTATGGAACAATTAAAAGTTATGCCTCCTAAATTAAAAGATTCTGATTGGGAGACAACAGTCAATGGTCTTATGGAAAAGTGTAATGAAATACAAGTTCCAGAGGAGTTGACATACAAAGGACAGTTTATATCAATCCTTGAAACGTATTGCACCGGAAGGGTACAAGCACAAACTTTTGAAGAGATAATGTTAGGTAAGCCTTATACAGAAGTTGAAGAGCAAAGAACTTACTTTAGGTTGGAGTCTCTTATGGAATTTATGAGACAGAAAAAGTTTGATAGTTATACAAGAGCACAAGTTCAAGAACGATTAAAAGAACTAAATAATGGGGATAGCTCCTCTATAAAAAACTTTAAAACATCAAGTGGTAAATGGAAAACAGTTAGAGTTTGGTGGATTCCGGAAATATCTTCAGAAGTTGAAGTAAACAATATATCCATTGATAGAGAAGAGGTGCCCTTTTGAGCAAGCAAACAACAATATTTGGACCTCCAGGAACCGGAAAGACAACAACTTTAATTAATATAGTTAAAGATAGAATCAAAGAAGGTGTGGATCCAACAAAGATAGCTTTTATGTCATTCAGTCGTAAAGCAGCGAATGAAGCAAAAGATAGAGCAGGGTTAGAATTAAATTTAGATTTAAAACAAATGATCTATTTTAGGACTTTACATTCATTAGCTTTCTCTTGGTTAGGCTTAGATAGTAAAAGGGTATTTAAAGGTTCTGATTATAACGAACTAGGTAGGTTAGTTGGTTTAGAATTTAGAAGTAACTTAACTGTTAGCATGGAAGAAGGTCCTCTTTTTCAAATAGGAGCAGGTGGAGATAAGTATATGTCTGTTATCCAAATGGCTCGTGTTAGAGAAATCAGTACGAATCAACAGTTTAATGAAACATGGGATAACACTTTACATTGGCAACAATTAAAAGTTTTAGATAAAGCTTATCGTGATTATAAGATAGCTAAGAACAAGTTAGACTTCGTGGATATGATTGAACAGTTTGTTGAACAAGGAACTAGTCCTAAGTTTGATTTACTTATTATAGACGAAGCACAAGACTTAGCACCTTTGCAATGGAGAATGGTTAAGGAAGTTTTAGTTCCTAATTCAAAAGAAGTTTATTATGCAGGAGATGATGATCAAGCTATCTATACGTGGATGGGAGTTAATGTTAGAAACTTTTTAAATTCATGCGATAACAAATTAGTCTTAGATAAATCGTACCGTGTACCGAGCACCGTGCATAATTTCTCACAAAACTTAATTAAAAAAGTATCGAGCAGACAAGATAAAACTTGGCAACCCACTAAAAAAGAAGGATCTATTACTTGGCATAGAGATATACTAGATGTAGATTTAACTAGTGGCGAATGGTTGATACTTGCTAGAACTAATTATATTACAAATAAAGTATGTACTCGTCTTAAAGAAGAAGGTCATCTCTATTGGCGAGAAGGCACTGGTTGGTCTATTTCCCCTAATGTACTTAATGGAATAGAGGTATGGATAAAACTATGCAAAAACCAAAGCTTATTTTCATCAGAACTGAAGAATTTTGTGAAACTATTGAACCCAGAGCTTATTACCAAAGCGGGACGAAAAAGACTATCATTCCTAGATCCCGAACATTCTTATACTCTTCGAGATCTTATAGACAAATTCAATTTGATCGCAACACACGAAACACCGTGGCAGAAAGTCTTAAAAGTATCGGATCAGGAGATAGCATATATAATGTCTGTGAGGAGGAGGGGAGAAAGAGTCTTGACGGGGACTCCGAGGATTCGGATATCGACAATTCACAGAGCCAAAGGTGGCGAGGCGGATAATGTAGCTTTACTATTAGACTCTACAAAAGCTTGCGTTAACAGTTTAGACCAAGATTCTGAACTAAGAACTTTCTATGTTGGTGCTACACGTGCTAAACAATCACTACATCTAATCGAATCAACATCTTTATATAGGTTTAACATATGACAATATCAAAAGAATTAAGAGAAAATATGAAACAAATCAAACAGTTTGCTAAAAAAGATAGAGAGTATTTTTTAAAAGAAGCAGAAAAACTAATCAATGGTCAAAGAGCCAAGGAGTATGGACCAGCTAAAAAGAATCATCAGCGAATAGCTGACATATGGACTATCTTGTTAGACAAGAAGCTTGATGACCGTATTACACCGGAAGAAGTTGTTGCTTGTATGATAGGTGTCAAGGTGGCTCGTCTTGCCGAAGATATTAACAAAGACGATTCGTGGACAGACGTTATAGGATATGCAGCTTTAGGTGGAGAAATTATAAATGACAAATCGTGATCAATATCATTTTTTAGATCAAGATATAAAAGATATGTCTTGGGGTAATGTAGATTCTGATTGGACACCACCACAGACCTTCCCAGATTTATCTCAACATGAAACAATTGCTATTGACTTGGAAACTAAAGATTCCAATCTTCTAATACTTGGTCCAGGGTGGACAAGAAAAGATGGTTATGTAATTGGTGTTGCCGTTGCAGCAGGAGAAAACGCTTGGTATTTTCCAATAGCACATAAGTCTGGGAACATGTCAAAGAACATTGTTTATAAATGGTTACAAAAGATATGTGATGATGAAACTATAACTAAAGTATTTCACAACGCATTGTACGATTTAGGATGGTTACGAGCAGAAGGCATAGAAGTTAAGGGTAAGATTATAGACACTATGATCGCAGCACCTTTACTAGATGAAAACAGAAGATATTATAATTTGAATTCTCTTGCTCGAGATTATTTAGGAGAGTTTAAGAACGAGAAACTTTTAAAGTCTGCAGCCGAAGAGTTTGGAGTTGATCCCAAGTCTGGTATGTGGCAACTACCACCTAGATATGTAGGTAAATATGCCGAACAAGATGCTTTAATTACTTTAAAACTTTGGGATAATCTTAAAAAGAAAATTACTCAAGAAGAATGCACGAGTATCTTTGAACTAGAAATCGACCTCTTGCCTGTACTATTTGAAATGAAAACTAATGGTGTAAGAGTTGATGTAGAAAAAGCAAATCAAACAAAGAAACAATTAACACAGATAGAGAAATCACTTGTACAAGAGATAGTCAAGGAAACAGGTGTTACGATTGAACCTTGGGTCGCTACATCTGTAGCAAAGGTCTTTGACGCTGTGGGACTTCCGTATTCTCGCACAGAAAAGTCCGGGTCCCCCATGTTTACAAAACAATTTTTGACTAATCAATCTCATCCAATTGCACAGAAGATTATAAAGATAAGAGAGATAAATAAGGCTAATACGACATTTGTTGATACTATACTTCAACATTCTCATAATGGTAGAATTCATTGTGATTTTCACTCCCTAAGATCTGATGGTGGAGGAACTGTAACAGGTCGATTTAGTTCAAGCAACCCTAATCTTCAACAAATACCCGCTAGAGATCCTGAGATTAAGAAATTGATTCGAGGATTATTTATACCCGAAGATGGCTGTAAATGGGGATCTTTTGATTATGCTTCACAAGAGCCAAGATGGTTAGTTCATTATTGTGCTACCATGAAAGGTGTGGATAGACATCCTCAGATTGATGACGTTGTTAAAATGTATCATGAAGGTAATGCTGACTTTCATCAGATGGTTGCAGACATGGCAAACATTCCTAGAAAACAAGCTAAGACAGTTAATCTTGGTCTTATGTATGGTATGGGCAAAGGCAAGCTTGCTGATGTAATGGATATAAGTGCTGCGGAAGCTACTGAACTTTTATCCAGGTATAATGAAAAAGTTCCTTTTCTAAAATCTTTGTCAGACAAAGCCACGGATCATGCTTCGAGCACCGGTGTCATTCGTACTTGGTTAGGACGTAAATGTAGATTCAACATGTACGAGCCGGTGTCTTTTGGTTTTAATAAAGCACTGCCGATGGAACAAGCCATAAAAGAATATGGAAGTAAAGGTCGTGTTAGAAGAGCCTACACATACAAAGCTTTGAATAGATTGATTCAAGGATCCTCTGCTGATCAAACTAAGAGAGCAATGGTTGAGTGCTTCAAAGAAGGATTGTGTCCAACACTAACAGTGCATGATGAATTATGTTTTAACATTAGTAGCCAAGAACAATCAGACAAGATAGTGGATATCATGTCCAATTGTATCGCTGACTTAAAAGTCCCTTTTGAAGTTGACGCAGAACTAGGCGACAACTGGGGAGAGGTCGGTTAGTAACCCGCTTTTACATATTGATTGTGTAGTTCTGTCAACGGATCTTCTTCTGGCTTCTCATCTTTAAAAGCTTCATATGCATGAGATCTAATATTTGATCTATGAAGACCTATGTCCTTTAATATATGATCGTCCAGACTGTGTAACGCTTGTATTGTTCTTCCTACTTTAAAATTATAAAACCATTTTGATAACATTTATTTCTCCATTTCTATTATTAGTTATAGATTACTTCTAAATAATAAAAAACCGGGTAAAAATGAAACATATAAGTGCTAAAATAGCGTGAATCAATGTTAAGGTATGTATCATAAACGTACACAAAAGAAGCTTATTCCAGCTAGTAATCATACCAAGTCGTTATACTTCAACGATTCTGAGGCATCTGAGAGCCTCGTTTTTTCAATGAATCCATGATTTTGTTACGTTTTTCGTCTGATAGACTAGACCACACAGAAATTTCATCCAGGGTTCTAAAACACCCAAGACATAGATTATTTTTTATTTTGCAGACCTTTTGGCACGGGCTTACAATAGGCAGTGATCTTTCTGGTCTTGTCATTTGGGAATGGAATCTCTGGTTGATCGTTTAATCGTTTGGCAAAATACAGGCAGTCGTTAACATTTTTAAATGTTTGATCCTGGTTAATAATTATTGTGCCTAACATGTAGACTAAAGCAAATTCTATCATTCATCTTTGGTTTTCCAAAAGTATTCATCCGTGTCACCAAGTCTTGTTCTGTTACCATTCTCAACTTGGTACTCTACTGTACTAACTTTGAAGTCTGGTTGCAAGGGCTCTTGAGGAGT
>Ga0209337_1003255_pt1 | contig 11475 bp, 8 predicted proteins | sample LinPmetageLP53_FD_184044 | JGI IMG/M metagenome (GOLD analysis project Ga0209337, IMG submission 184044) | Marine viral communities from the Pacific Ocean - LP-53 (SPAdes) (version 2) | ecosystem: Environmental > Aquatic > Marine > Oceanic | place: Pacific Ocean | collected 2010-02-08 | reverse complement strand
CCGTGGGGCAAGAAGTGTATGGTGGTCATACTATCTGCGATATTATAGAGGAAGATGACAAGTTTTCTGTTTATATTAAAAAGGGCAAAGACGTTTTACCTTGGAAAGACTTTAATAAAAACATGGCCGTATCTGTAGAATATAATCTACAATACTAATGAAGAGCGTTTACAACTTTGTTGTAAAGCCAAAGGGAGAAAGATATAACAATACTAAAAAATTTGATGGTGGAGAGTTAATCCTCAACACCGATATATATCAACACCAATATGTTAATAGAGAAGCTATTGTAATATCAACACCCATTATTGGCGATACAGACATAAAGCCAGGAGACACGGTTATAGTGCACCACAACGTTTTTAGAAGATGGAATGATGTTAAAGGTGTGGAAAGAAATAGTAAAGCGTATTTCAATGAAAATACATACTTTATAAACCACGAACAAATCTTTTTATATAAACAAGAAGAAAAGTGGATAGCTCCAAAAGGATATTGCTTTGTAATACCTTTAAAAGCTACAGATCAGTTCAACACTGAGTCTGAAAAACCTTTACAAGGTATTGTTAAATATTCTGATGGTACGGTTGAGGTTGGCGATCTAGTTGGTTATAGACCAAGTAGTGAATATGAGTTTATCGTTGATGGCGAGAGACTATTTCGAGTTTTATCTAATTTTATTACAATCAAATATGAACATCAAGGAAACGAAGAAACGTATAATCCAAGCTGGGCACAAAGCAGTTGAAGAACTTATTAAAGTAGGTGAAGAAGCTATTGTCACTGACTCTGAAGATGATCTAACAGCTGATAAGTTAAAGAATGCCGCGGCTTCTAAAAAACTAGCTATATTTGACGCATTTGAGATACTTAACAGAATTGAAGAAGAAGAAAACTTGCTTGAGGGTAAAACACCTGAAGAGGCAAAGGAAAAGACTTTTAAAGGATTCGCGGAAAGTAGATCTAAGTAATGTACAGTCAAAGTTTAGTTAAGACAGTTGAACCAGTTAAGAGAACTACTATCAGTAGACTTAACAAAGGTAAGAAATGGAAATACGGTTACGATAAAGAACACGATATTATAGTGTTATCTCAAAACGGTCAAATAGGTGAGATAATAGAAATACAAGGACTAGTTATTGCGCTACCAAAAGCTCCTAAAGAAGTGTACAAAGATCCGAAGAACAAATGGGTCAAATTCGAGTACCCCAAGGAGTTGCAGAGAATTAAAAATATATTCGATTGGAGAAGCTATCCGGAAAGCAATAAAGAAAAATGGTACGATTATATAGATGAAGAGTTCAAAAGAAGGGAAGAAGGATTCTGGTTCACAAATAATGGTAAACCAACCTGGATAACAGGTACGCAATACATGTACTTACAATGGAGTAAAATTGATGTAGGTGCTCCAGATTTTAGAGAGGCAAACAGATTATTTTATATATTCTGGGAAGCTTGCAAGGCAGATAAAAGATGTTACGGAATGTGCTACCTTAAAAATAGACGTTCTGGATTTTCTTTCATGTCTTCAGCAGAAACAGTTAATTTAGCCACTCTTGCGAGTGATAGTAGATATGGAATACTATCTAAATCAGGAGCTGATGCTAAAAAAATGTTTACCGACAAGGTTGTACCTATATCAATTAACTATCCATTCTTTTTTAAACCTATCCAAGATGGTATGGATCGTCCCAAGTCCGAGCTTGCTTATCGTGTACCTGCTAGCAAGTTTACACGGAAAAAGATCACGGCTAATGAAAAGCTGGAGGACATAAAGGGATTAGATACTACTATAGATTGGAAAAACACTGGAGACAATAGCTATGATGGTGAAAAACTAGCTTTACTAGTTCATGATGAATCTGGTAAATGGGAGAGACCCGATAATATTTTAAACAACTGGAGGGTTACAAAAACATGCTTACGATTAGGTAGTAGAATTATTGGTAAATGTATGATGGGCTCAACTTCAAATGCGTTAGACAAAGGTGGAGAAAACTTTAAAAAATTATACAATGCCTCAGATGTCACGAGAAGAAATAGAAACGGTCAGACAAAATCTGGCTTATACTCTCTTTTTATCCCAATGGAATGGAACTACGAAGGATTTATTGACGAGTATGGAATTCCAGTCTTTACTACTCCTGATATCGACAGACTTACACCAGACGGTGAATTAATAGATGTAGGTGTAATAGATAACTGGCAAAATGAAGTAGATGGTTTAAAAGATGATCAAGATGCTTTAAACGAATTCTATCGTCAGTTCCCAAGAACTACAGAACACGCATTTAGAGATGAGACTAAAAATTCTATTTTTAATCTTGTTAAGATATACGAACAGATAGATTACAACGAAGAGATGACTAGAACTCTAGGGATTACAACAGGTAATTTTCAATGGGTTAATGGGGTCAAGGATTCACAGGTAATATTTTATCCAGATCCAAAGGGTAGATTTAAAACTAGTTGGGTTCCACCTCAACAACTGCAAAACAGAGTGGTACTTAAAAATGGTATTAAATACCCTGGCAACGAGCACATGGGTGCTTTTGGTTGTGATAGTTACGACATATCAGGTACGGTAGATGGAGTTGGATCGAAAGGAGCTTTGCACGGCTTAACTAGATTCAGCATGGAAGATGCCCCAGCAAACAGTTTCTTTTTAGAATACTTATCAAGACCACCAACAGCCGAGATGTTCTTTGAGGACGTTCTAATGGCTTTAGTATTTTATGGGATGCCTATACTTGCAGAGAACAATAAACCTCGCCTCTTGTATTACCTGAGGCGTAGAGGGTATAGAGGGTTTAGCATGAATAGACCGGACAAAATCTGGAACAAGTTATCTGTAGCAGAAAAAGAGGTTGGTGGAATACCTAACTCCTCAGAAGACATCAAACAAGCTCACGCGGCAGCGATTGAGATGTATATTCAAGATCACGTTGGTATACAGCAAGACGGTTCACACGGGGATTTGTACTTCAATGAACTACTAAACGATTGGGCAAGTTTTGATATAAACAAGAGAACAAAGCATGATGCGTCGATAAGCTCTGGTCTAGCTATCATGGCTAACAATAGACACTTGTATGCTCCAAACGCTAAGGTTGAAAAACCTAAACTAAATATAAACGTTTCCAAGTATAGTAATACTGGAACTAATTCACGAATAATCAAATAATAAATATGGCAGAGTCTGGCATTAAAAGTTATTTCCCGAGTCAAACCGTAAGCGATGCTGAGAAGCTTAGCTATGAGTATGGTTTAAAAGTAGGTAAAGCTATAGAAACAGAATGGTTCAACAATGATAGAGGTAGTGGTAGATATAGATCTAACCAGAATGATTTTCATAACCTAAGGTTATATGCTAGAGGTGAACAGTCTATTCAAAAATATAAGGATGAGTTGTCTATAAACGGTGATTTGTCCTATTTAAATTTAGATTGGAAACCAATCCCAATTATATCTAAATTTGTAGATATTGTTGTAAATGGTATGGCTGAAAGAACTTACGATATAAAAGCTTTTTCTCAAGATCCTAATGGGGTTGAAAAGAGAACCGAGTATATGGAGAGTATACTGGACGATATGGAGAACGAGGAGTTTAATAATTTTACTCAAGAAGCTTTTCAAGTAAACACTCGAAGAAGTAACGAAAAGACCTTACCAGAATCTTCTGAAGAACTTCAAATTCACATGCAGTTAAACTACAAGCAAGCGGTTGAGATAGCAGAAGAACAAGCTTTAAACGTTTTATTTGAAGGTAATAATTATGAGCTAACAAGAAAAAGATTTTACTACGATTTAGCCGTGCTAGGTATAGGTGCTGTTAAAACATCGTTTAATACATCAGAGGGGGTTGTTATAGATTATGTAGATCCAGCAAATTTAGTATATTCTCATACTGACTCTCCTTATTTTGAGGATATATATTATGTAGGCGAGGTTAAAACTATTCCAGTAAATGAGTTAGCCAAGCAATTTCCACATCTATCTGAAAGCGATCTTGAAGATATAATGAAAAATAAATCTAATAATAGATCTAATTATAACTCAAGACATAGTTACGATAAAGAAGATAATAACACCATTCAAGTCTTATACTTTAACTATAAGACTTATATGAATGAGGTTTATAAAAATAAAGAAACTGCTACTGGTGGTGAGAAAATTATACCTAAAGACGACACGTTTAATCCTCCAGAGAACATGGAGGGAGGTTACGATAAAATGATGCGATCAATAGAATGTCTATATGACGGCGCGATGATTCTTGGAACCGATAGACTGCTTAAGTGGGAGATGGCTAAAAACATGATGCGTCCTAAAAGTAACTTTACCAAGGTTAAGATGAACTACGCTATTGTAGCGCCTAGAATATATGATGGTAGAATTGACTCACTAGTAAAACGTATAACTGGTTTTGCTGACATGATACAGCTGACTCACTTGAAATTACAACAGGTGATGTCAAGAATGATTCCAGATGGGGTGTATTTAGACGCTGATGGTTTGGCTGAGGTTGATTTAGGTAATGGAACAAACTACAATCCACAAGAAGCCTTAAACATGTTCTTTCAAACTGGATCCGTAATAGGAAGAAGCTTCACGTCAGAAGGCGACATGAACCCAGGCAAGGTGCCAATTCAAGAGATTAGTAGTGGTAATGGTGGTGGAAAAATACAAACTCTAATAGGTAATTATAATTATTACCTACAAATGATTAGAGATGTGACTGGACTTAATGAGGCTAGAGACGCTTCCACGCCTGATGTAAATTCTTTAGTTGGTGTACAGAAGCTAGCCGCGGCAAACTCTAACACTGCTACAAGGCACATACTACAAGCGGGGTTGTACTTAACAGCCGAGACGGCAGAATGTTTATCACTTAGAATATCTGATATTATAGAATACTCTCCAACTAGAGACGCTTTTATACAAGCTATAGGCGCTCACAATGTTGCTACACTAAAGGAGATGGGAGAGTTACATTTATATGATTTTGGAATATTTTTAAGCTTACAACCAGACGAAGAAGAAAAAGGTGCTTTAGAAAACAACATTCAAATGGCTCTGCAACAAGGTGGTATAGAGCTAGAAGACGCTATCGACCTTAGAGAGATAAAAAATATTAAACTAGCAAATCAAGTTCTTAAAATACGTAGAAAAAAGAAACAAGAGCAAGATCAACAAAGACAGTTAGAACAAACAGAAGCAGAAGGTAGAGCACAAGCCGAAGCGTCGCAAGCTGCGGCTCAAGCAGAGATTCAAAAAACTCAAGCCTTAACAGAATCTAAAGCTCAAGTAGTTCAGCTACAAGGACAACTAGACATGCAAAAACTACAGCAAGAAGCTGAAATAAAAAAGCAGTTAATGCAGATGGAGTTTGAAATGAATATGCAATTAAAGCAAATGGAAGTTCAAGTAGCAATGGGGAAGGAATCAGAAAAAGAAAATAGAAAAGATCAAAGATTACAAGTGCAAGGAATGCAGCAAATGCAACTTGCTAACAATAGAGCCGCACAACAAGGACAACTTGTAGATAAAAGAGGAACGCAACAATCAGGACTAGTAGACAGAAGAAACTCTCAACAATCAGAACTTATAGATCAAAAACAAGGTGGAAAACCACCTAAAAACTTTGAGTCCGCAGGTGATGATACTTTAGGAGGTTTTAATTTAGGAAACTTCTGATCTAGTCAAAATTATTAATTATTATTATATTATATTATGGAAGAAAAAGAAGAAAAAGTAGTTGAAGAGACTACACAAGATCAAACCGTAGAAACGGTTGACGAAAGTAAATTTGAATCTGCTGGTAACGACGGTGTTTTGAAGGTAGATTTAAATAAGCCACCACAAGAAAAACAGGTGGAAGAAGTAGAAACTACTAACGAGGTTGAGGAGCAGGAAGCTCCAACGTTAGAAGAAGTTACCGAAGAAGAGACCGCTGAGGCGGAGGAAATAGCAGTAGAAGCAGAACAAGCTATTAAAGAAAACTTAGAAACCGGTAAACCGCTGCCAGAAAACATCCAAAAATTAATGAATTTTATGGAAGAGACTGGTGGAGATTTAGGTGATTATGTTAAGCTTAATCAAGATTATTCAAAATTAGATGATAAAAATCTATTGTACGAATACTACAAGCAAACAAAACCTCATTTAAACAATGAAGAAATTAACTTCCTTATGGAAGACACGTTCTCTTATGACGAAGATGTAGACGACGATAGAGATATACGTAGAAAGAAATTAGCGCTTAAAGAGCAAGTTGCCAGCGCTAAAAGCCACCTAGACGGGCAAAAGTCTAGATACTATAACGAGATTAAAGCTGGAAGCAAGCTCACTAACGAGCAGCAGAACGCAATTAATTTCTTTAATAGGTACAACAAGGAAGCAGAAGTAAATCAAAAAGCGTTTAAAAATAATAGTGATATTTTTAATAAAAAAACTAACGAAGTTTTTAACGACAAGTTCAAAGGTTTTGAATATAACGTCGGTGATAAAAAATATCGTTTTAATGTAAACAACGTTGAAGAAACTAAAGTTACCCAAAGCAATATAAACAATTTTACCAAAAAGTTTTTGGATAAAAATTCGGCTTTAAAAGATGCTAAGGGTTATCATAAGGCTCTTCACACGGCGATGAATGCGGACGCTGTTGCAAAACACTTTTATGAACAAGGTAAAGCAGATGCTATGAAAGATAGTATTGCTAAATCTAAAAATGTAGATATGAACCCAAGACAAAGTCATGGAGTTGTAGAAGCGGGAGGTTTAAAAGTAAAAGTGTTAGGTGAAAGTTCTTCTGATTTTAAGTTTAAAATTAAAAACAAAAACAAATAACAATTTAAAAAAATAAATTATGGCAATTACTGCAGGAGGTAGTTTAAATAGTGTTCCAGCTGCAAAGCAGCAAACATTAGTTTCAAACTATCTAGATTTTACGGGTACTACGGACACAACGTGGGCTCAACAATATTTACCAGATCTTATGGAAAAAGAAGCTGAAGTTTTCGGACCGAGAACTATATCAGGATTTCTTTCACAAGTAGGAGCTGAAGAAGCGATGTCTGCTGACCAAGTTGTTTGGTCTGAGCAAGGTCGTTTACATTTATCATACACAGGACATGTAGAGTCTGTTGGCTCTGGTGTTGATAGTGTTGGTGAAATAACAATTGAAGGACATATTGATGCTAACGCGTCATACACTGCTTCATCTCACGGTATTAGAGTAAATGATACAGTTATTGTATCTAACGCTGGTGGTACTATTAAAGGTTTAGTAACAGATGTTGCTGCTGATGTTATTGATGTAGCTCCTTATAACTCAGGCGCTGCTGGATTTGCATCTGCAATGAATATTTCTACTTCTAAGAAAACAACTATATTAGTTTATGGTTCTGAATACACTAAAGGTGTTTCTTACATGAATGGTGGTGCTGTTACAACGCAAACTGATTCAAGAGGAGCTAATGAGCCTTCAGTTCAGACATTTACTAACAAGCCAATTATTATGAAAGATTACTACGAGGTATCAGGTTCTGATACAGCTAGAATTGGTTGGATTGAAGTTGCTGCTGAAGATGGTCAATCAGGTTACTTATGGTACTTAAAAGCTGAAGCTGACACAAGAGCTCGTTTTACTGATTACTTAGAAATGGCAATGCTAGAAGGTGAATTAAATGACGCTAACTCTGTTGCTGATTCTTCAAACGTAATGTACAACGCTGCGCAATCAACTGGTGGTAGTGGTACTGAAGGTTTATTTGCTGCTATTGAAGCAAGAGGTAACGAGACTTCAGGAATTACTGGTGTTAACGCTGCAACTGATTTAGCTGAATTTGACGCTATATTAGCTGAGTTTGATTCTCAAGGTGCTATTGAAGAAAACATGATGTTTGTAAACAGAGCTACTTCGTTAGCAATGGATGACATGTTAGCTTCTATGAATTCTTACGGAGCTGGTGGTACTTCTTACGGGGTATTTGACAACTCAGAAGATATGGCATTAAACTTAGGTTTCTCTGGTTTTAGAAGAGGTTCTTATGACTTCTACAAGTCTGACATGAGATACTTGAATGACAAAGCTACTAGAGGTGGTATTAATGCTGCTGATGCTACTAATGCAATTAGAGGGGTTATTGTTCCTGCTGGAACTTCAACTGTATATGACCAAATGTTAGGGAAAAACTTAAAACGTCCATTTTTACACGTACGTTATAGAGCCTCTCAAACTGATGACAGAAAACTAAAAACTTGGGTTACTGGTTCTGTTGGTGCTGCTACATCTGCTTTAGATGCAATGCAAATCCACATGTTATCAGAAAGATGTTTAGTTACACAAGGTGCTAACAATTTCATGTTAATGAAATAAGCATTATTTATATTAAAGACCGGGGCTTCGGCCTCGGCCTTTTATTTTTATTAATTTTATTATATATTATATTATGGCAAAAAAACAAGAAACAAAAAAAGTGGTACCAACACCACAAGTTGTAGAACAACCTGTAGTTGTAGAACAATCAAAAGTTGAAACACCGGTTGTGGAAATCCCAGAACCAAAAGTAAGAGAAAGATTAAAACCATCTAATGAATGGGAAGTGAAAGATAGAGTTTACTATTTAACAAGCAACAAAACTCCAATATCTAAATCAATTAAGTCTGCTAACATATATTGGTTTGACGAAAAAAAAGGTTACGAAAGAGAACTTAAATACTGTCAAAACCAAAAGACTTGTTTTGTTGATGAGATGAAAGGAGATCAAAGATTAGAGCATATTATTTTTAGAAACGGCGCTTTGTTTGTAGAAAAAGAAAAAACAGTTTTACAAAAAATGTTATCTTTATACCACCCTCACAAAGAACAAATTTTTTACGAATACAAACCATCAGCAATTGCAGCTGATGAAATAGATGTTTTAAATATTCAGGTCGACGCGTTGATTGCGGCTAGAAACATTGATATAGATATGGCAGAAGCTATTATGCGTGTTGAAGTTGGTTCTAGCGTAACAGAACTAAGTTCTAAGGAGCTTAAAAGAGATTTACTAGTATTTGCTCGTAACAATCCTAAACTCTTCTTAGAGTTAGCGGATGATGAAAACGTAATGCTAAGAAACTTTGGTATTAGAGCCGTAGAAGCTGGTATACTAAGATTATCCTCTGATCAAAGAAACTTCATGTGGGGTAGTAACGGGAGGAAACTAATGGTTATACCATTCGACGAACATCCTTATACTGCTTTAGCACACTGGTTTAAAACTGACGAAGGAATGGAGATTTTCTCCAATATTGAAAAAAGATTAAACAATTAATCTAACTGTAGATGCAGTCGCTCTACGGGGCGATTGCAAATACAAATTAAAAAGAAATTATGGCGATAAGCATAGATAGAGTATATCAAAAAGTTTTAGCGTTAGCTAATAAAGAACAAAGAGGTTATATAACGCCCCAAGAGTTTAACTTATTTGCCGACCACGCTCAAATGGATATTTTTGAGCAATATTTTTATGACTTAGAACAAAGACAAAGAGCACCTGGTAACGAATTAGATTACGCTGATATGGTTACTAACCTTGAAGAAAAGATTAGTATGTTTGAAACAAACAATCAAGCAGTCGGCGTTCAAACAACAGGCGAAGTATATCTTAGTAGCGATCTTTCAGATCTATATAGACTAGGCGTTGTACAAGCCACATACTCAGGTAAACCAACTAAGATCGCTGAACAAGTGCGGTTGAATGAAATAAGTAAATACGAAAACTCACCATTAGGAACGTGGACAGAATCACGACCTGTATATTCTAAGTTTTCTACTACAAACACTCCTGTTGTAATTAAAATATATCCTATTCCCGCGAGTGCTAGCGTTAGCTATACAAGAAAACCTAAAAAACCTAATTGGACTTATTTAATAAGTGGAAGTAAAAATGCTTTATACAATCCATCAGCAACTGATCACCAAGATTTTGAATTACACTCTTCTGAAGAGAATAGCTTGGTGTTAAAAGTATTACAATTAGCTGGAATAGCTATTAAAGATTTCCAATTAACTGGGGTAGCAGGACAAGAAGAAGCGAAAGGTATACAACAAGAAAAACAATAAAATAAATGGGATTATTAAACAATACTACACAAAGAGCTTATTATCAAGGAAATAACAAGGGAAACTATCAGTTCACGTCTTTAGATGATATTATAACTCAATTTGAAATTGCTTACGTTGGAGAGAATAAGATAATACCAAAAATAAAAAGAGCTGATATTGCTTTTCACGCCATGAGGGCTTTGCAAGAATTATCTTTTGATACTTTTAAATCTGTAAAAGCTCAAGAGATAGTGTTGCCACCATCGTTAACAATGGTGCTTCCTCAAGATTACGTAAATTACACAAAATTATCTTGGGTGGATTCAGCGGGTATAAAACATCCTTTATATCCCACTAATTCTACATCAAATCCCCTTAAAATAGAGCAAGAAGATGATGGGTCTTATGATTTTAACGCTTATACAACAGCCACTATATCAAATGCTGATTTCTCAGGAACTAGCGTAATATCTATGTCTGGTGATCCTACTTTGCAATGGTTAAGATCTAAAATTGCAAATTCGCCAACGGACACAGAAGATGTTACTATAACACATCAAGCGTTAACATTTTCACATGGTGCCAAAAATCTACCAGACGGAGGCGCTGGAACTTTAAGTGCTAGAGCGTATGCCGCGTATCAAACAATTAACGTTGAAGATATGGACTATGTTGATTTAACTGCTAGTGGATTATCAGCGGCAGCTGAAGCTAGTGTAAAAGGAGTTGGCGTTATTAGAATAGGTTTTACTACATACGATGCTGACGGGTCAGAATGGAGTATTAATAAAACAAATCCACAATCAGATCAAGATGTAGCTAGAATAAAAAATGATAAAGTTGATTTATTCAATGTAACAACCTCAGATGGTAATCCAGCTTATATTGAGTTTAACGATGGCCTTGCAACTGCTTCTACGAAAACTTTAAACAATATTGATTTGAGCGCATTAGCACAGGTCAATCTTGTTATAACTAGTTACGTACCAAGTGTGTTAGCATCAATGAATACTCTTGCTTCAGCTAGCGTCAACACTTTGGATGATATTAAACTTTTTCACGAAGGTGTTGTTAATAGTTTACAAACAAGTGAAAACTCTACGACTTGGGAAAATTACAAAAGCAATACTCCATCTGAAAATAATAACGACGACTATGAAGACGATACTTATTGGAAGATGAATGGTAATAGGTATGGATTAGATCCACAACACGCTCAAGCTAATGGATCTTTTTACATAGACAATAGATTAGGAAAAATTAATTTTAGCTCTAATATTTCTGGAAAAACTGTGATCTTAGATTATATAAGTGATAGTCTTGGAACCGACGCGGAGATGCAAGTTCATAAATTTGCTGAAGATGCAATGTACAAGTGTATA
>Ga0209337_1003254_pt1 | contig 11476 bp, 7 predicted proteins | sample LinPmetageLP53_FD_184044 | JGI IMG/M metagenome (GOLD analysis project Ga0209337, IMG submission 184044) | Marine viral communities from the Pacific Ocean - LP-53 (SPAdes) (version 2) | ecosystem: Environmental > Aquatic > Marine > Oceanic | place: Pacific Ocean | collected 2010-02-08 | reverse complement strand
TATGCTTCAGATTATGTTGACAAACTAGATGAGCTTAAAACCAATATTGACGAAAGAAGTGTAATTGCAAATAATGCAGCTTATGCTTTAGGTCGTAAAACTGATTCAATCCTAACTACAGCAATGGGAGCTACTGCTACAGTAGTGGCAAACAATGCTGGAGCTTCTGGAGCAACATCAGTAGCGACTGATATGAACATTACTAAGTTTAAAGAGATGCAAGAATTATTTGGAACAAACAATGTACCAGATGATAACCAAAGATATTGGGCAATCGGCCCAAGTCAATGGGCTGATCTTTTAAGTGATGATCAATGGACTAGATCCGAATACATTGGAACTGCTGAACTTCCTTTTTCTGGTATGAATTATACTGCAAAAAGATTTCTAGGTTTCTTAACATTCGTTCATTCTGGTTTAGATACATCTGGTTCAACCGACAGACATACTGTTGCTTGGCACAAAACATCTATGGGTTTAGGTGTTGGTTCAGATGTTAGAACAGAAGTAAACTACATACCAGAAAAGGTATCTCATTTATTGACTTCATATTTATCTATGGGTTCAATAATGATTGACACTAATGGTATTAGATTACAGAAATGTGCTGAATAGCAGAGAGGAGAATTAATTATGGCTTACGCATTAGCAAATCCAATTAAGAAAATCTCTCAGATGGGTGATTCCAATTCAATGTGGTATTACACAGATGGCGATGCTATTGGTACAATAGATGACGATAATTATTTTATATTATCATACAAAGAATTAAGTGCTGGAGATATGATTATTGTAAATAGTGGTGGTTCAAACGCAGTTATAGATATTTTAATAGTATCTGTAGATGATGGTGGAACTAACCTAGATACAGTAATACTAGCATAAGTATATTAATTAGGGAGGGGATTTATTCCCCTCTCTTACATAGGAGAATATTATGGCAATAGTTAAAGCAGCAAAAACATTAGTAGGTAAAGCAATTAATATTGCTAAGAAAAAGAAAAAAGAATTAGAAAAAACAAAGACTGTTAAAAAAGTAAAGAAACAAATTAAAAAAGTATTAAAAAATCCAAAAGTAAAAAAAGCTGATGAAATTCTAGATAAAGCTGTAGAAAAAACAAAGGCTGGAGCAAAGATGGCTGGAACTGCTGGTTTAGTGGGAGTGGGAGCTGGATTAGGAGCTACAACTGCTGTTGGAACTGTGGCTGGTTCTTTGGCTGGGCCAACTATAGGAAAAGCAGTTAGAGCTAGTAAAAAAGTAATAGATAAGGCAAGAGGTAAAAAAGTTAAGATTGATCCAAAAGATAAAAAGAAAAGTACAATTTTTGGAGAAAATACAAGTGAAAATCAAATTTCAGATATGCTTACTGGAGCTGTTGTTGGAGGAGGTATTGGTTTAGGAGCTGGATTAACTGGTTTAGGAATGATGGCTGCTTCAATAGTTAAATCTAATTCATCTCCAGAACAAGAATATACGCAAGAAAGAAGATCAGATGGAAGATTTGCCACAACATATAGAGATAAAAACGCAAATGTTGTTGCAAGTGCTAAACAATTATCAAGTAAAGAAATTGATGATGTAAGAACAAGATTAGCTATATTAGATAGTATTTTAGAATCAAATGATCCAAGAGAAAGAAGTAAAGAGTTCAAAGAACAAATAGCTTATTTAGCAACAAAATATCAAATATCTAATATATCTGGAAAACAATTATCTATAATTATTCCTAATGTTAAAGGTGGGGTACAAACTTTTAAAAAAAGAACTGGAATATCTAAATTATTATTAGGCGATCCTTCTACAAATAAAAACATACAAGCAGCTCAAAGATATTATGATAAAAATATAAAAGGATAATGTATGGCAGTAACCAAGATAGATATAGCTTCGAGAGCATTGGTAATGATAGGAGCAAATCCTATTTCGTCATTTACAGATGATAATACAGAAGCTCTTGTAACTAATACAATTTATGAAGAAATAGTAGAATCAACTTTAACTAGAGGCAAATGGAGATTTGCTACTGGACAACAACAACTATCTTTATTAACTGCTTCTCCTACTGGAAGATGGGAATATGCTTATCAAATGCCAACAAATCCACAAGTGTTACAGATATGTGCCATTACTTCTAATGATGCTTTATTACAATACAGTCAGTATGAAGATAAAATTTATTTAAATGGATTTGGTTCTAGTAGTTCTGTTATTATGGATTATATTTTTAGACAAGATGAAAGTTTATTTCCTCCCTACTTTCGTTTATGTTTAGAATATAAACTTGCTAGTATCTATGCTGGAGCAATAGCAAGAGATTCTGCTATGGTATCTGAGTTTGATAAACTAGCAGAAAGAAATCTTATTCTAGGAAGAAATATAGATGCGCAACAAACTACAACAAAAAGACTTTCAACTGATAGATTTATTACTGAAAGAAGGAGTAGTCGTAGTGGACTTGTTTCTTAATGCCCAGAAAAGTAAGACAAGTATATACTAACTTTTCGTCTGGAGAGCTTAATAGTTTATTAAATGCTCGTACAGATGCTAAAGCATATTTTGAAGGTGGTAAGCAAGTAAGAAACTGGTATCTTCTTGACGAAGGTGGAGTAATGCGTAGACCAGCAACAGAATATAAAGCAACATTACCAGCAGAAGCACGATTAATTCCTTTTATATTTTCTAATGATGAAACTGCTGTATTTGCTTTAAGTAATAATAGACTAGATGTTTATAATTCTAGTGGTACTCTCGTTCAAGGTAATGTAACTTCTAATTGTAATTGGACTACTGCAAAATTATTTGAACTTAATTATGCCCAATTTGGCGATACAGTATTTATTACTCATAGAGATAATCCCACAGTAAAAATAGTAAGAGCAAGTGCTACAAGTTTTGCAGCAAGTATATTTGCTTTTGAATTAAATGATAGTGTCGTAACCAATAGTGTTAAAAAATCTACAGCTCCTTTTTATAAATATGTTGATTCATCAGTTACATTAACTCCTAGTGCTACTAGTGGTAATGCAGTTACCTTAACTGCTTCATCTTCAATATTTAGTAGTGCATGGACTGGTTTATATTTAGAAATAGGAACTACTCCTAAACAAGTTAAGATTACTGGATATACAAATGCTACTACAGTTACTTGTCAAGTTATAGAAACTTTAGCAAGTACAGATGCAGAATCAGATTGGACAGAAGAATTAATTTCAGCAACTAGAGGATACCCACAAGCTGTATCATTTCATGATAATAGATTATGGTTTGCTGGAGTAAGAGATAAACCTTCGGCTATTATTGCTAGTCAAATAGGAGGATATTTTAATTTTAATTTAGGTACTGGTTTGGCTGATGAATCAATTAATGTAGCTATTGCTGGAGATAGAGTTAATGAAATAAGACATTTAATTTCTTCTCGTAACTTACAAATATTTACAGATGGAGCTGAATATTTTGTACCTACATCTTCTACTTCAGCAGCAATTACTCCTAGTAATATAGCTTTTTTAAAACAAACACCTTATGGTTGTAATAGAGCAACTCCAATATCTTTTGATGGAGCTACTTTATTCAGTCAAAAGAATGGTAAAGCAGTTAGAGAATATGTATTTTCAGATGTTGAACAAGCATATCGTTCTACAAGTGTTTCAGTATTAGCTTCTCACTTAATAGATACACCAAAACAATTATCAATGATTACCGGTAATGAAGAAAAACCAGAACAATTTGCTTTTTTCTTAAATAGTGGATCAACATATGATGGGCAAATAGCTGTATTTCATAGCATAAGACATGAAAAAATAGCTGGTTGGACTATGTGGGAAACACAAACAAATGATAAATTTCATAGCATTATAGCTTTAAATGAAAAATTATTTGTTGTTGTAAAAAGAGTAGTTCCTTCTGGAACAAAATATTTTTTAGAACAATTTGCTAATACAGATGCAATAACATTAGATTGTTCATCAACAACTACTGTATATCAAAAAGGTACTCCATTAGTTAAAGGAGCAAGTCAAGCTACTAACCAAAACTTTTTAATTGTAGATGGATTTACTACTGCACCACAAGTACAAGAAACAATTACAATAGCTGGTAACTCTACAGAATATACTATTACTGCTGTATCTGCTGGAGCATCACAACATACTTTAACATTAGATCAGAATTTAGCAGCAGTTCCTTCTGACAATGCTGTTATTACAGTAGTGAATGGATTTTTGCATACAGTTAATGCTATCTATGAAAATACAGATATAGTATTTGCTGTCTATGGGAATGGTTCTTTAGGACAATTTACTGTAGATAGTAGTAGTAGAATAACTTTAACTTCTGCTCCTTTCCCAACAGGAATAAGAGTAGGATTTAATTTTACACCAATATTAGAAACAATGCCAATCGATAAAGAAATAGAAAGTGGGCCTTTGACTGGTCAACCTAGACGAGTAAGTAAAGCTATTGTAGATATATCTAGTGGTTTAGATATTACTATGAAAGCTTCAGATCAAACATCAAAACAATTAGTAATACAACAAGTTAATTTTACTGTTGGTAGTGATACTACTGCTGTAACTGGTAAAAAAGAATTTAACTTTTTAGGATATGATCAATCTCCTACTATTACTATTTCACAAAACGATCCTTTACCATTAAAGGTATTAGGACTAGCTATGGAGATACAATTCGCATGAGTGGAGCAGAAGCATTTGCATTAAGTGCATTAGCAAGTTCTATTGGAACAATGTCAAGTATACAAGCTCAAAGACGAGCTTTGGCAAGAGAAAATTATAGAATAGGAACAGAGGCAAAATTAGCAAAGGTACAAGCAATAGAAGAAGAAAATGCAAGACAAGAATTAGCTAGAATGTCTTTAGCAAATAATTCAGCTTATCAATCTATCGCTGGTTACTATGATGATGGTATGAGTTTTTTAAATATCAATCAACAAGTGACAAATAAAGCAGTAAAAGATATTTCAAATATTCGTGTCATGGCAAGTAGCACACAAAATAAATATCGAAGTATGCTATATGAAAATAAAATGAAAGATAATGAATTGGTATTTGGTGGATATACTTCTGTAATAGCAGAACTGTCAACTGGATATGGAAATTATAAATATTATGATATTTAGGATAAATAAATGGCTTTAACAACTGGAGAAAGAAAAACAATAACAACTGCTTCTTCTGTTTCAAACAGAATGGGAGTAGTACCAGCTTATGGTGGAGATGCTTTAGCAACTTTTGCAAAAACAGCTACAGAAAAATTAGATTTCTTTGCACAACGACAAGCAACTTTAGAAGAAAATAAATGGAAAGCTGATACACAACTTAAAACTTATAAAGCTATAAAAGATTTTGCTAGAGAAAATTGGGATAACCCAACTAGTTTTGTAAATAAAACAGATACTTATGTAGAAACATTAATAAATAAAGCTCCTAAAAGATTTCAAGCTTGGACTAAAACTTATGCTGGAATGATGGCTGCACAAGAAGGAGAAGTGATAGCTAACACTAGAGAAAAATTAGATTTTCAAGAAGCAGTAAAAGCAAATGAATTAAGTATAATTGCATTTCATGATAAAACTGCTGAAACTATGTATAATATGACAGGTTATTGGAATAAAAATAACATAGATTCATTTAAAGAGAAAATATACGATGCAGAATTAGGAGAAATTTATGAACGATATATATCAACTTATAATGTTGCTAAACCTTCTGAAAGAAGAACAATGGATCCTCCTAAAGAATGGTTAAGAAAACAAAAACTAGGTTTTGAATTATTGAGAGTTAATAGTAAAATTAAAAAAACAGTAGATGAAACTATGAGATTGATTCGAGAAGAATCTTATAGTGTAGGACATGATAGGCTTAAAGAATTAAACAGATCGCTAACAGAAATGTTAGAAAAAGAATATAGAAAAAATCCTAAGGTAGATGATGAAGATGGGTATGCTACTTTAATAGGAAGTACATTAGAAGAAAGAGGTGGCATTATAGAAGAAGCTAAAAAATTTCTTAGTAGAGAAATGGCATTACATCAAAAAGAAATAAATACCTATGAATTAACTACTAACTCAGAAAATAAACAACAACATACAACAGATATGAATAATTTTTTAAATCAACCAGAAAATTATATTAATCTAAGTTCGGATCAACTAATAAATAAAGCAGTAGCTTTAGGATTGGAGCAAGGGGAGATAGATAATTATGTAGCACAATATCACTTAGGACAAAAAGTTAATGAGTTTGCAAATCGTTTTTTACCTAAAGGTGAAGTAGGCGAATTTGATAGTCAAAAAAGTATAACTGATATAGTTAATGATTTAGAGCAAGTTTTATCTGTTTCTTCTGTATCTGCATTAGAAAGGTTAGAAGGAGTAGAAGGAGATACTGTTAAAGAGAAATTAAGGAATATGATAATTAATCAAAATCTTAAATCAATATTAGATATAGAAGATTTAAGACATTTGGAACTTGGTACATTGGATATATTCGCAAGAGATAAAAGAGAATTTTTAGATGAAGAACGAAAAGTACGAAATCCAGATTATGGAAAGATTATTCTATCTGAAGATGGTGGACTAGCAAAAGAAAATGACAAGTTTGCTGTTTTAACAGCTTATGCTTATAATTTAGGACAACCAATACCACAAATAACTAATTTTTTAAATAGTATGCAATCAATAAATGTTAAATCAGAATCTGGTTTAGATAAATTAGATAGAGCAGCTTACATGGTAAATTATTTTCTGACAAAAGAAAGTGGTTATAAATTTTTATTTAAAGATTTAGATGAAGGATTATTATTACCATTACAAGAATATCACGAAATAAGACAACTTAATACTGGAGGTATATTAAACGACAAAGGAGAAGTAGTAGAAAGAATGCAAAGAGAAGTAATTGCTTTAGATTTTTTTAGTAAAATGAATTTAGATCATACTACTAAAGGACAAATTAAAACAAGATTAGATGAGCTTATTATAATTGATGCAGATGATAAAACTGGAGGTATTGATTTAACTGCTATTATTAATAAGCAACTTAGTAAAGGTGGTAAGCTTGATCAAACTCATAGATGGAAGCAGAAAGGGGTTACTGGTGGATATAGAAGTTATGTAACTGGAGAAAGAATTTCAGCTTGGACAGGGTCTACATTAGAAGAAAAATTAGAAATAGATAACAATAGTGTACAACAAATTATTAGACCTATATTAGACTTATATCTTACACAAGGATATCACGAATCTACATCAATAACTGAACATAATTTAAGGAAAAAAATAGATAAAGTTTTAGATATTGTTTTAGATAACTTTATGGAAAATGGACTATATTGGAGTGCTTATTAATGAGTAAAGAATTAGCATATACTATATACGGAAAACAAGGTTTTAGTAAATCTGAAATAGACCACGATATAATTTTTACTTTACAAAATAGAATGTGGAATATGACTACAAAAGAAAAAGAGGAATTAGGAATTACTGATAGTTTTTTAGATGCTACTAATTTATATCAAATGCTTTCTATGGGTAGGATAGAATTAATTATGGATAGACAAAAATCTCAAAAACCCGATCCAATATTTCATATGAAGGTAGATTTTGATGGAGATGGTATATGGGCTAATGTTGGCCCAGTTAATTCTTCTACAGCTTTCAAACCTATGCGTACTATGAAAACATATAAATCTTTATCAAAAGAAAGAATATACGAAGATGTTGTCAATAGAAAATACAACTCATTAAAAAACACTATATTTAGTTTAGACGATCAACAAATGTTAAATGAAAATCCTTCAATAGATGCTGCAATGGAATCTGTTTTTAGAGGAGTTTTTATCACCCTTCAAACCAAAACAAAAGTAGGAGATAGAGTAAAAAGATTTTTAAATGAAAATAGTTTTTTTAGTGCAATACTTCCAGAATTAGATTTGTCAAAAGATATTAGAATAGATGAAATAGCACAAGAGATACAGAAAGAAGCTATTTTAATGGAACAAATGAAGCCAGAATTAAAAGAAGATTATGACATAGCTTCACAACAGGGGTTACTAACAAAAGGAGATGAGATGGTTTACACACAAAATATATTTTTTGATCACACTATGAAAAATGAAGGAGGATTTTTTGCTACAGCTTATGCTCCTAGTAATGAATGGGATATTATAAATTCTGATTATAATCCAGATTATATAAAATATGAATATTTAAGCAAGAAAGATGCAAATGGAAAATATATTAATGATCCAACAATCGGTTATGGATTTTCTTTAAATGATAAATTTGCAGTAAATGCCTTAATAGAAAAAGGATATGATGTTGATAAACTTCTTAAAGGAGAACAAAGATTAAATCAAAAAGATGCAATCGATATTTCGTATAATATATTAAATACAAAATATAATGAAATACAATCTTTTTTTGGAGACAATGTAGTAGGAGATAGAAATACTTATTTAGCTATGGCTCTTGTAGACTTAAATTATGTAAGTGGTTTTGGAGAAAAAACAAATAGTTTTATTGGCAATAGAATGAAACAAGCATTTGAAAAATATTTTAATGCTACTAGTGATGAAGAAAGAGCAGCAGCTTTAGGTAGTTATGAATCTTATTTAGATAAAAAAGATATACCTTTACATATTATGGGTGTTGATACTGGAGCAACTTATCAACAAAAAAATACAGATGGAATAAGAGGAGATCAATATAATGATTATCCTCCTACAATATTAAATGAATTATATAATGATGGAGTATTTTCTAAATCACATAGAGGTAGATTAAGTTTAAATGCTAGATTAATACAATCTTGGCACAATGGACAATCTACAATGTTTCAAGCTCCTATAGTAAATGATAGTTTACCATCTACTAATGAGGACTTAAATACACCTACTATCAATATAGATACTATAAGTGAGCCTAAGGCATTAAAATAATGCCTGATGTACTAATTACAACTGGCGATCCTACAATGCCTAGTGGATATTTTAGGCAAGAATCTGAATTAGGTGGATTAGATATGTTAAGTAATCTAGGCAGAGGTATTCTTGATGATAATTGGGTACTTGGTGGTGTAAGAAGAATAGTAGAAAATATTAAAAATGAAAGACCAGATATATATGAGGTAGATGATCGTTATGATCCTTACCATGATGACCAATTATTTAAATATAAAGAATACATGGGAAATTTTTTACATTCTAAAAATAAAGAACATACTACTTATCTTATAAATAGATTTAAAGAAAAAGCAGCAAAAATACAAGGTGATCCTAGTTACATTATAGGGAGAATACTAGGTGGCTTAACTGATCCAACTTCTTTATTTATGTTTACTAAAGCTGGAAGTGTATTGTTAAGTGGAACAAGACTGGCAAGAAGTTTAAAAATGGGTACTCCTTTAATGGCTGAAGAAGCGATGAAAAGATATTTAGATCAAACTAGACCTATGACAGAATCAGTTGCTATTACTGCTGGTGGATTTATTATTCCTACAATGTTCCCAAGCATTAATGCAAATAAATCTACTAAAAAATTTGATAAAAATGCAGACTTTCTTGATGAAGCAGATAATAATATTTTTGGTAAAAATACAATGGGAGCTGCACAACCTATTGATACTAAAATTATTACAGAAGCAGAAGAACAAGCTATGAACAAAATACAACCTACTGGTTTAGGTGTATTTGGAGAAAATGTACCAACATCATTATTATCTAATCCAGTATTTATCGTATTGCAAAAAGGAATCACATCAGCGCAAGACATGATTGAATCAGTTTTAGAAAGCCCTTTATATACAATTAAAAACTTTCAAGGAATTGCAACCAAACCAAGTATAGAAAGAAATGTTAAGTTAAGATACACACCTTTAGTAATAGAAACTACTAAAAAACTTGAATCTTTATATGCAACATATTTACACAAATTAGGAAAGAATAAACAAAACTTTTTTGAAAGAACTTTTGATACAAAAATAAATAGAGGTGAAGGAGTAATGTCTCCTAAAGAATTTAGAGAAGCAGTATGGGATGCAAGGTCTGGAAGAAAAGATTTACCAGAAGAAGTAATAAAAGCATCAAAAGAATTAGATGGATTTTTTGGTAAACTAGGAAAAGAATATGACGAGTTAGGTATTGTATCTTCTTATATAGAAAGAGAAATAGATAAAATTAATTATTGGATTCGTAGAACAAAAAACAATGAATTAATGACAGAACTTCATGCAGAAAAAAAAATATTATTAGATAGACTAGCTTATATAAAAGAAAATGGTTCATTAGCTAAAAACTATATTACTATTTCCTATAAAAGAGATAGGATTAAAAATAATTTTACAGAGTTTAAAAAAATATTAACTGTTTCTTTAAGAGATAAAAATCCTAGAATTACTCAAAAAGAAATAGATGAAATAGCAGATAACTTTTTAAACTATCAACCTTATATTCGATTAAATGCTGTAAGTGCAGAATTAGATTTTGCAGTTAATAGTGGAAAAAAAATTCCAGACGGAGCATTAATAGAACATTTTAAACAAGTAAACAAAATATCTTCTCGTTTTAAAAGTAGAGAATTAAATATAGACTATCGTGCTTTAGCTGATGCTGGATTTATTGAAAAAGATGTATCGGTATTAATGCGATATTATTTTAATCAAGTAGTTCCAGATATAGAAATTACAAAAGTATTCGGTGATCCATTAGGTTATGGAACTAGATGGAAACCAGATGGAACTCATCAAATGGGTATTAAACAAATAGCTGAAGAATATGATGTTAAAATTGAGGATCTTTTAATTACTAGAAAATATCAGGATACAACTGAAGAAATAACTAAAATAAATAAACAAGTAGCTAAACTTCAAGAAGATAAAACAGAAATATTAACTAATCTTGATGCTTCAATAGCTTTAATAAGAGGAACTTATGGTTTAGCTGATGATCCTAATAGAAGTATTAGTCAAGGTATTAGAATGTTTAAATTATATAATGCTTTAACAATGCTTACTGGATTATCACAAGTAGTAGATACTGCAAGATTAGTTATGATTAATGGTATTGGAAAAACTTTTAGAATGAACTTTGAATTAATGAGTAGTGGTATGGCTAAAGATATAGCAAAAAAAAGTATGAACACTACACAATTAGGTGGAGAAGCTACTGACTTATGGGATAGTAGTAGAGCTATGAGAATGTATGATCTTGGTGATTCTTATGGAGTATATAATAAATTTGAAAAAGGATTTAGTGGTGTTGGTAATTTATATTTTACTTTTATAAATATGACAAATCCGTGGAATGCTGGTGTTAAAACAATAGCTGGATTTTATAATGGAACAAGAATGTTAGAAAACATAGAACTACTTGTGTTAGGAAAAAAATTAACAAAAGTAAATTCTGCTCGATTAAATAATTTAGGTATTGATGATGCTATGGCTAAAGAAATATATAAACAAT
>Ga0209337_1003253_pt1 | contig 11478 bp, 21 predicted proteins | sample LinPmetageLP53_FD_184044 | JGI IMG/M metagenome (GOLD analysis project Ga0209337, IMG submission 184044) | Marine viral communities from the Pacific Ocean - LP-53 (SPAdes) (version 2) | ecosystem: Environmental > Aquatic > Marine > Oceanic | place: Pacific Ocean | collected 2010-02-08 | reverse complement strand
CAAGAATCTCGGTGATAAGGTCTCGGTCTGCATTCCTCATACTAGCCACATTTTCTAATAAGAAATACTTCGGCTTTAATTCCTTGAGTAAACGAACGTATTCAAAGAATAAGACACTCTTTGAACCTTCTAAGCCTTCTCGACTTTGACCCAGTATAGTCAAATCTTGACAAGGTGAACCTCCAATCAACAAATCTATTTCGGGTAAGTCCGCTTTGGTTAGTTTCGTTACATCACCAACTTGGATAGTATCGGGAAAATTATGTTGTGTAACTGCAATAGCGTGTGGTTTGATTTCACTAGCATAGTAGTTATCGAACTTAATACCTGCCTGTTTCAAGGCTAATTGACCACCAGACATACCATCAAACAAACTAAGAACGTTTTTAATTTTAGCCATAAGTATCATTACTCCGTTCGATTACTTAATGTTTCTGGTTATAGAGTTCCATAATGAACGTATTGGTCGACTTCAACATCACCATGATAGAAAAACTTATACTTTTCAATTCCTTTGGCTAATTTTTCACGACCTGCGTCTAAAAACTCAGGAGAACACTCGAAAACTGCAATATCTTGAGTTTTCTTGTCAATGCATAAGAAGATAAACTCTTCGGCATCAGGGAACAGTTCTAAATACAAAGCGGCTTGCAAATCATAAGAGTATTTACGTGCCGAGTAAGAGAACTTACCGATGTCCAAAGTGGTTTTTATATCAATGATTTGCTTACCTCGCTTGATATCTGCTTTTCCTCTAAATGCTAATCCATCTATCATAGCAATGGCAGGAACTTCAAAATCTGAGCCTTCTAAGTAAGAAGCAGCCTCTTTATTGGCTAGTAAAACATCTGCCAAATCTACTGCCTTCGTAACTTCGGGTCGAGTGTAAACTTCTCCAAACTCTTCAACCGCTGCTCGATAGGTTTTCGTGTTCTTTGATGCTACTTCGACAATGTTTAATTCGTCGAACTTATCGGGCTCTAAAATTCTCCAGTGGAATAACTTTCCATCACGCAAGGCTTGAGTCGATTCACTTTCACCCTCTAAACGTTTAGCGTATTGCTTTACAGAAGTAAGTAGTAATTTCAAATTACTACTGCTAAGGGCTTGCTTACCTAAGTAACCATAGTAAAAATCATCGTCAAGCATTTGCTCAAGCAATTCTTGTTTATCATGTGTTACGTTATCGAATGTAGTTATTAGACCCATAATTATCTATCCTGTTTCATACCTATATAAGGGTGAGCCTTTTTTCAACCTGCTCAGGTTTAGAATTAGCCCTGAAATGAACAGAAAAAGGGCTAACTCGAGGTGTGGTGTGGTAAGTATCATCTCCAGGTGGGTGTTTCATCATCCCACTCTTCATCTGCAGTATCTGCAGAGTAGTCTAAAGGAACATTGATTTCAATCGTGTCATCTTCATCTTCGTCAGCACAGGATTCGCAACCGCAAAAGTTGTCGGCAAATAGTTCCCAATGCTCTTGAATAGCCTCGTCATCAGTGATTCCTGTGGCTTGAGTTAACATAGTTCGAAAAGTAGCAAATCGCTTGACGTATTGCGCCATCTTAATATTCCAATAATCTTCAGGATTCATTCTAAATCAACTCCCCAATCATCATCAGCGATTTTAGCCCAGATAATAAAGGAAGCAAGCATAACTAGACCTCCTCCAATACATTCAATTACAACACGAATGTAATTATCAGCCAAGAATGCTACTGACATATCATAAAATTGTAGCAATCCAAACAAAAACAACATCCCTGCAAGGGTAATCATAACTCGTCTCCAGTTCGTCATGTTACGTCGTAACGTCCAATCCTATATAAGTGCTATGGTGTTTTGTTTCAAAATAGCAAAGTTTTAATCCAAAACCATTTAGACTCAAATGCCGATTGAGACTCTTTGTTATGTAGCATGTCTGTCAAAACTTCTTGTAAGGCAGGTTTTTTCTTTGCTTTCTTAATGAACCAATTTACTAACCATTTTTTCTTTAACATTTTTTGCAACCTATGAGAATTAGTTAATTCTTTTCCAATCATTGACCATAACTCCGTCTGATATTTCAAACAAGAGTCGTCATCAAATGAAGCATATTTAGCAGTTAACTTACCTGAGACTAGTGCATTACCAATACCTTCACCAGTAAATGGGTCAATTAATGTAGCGGCATCGCCAATCAAAATACAACCTTCTATAAAGTTTCGCCTAGGTTGTGGTGTTTGACCACGTGGAGAGCCTAATGGTAACATCCAACCCTTATTCGTCTTTGGCACAGCAGATGCATCAACGAATCGATAAGAAAGATGAGACTCTTCGACGATGTATTTTAGCATTTGTTTAAGTTTGATTGATTGACCATCCATGTCTTCTAATAGCATCCCCACGCCTATGTTGAATTTATTTTCAGATAATGGAAAAATCCAAAAGTAACCTGGGAGTATACCTTCAATAAAATGAATTTCAAATTCCCCTGTATTTCCTGTGATTCCTGTCCAATACTCCCTTATTGCAGATGAACAATGTTGTCGGTCTTGCTTTGGTTCATCTACATTTGAGAGAACAAATCGAGAAACAGGACAATTATATCCACCTGCTCCGATTATTTTTGAAGAATACCATTCATTAGATTTAGATTTGACCCCAATTATTCGATTGTTATCTGTCAAGACGTCTGTTATTTTTTCGTAGATAACTTCTCCACCATTTTCTAAAACTGCTTCCTTTGCCTTTTCGTGCAACAGATTGTCTAAAACATCTCTTTCAATACAAAAGGCACTTAAAGGGTCATTAGGATTTTGAATATCAATGTTCAACTCCAATTTATTTGGTGCACCAATGATGACACCAGTACAAGAAATCTCCCTTGTAGAGATAATATCATCCTTGAGACCCATCTCATGTAAGATGTTTAAGGACTTACCTGTTACGCCATCACCACATATTTTATCTCTAGGGAATTCAGATTTATCTAGTAATAAAACTTTCTGCCCATCTAATGCATTAAAATAAGCCGCTGCAGAGCCTGCAGGACCTGACCCTACTATAATAATATCATACTTCATAATATCTCACCTCAACTGTGGGTGAAAAAGACCCATCGAGACAAGTCGGCAGTAATGACGCCTTCATCGATTTGTTTCAAAAATGTCTTGAGGTCATCGAAAGAATCAAACATGAAATTGAAATTCATGATTCCAAACAACCAATTAGGTGCTTTGGCCTTACCTCCTTCAATGACAACTAAAGTCGGCTTACGTTGTTGCAAGGCATTAATCAACTCGTGATAAGTACCACACATAGATATAGAAGTATCTAAGTAAACAATAACTACATCAGATACATCAACCATACGCAAATCAACATGGACGATGTTTCGCATTTGTTGTGTCAATTCAAAGTAACGACCAGACTCTTTCAGTTCCATCATCTTTTGTTTCTCGCCTTCAATTTCCTTGTAGGCTGAGTAAGCAATAGGTTTATCACAAGGGTCGAGAGCCTGCACCTTTCGACCCTTGAGCCATGGCTTCAAAGCACGACGCCAACCGACACCATCATCTTTAGCAGCGTCAATTGGTCCTGCCAAATAGAAGCGCAAACCATTTAATTTATTCAATTTCTTAGGGGTCTTCTTAGACATGTCTGTTAAAACATCTTCAATAAACTCATCGTTCTTCATAATAAAGATTAACTTTAGATACCCTTATAAAGGCATCAGTAAAGTTGAAATGAATTAGTTAATGCTTCAATCTTAGATTTAGAACCAGGCCCTAAAACGACTACTGTCAAAGAGTTTGCAGGTATTTCGGTGAGACCTGCATCTCGAATTTCAGTGTATTGAATGCGTTTCTTACGACACTTAGTTTCGAATGAAGTTAACGCGGATTCATCAGCACCTCGTAAGCAAATCTTACGTTGTCCTTGAGCAAGCCATATTTCCAAGACTTCTGGACGAATATTAGAGGCTGTCAAAACAGCCATAACTGCTCCATGAGCAGATTGAGCCGCAAGTTTACCTGCAGACATCTTTAAAGAAGAATTGATGATGATAGCCATAGTGTACTCAGACATCTCAGTTCTCCTCTAATTGATACGAATGGCCACACCTATTTTGAGGCAACATCTGAAGACCTCACATTAATCCTTCTCAAATGTTCTATAACTTCTTGAGGTGGAAATGTTTGTCCTCTTGGCTTAATTTGCGATGTTTGCATCCAATTCCATTCAGGTTTCATTCATCTTCCTCCAAGGGTTTAATATTAATCGACTCGTCCATATCTGCAAATCCGTCTAAAGCATGATTCCAACGAGGCTCTAAAGTCAATTTCATATCGCAAGTACCGAATCTAGTATCTCCCCAAACGACGAATCGTCGCAAAGGAACGAAAATAGGAGACGTAAGACGGCCAATAAACTTTCGAAATCTATTCATCACTGGTCACCCCACATAAGGTGTGCCGTAATGGCAATGATAACTAATCCGCTACAAAAGTAAACTAATTCTTCCCAACTCATATTATTCAACTCCTTATAATTATGCGGTAAGTTCACACGTATATGAATCTTCACATTCTCTAAAGTAGTCAACAACTTCTTGAACTTGGGTGGCACTGTAAACCCAAAAGTCATTAGGCAAAGTGCGACCAGTCTTTCTGTCAATCGTTAATCGATAGTCTGAAATGAACTTACCAGACCCTTCTTCGGCTAAAGGTGTCTTTTTCTCCATAGCAGCAAACTTATGCGCTCGCCTAGTGTTGGTGTAAGTGTGCAACCTTACCACGACAGGATGATTACAGGATTCAATTAAAAAGTCAGTTTTCTTTTGAGTATCTGTCTCTATGGAATTGTCTACTGTAGCAACATTTTGGAAAACGTCATGCAATAGTAAGTTCAAATGAGTTTCTCGCACAAACGAGGGCAAAGAACGCTTAGCCCTAGCCTTGACACCTGCTTCGAGGTCTTGATTAACATTGGCTGCAAGACATACTTGCCAAAATGAATCTGCAAATACTTGTAGACTAGGTGGCAAACCTGTTTCATCCAACATAGTTTCGTAATGACCTCTCATAAGTGGAAGGCGAGTGCGCTCGGCTTTCCAATCTCTCACTGAGTCAAACTTAATCGTCCAACTGGAAATTTCTGCTTCGAAATCTACTAATTTAGACACTTCAAACACCCCAAGAAGAACCATTGTAAGCATCATTATTATAATATGGTTGGAAAGGACTACTGCCACCAGTATTATCTTCAATTATGCCAGTCCCATCACAATGAACACATTTCTTACGAGTTATCTTTCTAGGAGAGTAAGGATATTTATCTTTCAACCCTTGGGACTCTAAGTCCATGACTCGTCGAGAAAGATTCTCGACTGCCTTAGTTAATTCTGCGATTAATTCTTTTTGTGTCTTTTTACTGCTCGACATACTGTTAGATTTCTATAATACCTATATAAAGGTTAGAAAATCAAGAGAATGATTCTCCACATCCACAAGAACTAGATGCATTAGGATTATTGATTCGGAACCCACCGCCCATCAGTTTATCGACGTAATCAATCTCAATACCAGTAAGCAAATGGCTGGCAACGTTGGGAATTAAAACTCGAAAACCTTCATTGGGAACTTTATCACAAAAAATGAATAATTCTTGACAATCAATTTCGGTGCCTTCTATGATTTGTAAGTCATAAGTGTAACCTGAACAACCACCTGATAAAACGCCAACAAGAAGTGCCATATCTTCATCATCATGACCTAAACCTACTTCGGCAAGCATAGTTTGGGCTGCATCTGTGATAGTTAACGAGACTTCGACCGTTTTAGGTTGTTCTAAAGTTAGGGGACTAGCCACTTCACAAGTTCCACAATCCATGTTAATTACCTTGTAGGTTCAACTATTTAATATAATCCCAAAGGTAAATGGCTTCACCACAGACCTCTTCATCATCCTCAACTTCTATAACTTCGGATTCGACGACAGGTGATAGAGTAACGTCAGGAGTGGGCGCAGGTGCCACGTAAGCATCTGGAGCCCAACAGTCAGGGCACAAAGGTAAGTGCGCTACTTCTTTACCAACAGTAAATCTAAACACAGTTTCACCTTCGACTTCTGCAGTGTCTGAATGAGCACCCATCCATTTTGAAGACCAAGATTGAAATGTAGTGCCACAAATATATGTGGGCGAATCATGCTGTCCTTTCGGACGTTGGTGCATAAACGTAGGTATACCTTTCCAAGCCACGAAAATCACTCCTTGACGGTGTAGTCAACGTGGTCTTCAGGAAGTCGATGTTGCCTGCGAACACATAAATTGTGTATTAACTTAGAAGCAGATTCCACACCTTGTGTAAATCTTTTTTCGGCTACGTCGTCTCCTACAGGGACCAGTTCCTCTTTAACTTCAGAAACATCAATTTGCTTTAAAATGTGCATGAAGATTTCATACTCGACATGCGTAACAGTTTTCGCTCTCATAATAATTCATGAGTGGAATACCCTTATGATTGTTTCGGCATCTCGATACGAGAAAAATCTTGTAAGGGCACATTAATCACCATATTCAGAACTTGTTGCCCCGTATAGGTCTGTGAATTAGATTTGGCCACTGCCACACTGAAGTTATTAGAAACTAATTGACCAACAACGAAGGGGTGTGTAATCCAGTGAATCCTAACTACAGATGACTCTTCGACTAAAAACAAAACGTCTTGAGTAGAATCTATCCAATGAACTGTGTGAAACACCATGTTAATCACTCTGATGTGTAAACATCGCCATTTTCCATGATTTTTAAATCTTCATAAGGCGCTGCTACTCGACGATACAATTCGAGTTTAGCACACTCTAAAACACCTATGAGGGCATTTAAGTTTTGATATCGAACTCCTTGCCTTGTCAAGGTTTGGTTGATAATGGCAGATAGTAGATAATTTAAATCTCCAACTGGATAAAATCCATCTTGCCCTTGTGTATTCAATTCATTTACGATTTCAGTGATTGCAGATTTATATTTAATTCTATCGCTGTCTTTAATGTATGGCATACAAAAGAATAACGACACATTCCTATATAAAACCTACAAAGGCATTCCTGAGGGATAATTCAAAGCAAAATATGAAATCCCTTGCAATATAATGAGTCTGTTATCCCAATTAAATTGTCCAGACCTTAACAGTGGTGAACTAGCCTTAACTGGCTCAGACCTAGTGCGATATTCAGCCGAAAATAACTGCCCAGGTCCGTAATCATAAATCCATCCTAATTCTGTGATTTCGCCTGTCGAGATATCGAGAATAAAATCTCCACTACGTCGATTACAATACTGTAAATACAAATTATCTTCGGACACTAAGTCACCAGGGATGTAATACTGGATTATAGTAAACACATACAGAGATTGATTTCCAAAATCAACAGAAACTTCGCCAGTAGGGGTAATAACTTCAATTTCTATACTATCCCCCCCACTCCCATATGAATAATATCCCCTCTCACTTGGATATCGCGAGGGCATCATAACTATCATTTCACCCGTATCTAAAAAAGTACTACTCGAATACAAATCAAAAGAATTGAAGTATGATTCCAAGGATGGATTAGTAGGGGTATCTATGGTTGGTTCAACATATCCTCCTCCCATTTCAAATGTCGGAGTTTTAGTGGTCAATTGTCGCCAAATCCAATTACTATATGTATTTCTCTGTGGATAATTGTTGTCGTCAGGTACGGGTATGGATAACTCATAAGTTTCAATACTACCTTGCATATAAGCCATCATTTCTGATAGAAAGAGAGTACATTGATAATCTAATCGAGACCCACGACTTGAATTAGCCCACGTCACCATACCTAATCTACTATCGGCTTACTACTTAATGATTACTCATCCAATGACTTGAACCAAAGGCGTCCAACTTGAGTTTGTTTAACATTTTGATAATCTCCGTGCTTCTTAACCGTGCCACGAGCAGTTATGTGAGAACCTGTTCGAGGAACTTTTCCTGTCGTCCAAGTGATAATTTGATTTTCATTTGTGTCAACCATAGTGACCAAAGTAGTTGGCCCCCACACACCACCAGGCATCTGTTTAGTTCGAAGAACGGTGGCCTCAAACTCGATACGCTCGCCCACTTCTCCCAAATGCTCGCTAGGGTGTGGTTCTTCGATATCCGTAGTAACAGGTTGATTGCGTTCAAAGACTGTGTCTAAGACACCTTTTTCAGTGAGATTAAACCACTTCATCCAAATAGCGCCTGCGTAGCCTGCCGTCTTTTTAACGACGATGCCTGTGTCGAAAACCGTCTTGAGATTATAATCAAAAGAATTGCGAGGTTTGACCATTTCCAACATGTTAAGGGCTTCCTCAGCAAAGAGTTGACCGACAGATTCATCAGCCAACTCATGAGTCCAAACAGGCTTACCTGCGTGGTCAATATTATTTGAAACTAATTTGGTATTGTCGTCGGAAATGTGCGAGTTGAACAAAGATTTACCTGCACCTCGAGGATACTGGTTTTTAACACATAGCCAACGTCCAAGCACTACAAGGAAATCATAAAGTGGATACTCTCGAGTAGGGGTCCAACCCGACCCACGACTAGAGTATTCTTCATCTGAATCACATTGTGCCATAGCGTAATAGTTGTAAAATCGAACTAAAATTTCAGGGTCTATACCTGTGTATTCAAACAAACAGTTTGAGCCAACTTGTCGGACTTCACCATCATCAGAGCGAACTAATACTGTTTGCTTTCGACGACGTGTAGTTTCGCAATGGTCACAGTAGCCATTCCAAGTATGAGGAACATGCTTAAGTAAGTCTCCTTCGTCAGCATCAGGCATTTTATTGATGATTACTGGGGAATCCTTTACACCGTGTTGCACAGGGTGTAATACTGCCAAAGGATGCCATCCTGATTCAGTCAAAGGTCCGTGAGTAAGGGTAACAGGACATTGATAACGAACAAAAGTATCTGTGCCCGATTCTTTTGACATAGTATAATCTCGAAATGCACCTGCTGAACGCTTGGAAACGACAACCTTCACAGGCTTACCGATTTCAGATTCGAATATAATGGCTCGCTTATCAGCCACACGCTTGACACGCTTAAACAACTTACGAAGATTCTCCACACGATGCGGCGGAGTCCAACTAGAAATGAACATTAAACCATTGGCTAACTGTTTGGTAGTAGTTTGCATGTTTATGGCGAGGGAGTGTCCCTATATAAGTAGTTCGGTGAATTGTTTACTTCAAGAGCCTTAAATAAGTGACATAGCACATCTACTACAATACTATTACCTGCTTGTTTGTACAATTGACTATTACTACAAACTTGCTCAGCACGATTAAATGATGCATCGTCGAATCCTTGAAGTCTCCAACATTCTCGAGGAGTTAATCTTCTAATTGTATAAGGTACTAAGTCGACACCTGCAACATTTTCATTTACGCTGAAATCTTCAGAAATATAATCTGAGCAATCTGCCCGATTACGACCTGTTCTAGTTGAGATAGTAGAGGCAATAGGTCGGTTTAAAACTAATCTACTGGCTGAAACTACGTAATTACCAGCCTGTTGAGAATTAATGTATTGCTTTAAATTACTGGTTAAATTAAACTTTTCATCTACATTAGATTCCAAAAAATCTTGTAAGGTTTTATCTAACTCAAGAGGTGATAAGTCGAGAGTTACAGGAACTCCCAATTTACTTATGATGAAAACTCTCTTTCGATTTTGAGGAATGCCGTAATCTTTAGCATTAAGTTTCAAAACTTGAGAGTGGTATCCTAAATTTTCTAATGTTTCTAAGTAATCATCGACGACAGGTTTGTGATTCTTCCCTAAAACACTAGCAACATTTTCCCAGATAATTAATTTTGGCATTACTGTTTCAACAATTCTAACCGTCTCCCACAAAAGACTGCTTCGAGTTAGGCTTTGTTTTTCGCCTCCTGCACCTCGACCTGCTTGGGAAAAATCTTGACAAGGACTTCCATGGAATATGATATCGGCCTTGAGGTCTTTGTCCCATTCTCTAATGTCTTGAGGTTCATAATTTTCACCATAAATAGCGTTGTAGGATTTGACCGCAAATTTATCTATTTCTACATAATCCAAAACTTGAAAATCTAAATTTAACCTTTCAAGGGCTCGACGAGGAGCGCCAATTCCTCCGAAAAACTCTAACATAGTTAATTTCATCATTATTATGATACGGATACTATGTATATAAGTCTAAGCCTTTAAATAACAAAACAACTAATGAAGTAGGATGTTGAAAACTACTCTTGTTGGTATTGGATTAATAATCATTGGATTAGTCACGGCTGTTAAGTTTTCGAATTCAAAGCAAGCAGTAAAATCTGCAGGTGCAATCACTGCATTTATTGGAGCGTTCTTGCTTTGGAATGGATTTGTGGCAAATTATAACTCCGACCCATCGTTTGCTATTTTTGATTAATTATACAAGTCTTTAAGTAACAAAAACACTTACTTAGACGTATGTTCTTATCTGCCATTACTCTCGGAGTTGCCGTTGTAACCTTCGTCGTAACAGGAATCCTTAGAGACCGATTTCCAACTAGTCAGGCGAGAAAGTTAGCCGATAATGCTTTAATTTTAATTTGTGTTTATTGTGGGTTCGAAGCATTTATAAATGGATTAAGACAGGTGATGAAACCTCATGTCATCTAAAAAAGAATTAGAGCGAAAAGTGTTTAAACTGCAACGAGATAATAAAAGGTTGCAAAGTAAACTCAATCGAATCAAGAGGCTTTTAAGAGGAGTTTAGATTATGGATTGGGATGGAGACTTTTCATGGAGTGCGTGGATGAGTGATGAATATCACGAAAGTATGCAAGGACTATATGTGATTTTAAGAATTAAAAAATGGTTAATGAGTTTAGGATTTGAAGAACCCTTGGCTCAGTTTTTATCGTTAAATAATCCATCAAAAGCGAGACTAATGCTATTACCAAACGATGTAGAATTGTGGGATAATGGCCCTACGCCTCGTGAAGTTTTACAATCTTATGTCACTTTTAAATATGATAATTGGTTGTTATCAACTACGGAGCGTCAAAAATACTTAAGAGCCCTAAATGATGCAATCGAAAGACTAAATACCAAGAAAAAAAACATTGTAGGGTGGCAAGATATTGAAAATATCTTGTGGGTGAATCCCAGTGCGTTCACTTCGGGTATTTTAAATAGTTTAAATTATCCAATGGGGGTGAGGCTCTGAGAAAAAGAGAGCGAGAAAAGGAGTGGAACAAAGATAAGGTGGAAATTATCAAAGAACTTAATACATTAATCCAAAGTAGAATCGAAATCGAGGATATTTTTACTCCTCTCCACTCTTTACACAATCACAACCCTAGACCTCGTACTAATCATCCATTACAGCCTAATCTTCGCCCAATCAAGGAGTGGATTGATGACTCTCCACGCAATGAAAAGTTCCTTAAGTCG
>Ga0209337_1003250_pt1 | contig 11485 bp, 8 predicted proteins | sample LinPmetageLP53_FD_184044 | JGI IMG/M metagenome (GOLD analysis project Ga0209337, IMG submission 184044) | Marine viral communities from the Pacific Ocean - LP-53 (SPAdes) (version 2) | ecosystem: Environmental > Aquatic > Marine > Oceanic | place: Pacific Ocean | collected 2010-02-08 | reverse complement strand
CTCCGGCTGGATTTGTAATATTATATTTATCGGTTAAATCATCTGTGTCAGGTTTACTAGGTACGAAATCATCTTCTTGAAAAACCCCCCCAGGTCCGCCACCCTGTACAATAATACCAGTTAAATCAAAATTATCAGTTCCCTTATTAGCAGGCATTTGAATTTTAACTAGTCCATCTTTTGCACTTTGTTTTGGACAATGTAAGGTTACAAATTTAGGATTTTCTGGTGTTGCTGGTACAAATATTTGCATAGTAATATCAAATGCGCTAAATGTCCCCCCTTGTTGTCCTGTAAAAGCAAAACTTTGAATATTAAATAAATCGCTATTTCCTGTAGTACCTAAACTTAAAACATATTTTTTACAATCTGGTTTAGGTATATTTTGAGCTGTAGGTGCAGTTTCATCTGTGTATGTAAATGCTGGATCAGTAAAACCATTTACTAAATAATAACCAAAACTAATTTCAAAATCATCGTTTTGATCGGTAATATCAATTCTTCCTGTAATTGGGTTTGTATGTCTAGTATCACAAAAAACTGAATTAATACTTAAAACATCATTATTTTCTAATGTTAAAGATTTGTCTAATACAGTTGAATATGTTCCTGGTATATTTGAATTAATTATACTATCTTGTTCTCTTAATTGTATAAAGTTAACATTTGACATTTTTATTATCTAGTTATTATTTATAATATTATAAAAAAAAAACAAAAGAAAACTTTAAAAAATAGTTCAAGCATATGAGATAAGATAACCTCCATTAACAATTTCTAATTGCTTAACAACTTCGCCAGTGACTTCAAGTCTGTAATTTTCGTTATGTGGTCTAAATGTTTGGTTATCTGGAAAAAGGTCACGTTGAAATTCAATTTTAAGTTCTTGGATTTTTTCACCTACGTAAACACCAAAAAATGATTGCTGGCCTTGTTTGCCGAGCAAAGTAGTATCATTTAAAACTGGTATACCATCATTCATTTGAATGTGGCTGTCTTCGTGTAAATTAAGATTACCCCAAGTATCATTTAATAGGGCAAGTTCTCTATTAGGGCCTTTAACTCTATCCCTAGGCAGGATATTGCGCCCGTTGACAGTTACTTGGTATTCATGGCGTAAACCAAAAATAGAGGCATATGGCCCGTATCCAATTGCTTGATTGGCGTTAAACATACGAGCATTTGAGGCATTACGTTTTGCAATTACAATTCTTTGAAGGTTTTTATTATTAAAACCATTTACTTTTGCAACAGTAGGGAGTGTGCCCGTTGCAGTAGCATCAGTAATGTTTCCATCTTGGAAAAAATTATCTTGTTCATATTCGACCCATTGAACGTTTTTAAGTTGTCCTAATAAATCACGTTCTACTTTTTCATCGTGTACTCTATCAACAACAAGTACGGGGCGTTTTGGAACTGGGGCAGCAACAGCTAGATTGGTAGTTGTACATAGTTTATCGGGGTTACTTTCATACTCAATAACAAGTCTAAGTTGTTTAAATACTTTATCGGATAAAACAGGTACTTGGTTAAGCATTTGTAAATGCTCATTTAATTGAAGGAGGGCGTCTCTAGTTGCTTGTGGTAAATCAGCTGCATCCATTTGTAAATTTAAATCATTTTTTACAACTGTTTTTCTAGAATATTTTGTTGCTCCATTTGCACCAAAATAGAAATTTCTATATCCTATTTTATTAAAATTTGTTATTCTTCCATATTCTGCATTATAATCATTTTTTTCTCTGAGTAGCATAAAACTCATTAAATCATTAAAATTTCTTTGTTGAGTTATAACATTTCGACCATCATATAAAAAAATATGTTTGATGTGGGCAAGTGCTCCAACATTTGCAGGAGGGTCTAATGCATTAGCTGATGATTGACCTACATTTCCTAGCCTAATATTAGGTAATACTGAACCGTGGATTTTAAATTCAGTTTGGCTAGAACTATGGCCTGCTGGTTCTAAAATTTCAGTTTTAACAGCTTGGGATGTGTATAATTGGTAATTATCGGATTGAGACATTTTAATTTTTATTTTATAAAATGAAAATATAAAAAAAATAAAAAAAAATCTTTTTTATAAAAAAGATTAATCAAAAAAATAGTTTAAGGTCATCCGATCGGATTAATTTTTTTAGTCTTTTTGATTAATCTTTTTTCTAAAAAGATTTACATATTAAATTTAGTATGAAAATAAAGATACATTAAATAATTGTTTCCTGATGATACAGCAGATTTTACCTGGACGCTGAATTTTTCATTTGTTAAATCAACATTATCGTTAAAATCAACACCTACACCAAATACTGAATTACCTTTAACATTATTAGGGCTAGCATCTGAACTACCTTTATTTTTTAATGATTGTAGGTATCCATCTAAAAATTGCCCGTAGTCATCTAGAACGTATTGTGTTAATTGATTAGTTGAATTATTAAATAAAAATTGAACTTCTTGGAGGTCGGGAGGGCTTTCAAGTGCGTTGTTATCACTATTAATTTGGTTTTCTTTGCTTAGTTTCATAAATGAAGCACTAACAGCATTACAAACAGCGGGCACACGAGAGCCGACATTTGAAAAACTTGAATTTAAAACATGTTTAATAGGTACAACACTTTCACAAGTAACCTGAGGCACTGGGCTAGGGTCGACAGTTCTATAGGTAAGTCTAAATTCACTTATTGAATAATTAGAAGCATTAACTTGACCGTTACCTTGAATAACATTCGCATCCCTAGCAAGATTTACTGAAACACGTACGGTATTATTTACCCTTGACATTTGGAGATTATCAGACATTTTATTTAAAACACAAAGGGGTCGCATTGAAAAATCTAAATTAATAGGTACACCGTTGCCCCCATTGTGTCTAATAGCGTGGCCGGTTGAATATCCAATAGCTACGTCGGTAGATGGTGCCTTTAGTTCACATAATTCAGCACTATCAAAATAATCGTCCATTGATTTTGTAGCACTTTGAACCATATGCACGTATCTAGGATAATCTGAACTAATATTCTCAACCGTTGAACCATCAACTTTAACAGAAATTCCCTCAATTAAACTATGAACCCCAATTCTTTTATTCATATATATCTCATCTGTAAGAACGGCACGTGTGCTTCCTGTGCTATTTATTTGTAAAAGACCTTCCAAACGTACACTTCCACCTACTAAATTTCTATCGGTAGAGATTACAAAATCAACTGTATCAAATTCTCCAAATGAGCTTTTATTTGCTTCTGGTTCTACACTATGATAAACTAAAGACATTATTAACTTTATTTAATATATTTATATTTTACTTTAGAAAAAAAATAAAAAAATTAAAACAAAACTTTTAATAAAAGTTTTAAATCAAAATTACTATAAAAATTATCTAGTCTTTTTGATAGAACTTTTTTTTAAAAAGTTCAAAAGTTTTTTTTATAGTACTTTAGTTTTTTCAGTATAAATTAAAATATCTTGTAATTTATTAGCGGCTGATGCATTTAATTCAAGTTCTACCATTTTCATTGATTTTGTAATTGGTAGGGGTTCAGTAATTTGTAAAAAGTCACGAAGAATGTCTCGTCCTGTCCCATCATTATTAAAAGAAGTCGCAGTACCATCACCATTAATATTTTCAATTTGTTTACCTGTTAAATTTTTAACTTTTTCCCCACTATTTTCATAATATCTAAGTAATCTATCGTGTGATAAATCTGTTCGTACAAAAATATTTCTATTTGTTAGGAGTTCACCATTAACAGAAACACGGCTATCAGAATAATCAGCATTTGATAATTTACCAGTACTACCATTTGGAGTAATGACGAGCATAGAATATGCTTCTGGTAGAAGTTCATAATTTTTTCTGAAATTTTGACGACCTCCAGCAGAATCGCGTTCTAAATCATAAACTGACCACTCTAATTTAGGGAGATTAGCGGGGATTTTATCTTTTGATAAGGCGTGCAGGGTTAATTGAGCTTGGTTCATTACAAAGCTTGAAGTAATATCAGCATTAGCAATTGGTTGAATTTTTAAATCATTAGCAACAGCACCATTGCCCCAAGAATTTTTGAAGGTTAATTGAACTCTACCATTTGCAGGGTTATGTGTTATATTAGTAATAGTATTATGAAGAACCGCAGTTTGAGCAGCGCTTAAGGCGCCTATGGTTCCGGTTCCGGCTGGATTGTCGGCTACTGGTACAGCTCTAACAGGCATACCTATATAAAAAGGTAGGTGTTCTTGGTAATCAGTATTGTAAAGTTTATTTAAAAATAATTGTGTTTTATCTCCTGCTGTTGCATCATTCAAAATTTGGCCGTTATTATTTAAGTTATAATATGCAATATCATTATTATTAGATGATGCAGATATTCTTGATAAATCAAGCTCGCAACTGAGACGACACCGGCCTAAACGACGGGTATCGAACATATCTTCTTTACCTACATTTAAAAGGTCTTTTAATGGAATTCGAACTTCTTTTTCAAGAGCTTTGGAAGCTGTACCTGTATTTGCAGTTTGGTCTTCACAAGTAGCTTGGATTAAAGGAGAGATATGGCCGAATGCTTCTTTATCACGGCAACCCATTAAACCAAATACGGCTTCGCTCATCATTTCTTTTTCATTTTGTAAAAATGCCCTTTGATTTAATCTTAAAATGTTTACGTCTCTGAGTTCTTCAACTCTACCAGCATTAGAGCTTGACATTTGAGCATTTCTGACTAACGCTACTGGAGACACATAATGTGCAATGTTAACATCGGTGGCTGATTTATGATTAAATCTAAGGTCTGTATTAAAAACAGCGTCGGATGTGGCAGCTGCGGGGGCTCCACCTGCTGTAATTACAGCAGATGATTTAACCCGAACAGACATATAAGATTTTGAGAGGTCTAGGACTTCTCCTTCTGGAATTTCGAAATTTAATAAGTTTTGTGTTTCTGTAATATCATTACTTTCAATTGAATTGACTTTAAAAATTTTATCCATATTTAAGTTTTATTAATTTACATTATAAAAAAAAATTGAAAAAAAAATACTTTTAATTAAAAAAAAAAATTTAAAAGTTCAAAATAAAATATTAATCTTATGCTCCAATACTATAAGCGCTAGAAACTTGTGCTACGGGATCGGCTTTTAAACGTCTTGCTCCAAACACACCACCTAAAAAACTAGCTAGACCTACACCTGCGGCTACGACGTCCCCTAGTATATCCTCTGGTCCTCCTTCTTCTGCATCTGTTTTAGCTGCGTCTTCGCCTCCTTTTTCTAAAGCTGACTTTATACTATTTTTACCTACTAATTTACTTTCTGCATTTTCAGCATTTTCTGTTGCAATTTTTTTATATACTTGAGTTTGACTTTTCAACTGTCCCGCTATATCATCTGTATCACCAAGGGTTCTTGTAATATTTGAAACTAATTTTTGAGCCTGAGGTTCTGCATCCTGTTCTAAACCTTCGTATTTTGTTAATTGTTTTTCATAAGTGCTAGTATTATTTTGGTATCTATCAAATTGGTCGCCTCCTGTATCAGCCTGCTCCATCATTGGTCTTGTTTCTGAATTAAATGCTCGTTGGGTTTCTGGTTTAAGTGCATTATATCGAGTTTTTAAGGCGCCTTTTATTGAACCATATGCATTTCTAAAATCTTCTTTTGATAAACTCGCGATAGTGTCTTCTTCTTCACCTCCAAGCGCTGATTTAACAGATTGTTTTGCATCTCCAACAACTTGTTGAACTTTTTTTTGTCCTTCTTTTTTGAAGAAATTAACAACTCCTTTGACCCCTCCATTTTTTTTATAGGCATCTTGTACTTCAAGCACTTTTTTAACTGGAAGTTTTGATTTTTCAGCTATTTTTTTAACTCCTGTTTTTAATAAATCGATTGAGTGGTCCATCCCCGCACTTTCTAATGGATCGGTCAAAGTTCTAATTTTTTCCCTAGCTTCAGAAACTAAGTTATTTGCTTCATCTTTTAAACTGATATTTTCGCGTCCCACGCTAGTGGTTAGTGCTGCGTAATTGGATAAGTTTTCCATTTTTATTATCTAGTTATTTTTTATTTAATAATATATATTTTAATTAATAATAAATAATAAAAATGAAAAAACTTGAATTCAGAAAGGTAAAAGATAAATCAGATAAATATGCAACTAAAAAAGACGTTATATTTAATATACCATTTAGAATTTGTATAGTGGGCAGAACTGGGGCAGGAAAGACTTCAGGTTTATGCTCATTATTACTAGATGAAAATTTTTATAAAAAAGATTTTGAAGGTCGTAATATTTATTTATTTAGTCCTATGGTAAATGATTTTAAAATGGAACAATTAGTTAAATGTAAAGATATACCTGATTTAAATATATTTCAGGAGTTAGATGAACAATTATTAGGTGCTTTATATGATAATTTAACAGAACAATTTGAATTAGAAAACATGAAATTTGAAAAGGTATTTAATAAATTAATTATTCTTGATGATTTAAGTTTTGATGGTTCTTTGCGTAAAGGGCTGTTTAATAATGTTAATAGAATATTTTGCAATGGTCGAAAACATAATATAAGCATAATTATTACTTCTCAATTTTATACTCATATTAGCCCCGTTTGTCGTTCAAATGCATCTGGTTTAATATTATATAATATGAGCGATAGACAGCTAGATAATGTAAGCGATGAAAACAACTATTTAAAAAATAAAAAAGAATTTAAAAAAATGTTTCGTCATAATGTTATAGAAAAGCATGATTTTATGGTAATTAATTATTCAAATAGTAGACAAGAAGGATTATATTTAAATAATAATTTTAAAAAAATAGGTTAATTTAATTTAATGTGCTCCAGTATGATCTACGTTTCCTGGTTGTTTCAAATTTTTGAACAGGTGGGCCGGGACTTGTTGATTTTGGCGCTACTACTGGTTCTGGTTTTGGCGGAGGTTGTACAACAACTGGTTCTGGTACTTGGTTTATTTGTTGCACCTCTGGTTTTGATAACTCGGGCTTAGGTGTGCTTACAGGTTTATTTTCTTGTGTTTTTTTGTTATTTTCTTTTAGTAATTTAATTTCTTGTTTTAATCTTGTTATTTCTTCTTTTTCTTGTTCTGTTTGCTCTTTGGGTTTTTTGCCTGCTTTTAATTCTTTCATAGCTTCTTTTAATTGTTTTATCTCTTCTTCTAGATTAGGGCGATTGCTTTTTTCAAAAATATCTTGTTCTATTATTTTTTCAACATCTGTTTTTTGTTTACTTTTAATTATCTTTTTTGCCATCGCACTTTTCTGCCGATTTAATTTTGCGGTTTCACGCCCTCGTTGCAAATTGGCAAGCAAAACCTTGCGCCTTTCTTCAGTCATAGGTTTTCTAACCTTTTTTGGCTTTTTTTCAACTGGTTTTAATTCGGGTTCAATTAATGGTTGATTAATATTATCTTCAGTTTTCTCAAAAATTTCTGACATTATTAGATTTATTACTATTTATTAGAAAATAAATTTTGTGATAAAAACAAATAAAATGTAAAAAAAAGATAAAAAAAAATAATCTAGCAAGTACTAGAATTCGAATTCACAAAATTTTTATGTTTTTTACTTTTTAAATGTCTTGCTTTATCTGATTTTCTAAAAACTGAACCACATTCACAGGTCATTTTTAATTTTCCTTTTTCTGCTATTTTTAGTTTATTTTTTGGATAATATTGTTTTGCTTTTTCTAATATAAGTTGTTTATTTTTTTCATATTGTTGTTTTGTTTTTTCTTTATTTTTTTTATAATGTTGTTTTTTTCTTTCTGCTATTTTATCTTTATTTTTTTGTTGATATTCTTTTCTTTTTTCATTTATTTTTTGTTTATTATCTTTATGATATTCTTTATTTTTTTCTGCTATTTTTTCTTTATTTTTTTCATAGTATTCCTTTCCTTTTTCTGCTATTTTATCTTTATTTTTTTCATAATGTTGTTTTATTTTTTCTTTATTATTTTCTGTCCATTTTTTATTATATTTTTTTATTTTTTCTTTATTAACTTCATACCATTCTTTTCTCGTCCTAGTTGGGATTACCATATTAACACAATCGTTATTTTCTATATAAAATCTTTCTCGTTTTTCTAATTCATATCTACATTCACAAGGATATTTTTCAACTAATATTATTTTACATTCTTTCAAATCAACACCTAATTTTTTTGACATACAATCATTATGTTTTGAACGGTGTTTATACATTCTTTTATGTAATGGTTGAGTTGTTGAACCATAATATATTTTATTATTTTCATTGTTTACAATTTTATAAATCTTTCCGTTTTTATAATCTATTGGCATCGTCCCTTTTTGTCCCTTTCTTTACATATTTTTATTAATTTTTTCTTATATTAATTTATGAATTGCTTTTAATTAGGAAGGTCAAAACAGCCATCCCTCTCATTAAAATTTGTGAGCCATCGATTCTTAAAATTCTCGCCTTCATATTTCTTATTGTTGTATCTTCTAAAACAGTTATATAATAAAGGTTATTTGGCTCGTACTCGACTGTGCGTACAGAACGGTCTGTTATCTGTGGAATTACCCCTATTATATTTTGTCTATGTCCTTCGTTGAAGCTCTCAATTGGGATGCTTCTTAATTCTACTAAATATGATACGTTGCTCAGGGTAGCCCTAAATATTTCATTTGCTGTAAATATTGCTTTGGATCCTAGTGTTGCTGTTGTAATATCAGATTTATATCCAAAAAATGTGGCGAGTTCAACGTTTAATGTTAAAACATTAACAGTTCTATCTGCTCCAGCTCCACTAGGTGGATTATTTACGCCTAGTTCTGTATCATTAATTGTATCGCCTGTTTCTAAATCTATATTTGAGGTTAAAGCTATATATGGATCATACATAAAGCGCAGTTTTCCAACTCTTATATGGTCTTGATTTCCTTGAAATGTGAAGAATGGATATAAAACAGTCTTATTATCATATGGCACATCAAATAAAAGTTGTGTTGTATCAGGATTTGATTTATAAACTCTTGCTTGAATTCTACCTTGATTTATTGATAATTCTAATTGGTCATTTTCGTTACTGGTCCCAGTTGTTTTACTTGGCGCGGACCCACTATCCCCTTCGATTACATTTTTAACCTTTCTTTTATAGTTAGTGCCATTTCGAACAAATTTAATATAATAAGTTTGTTGCGCTTCAGTCATATTTGGAGCATTTTCCCAATCTGCCGGGTTAATTTCGGATAATCCAAATATAAAGCCATTGTCTTCTGCTCCTGTTCCAGTATCTACATAATTTCTTATATTACATCTCACAACTTTTGAACCAAACCCAAATGGAATAGTTTGAAACATTTTAGCGCTGTCATCTGTAGTATTTGGCTGGCCTGCTGGTTTTCTAAGTGTTAGATTGGTATGTTCCATATTTATTAAAACTGCTCTATTATTATCTTGTAAAGTTGGGAGAGTGGTGAGAGATGATCTAAAGTATCCTATCTGGGTCTTATCCGCTACATCATCGACGGAAGCCGTAAATTGCGTTCCTAATTCTTTACCGGCAACTAAACCAACACTATTATTTAATTTTAATTCAATATCTTCAAATAATTCGTCTACGTTTTCGTTATGGTAAAAATCATGTTGTATATTGATAGTTTTTTCATTGCCTGCAGAAATTTGAAATTTTAATTCGTCATTGGCTGCGGTAACGTTCAATGTATTTATAACACTACTAAACGATGCAGATTGTAAAGCAATTTCGTCACCTTTTTTAACTGTTATTTGGTCGGTGCTAAAATCATTATCAAATAGCCCAGCGTTATCTTCTGATGTAATTCTTACTAATTTCATTATATATTTATTATTTATTATATACTAGAATTAAAAAAAATTAAAATAAAAAACTAAAAAAATTTAATAAAATAAATGAGCATCAAAATCACTATTTGCGCTAAAATCATTATTTGTTATAGTCATTTTAATAAATTTAGGTACATAGTCAGGAATTCGAATTTGTTGAAATAATCCATCATTAACAGCCTGTTTAAATGTTGTATTCAAAGTTGAATAACTGCTATTATCAGCACTTACTAAGAAATTAACAATAAAATCTCCTGCATCAACTGAGCCGGACGAAGATTTAACTAAAAAGGTTAATCCATTAGCTGGCGATTTAATAATTTCTGTTGCTGCGCTGGTATGTGTATCACCACCGCTATTAACTGTTTCACCATCAAACATTTGAACTGTGGTTAATGCCGTGTGTGTTTGCATTGCTTCAACAGCAGTTTCAATTGCTTCACTATCTACTTTAATAGTATCTAGGACTGCATCAATTTCACCTAATTTTGTTAAAGCATTATCTTGAACACCATCAAGAGTATCTATTTTACCCTCAATACTTGTTAATGATGCTTCTAAAGTATCTAATTTACCATTGGTAGTGCCTTGAAGTGTGCTTGTAGCAAAACCAGAGATATTACCACTTGAAATATTTACATTTACTTTATTTGACCCTACACAAGCCTCTAGAACATCTACACCTGTATCAATATTTCCGAGATGAACTTCTGCGGCTGCTAGAGTTGTTTCAGTTGAAGCACCACTTGGTAAAGCGCTCGAAACAACATCTACCTGCATTTCATTGCCACTAATAGCATTATCTAAAACTTGCACTGCTGTTTCAATATTACCCAGATGAACTTCTGCTGCTGATAGAGTTGATTCTGTAGCAAAACCAGAAATATTACCACTTGATATATTTACATTTACTTTATTTGACCCTACACAAGCCTCTAGAACATCTACACCAGTATCGATATTTCCGAGATGTGTTTCTGCTGCTGCTAGTGTGGTTTCTGTAGCAAAACCAGAGATATTACCACTTGAAATATTTACATTTACTTTATTTGACCCTACACAAGCCTCTAGAACATCTACACCAGTATCAATATTTCCGAGATGTGCTTCTGCTGCTGCTAAAGTTGTTTCAGTTGAAGCACCACTGGGTAAAGCACTTGAAACAATATCGCATTGCATTTCATTTCCTGCTATAGCATTATCTAAAAGTTGAACAGCAGTTTCAATATTACCTAAATGAACTTCTGCTGCTGCTAAAGTTGCTTCTGTTGAAGCACCACTGGGTAAAGCACTTGAAACGATATCGCATTGCATTTCATTTCCTGCTATAGCATTATCTAAAAGTTGAACAGCAGTTTCAATATTACCAAGGTGTGCTTCTGCTGCTGCTAAACTTGATTCTGTAGCAAAACCACTAATATTACCACTTGAAATATTTACATTTACTTTATTTGACCCTACACAAGCCTCTAGAACATCTACACCAGTATCAATATTACCAAGGTGTGCTTCTGCGGCTGCTAGAGTTGCTTCTGTGGATGCTCCAGATGGTAAAGCACTTGAAACGATATCGCATTGCATTTCAGAACCTGATATAGCATTATCTATTAATTGAACTGCAGTTTCAATATTACC
>Ga0209337_1003249_pt1 | contig 11486 bp, 4 predicted proteins | sample LinPmetageLP53_FD_184044 | JGI IMG/M metagenome (GOLD analysis project Ga0209337, IMG submission 184044) | Marine viral communities from the Pacific Ocean - LP-53 (SPAdes) (version 2) | ecosystem: Environmental > Aquatic > Marine > Oceanic | place: Pacific Ocean | collected 2010-02-08 | reverse complement strand
CGCAAGTGGTCTAGTTTTTGTATAAAGCCCTCGTCCATTTCGTTCTCGCCTGTTTCTTGGCAATCAAAGTCTGAGAGTTTAAAGTATTTAAAATCGTCTTTCATTTATGCACAGTTCCTTTTTAGTTTCTTTAATACTTTACCACCTTTATTAAATTGTGGTAGTCCTCGTTGAATATCATTCTTCCATTCTTCGGTTAAGTTTATGCTAGGCACTTCTACAATATCATCGCCTTGTAAGACCTCTATTATTTCTACTTTTTGACCATACTTAGCGCCAAACTTATTTAGTATTTTAATGTAGTCCCTGTCATAACGCTTGTAAAAACCACTAGAGTCTTCAATAGCTTCAGCATATCGGTCTACTTGTTGTTGTCCTGTAGTCATAGCAAGAGTGTCGTAGTCTTTTTCAGCCGCTTCTATTAGAGCGCGTTTAATTCCTAATTGTGCCCATCCAGACCCTTTGCGTTGTTTAAAGGGCATTTCAGGAACTTGTTTTTCATTAAAAACTCCTGAAGTATTAGCATCGTTTAATAATTCTAATCGCTCTTCTGTTAAGCTAGACATTTCAGATTTTAACTGAGTTATTTTTTGATCGTCTGTTTTAGTTTTAAACTTGTTTGAATTAGCTTTAACTAACTTTTCTTCAATTTCTTTTTGTTTTTTAACTATTGCTATTCTGCGTTGTTCTAATTGAGCTTTTAAATTTTGTTGTTTTTTATCTATGTACCCAAACTTACTACCTGCTTTGTGTACATCGCTTTGAAGTTCGTCAAGCAATAAAACTTCTTTGCCATCAGCAGTTACAATATCTGCAAGGCGCACATGAGCTACTACATTTTCTTGATCAGGGAAATGGTCTGTAGTATAAATTTCTTTTCCTCTTTTTTTATTTTTTGGCAAGCTTAATGTAATTTCTCTATAGTCTTGAGTGTCAAGACCTTCCCAAGAATATTCTTTGTGTTCAGTTACAGGAATAAACTCGCTTTCAGGATCAAAAGATAATAATTCTTTTTTTAATTTATCATATTGTGCTTGTTGATTATCTGTTAAAAATCCTTTAGCTATTATCATGTCTTCATAAGAGGCTATTTCATCTACTAATTCTATTTGTTTAAACTCAGGAGTATTAAAAAATTCATCATCAACAGGAACATCATCATCCATTCCCGCATACATATCTTCTTCGTCAAACTTTGAAGGTCTTCCTGTGCGTGACTCAACATCTAAACGATTAACATTTAAGTAGCCTACTATTTCTTCTTTAGTAACTTTAGGCTTACCTGCAAACTCATTATTAAATCCTGTAAACTCTAACTCATCTTCTGTCACACCGTTTTTCTTTAGCATACTAATAAACTGATCGCCTGAACCTTTGGTTTGATTTAAATCCATTGCTTTCTTTTCAGCCGTGCTAAAGAATCCAGAATCTCCTTTAGGCGAAAAAGCCTTTGAAGCTAGTTTAGTCGCGCCCTTTACTATGCCACCTATTACAAAACCACCGCGTTGTGTTTTAAGTGGATCATCTTCATCCATATAAGCTGACCCTGCTTCATAGTTATAAGGAAGACCTGTAAGTTTATTAATGCGCTCGTCAGGTTCAATAGGTGCATTAGGCACATTAACTTCGCCGCCTTTGTTGAAACGATCAGGCGCTCTATATTCTTCTTCTATTTGCATGCCTTCTAATAATTTTGAATCTGCTTCTCTTAAAGTTTTACGATACTTTTTCATTGCATCTCTGCCAAAAACTGCTGTCCCTACAGAATAAAATGGAACTTTGCCTCCTGCTACTTGTGCAGGGCCTTTTAAAAACAAACCACTAGCATCTCCTGCTACAGGCCCTAAAAATGAAGTAAGAACAGCCCCACTAGGACTGCGGTTAAACCCAGATGCTTTTTCTGTTTTTACTAGAGTATCAGCAAATAAACCTAAGCCGCCTGTTCGTGAAAGAGCGGCTAAATATATTTGTTCTTTTGATTTATTTTTTTCGCTTTCTCCACGGCTTCGCAACCAGTTTACCTGTCTTGCAGTTTCTGTCATTAACATTGCTGTTATTAATGTTTTAGGAACATTTTTAACAGGGTCTTGGATTATTTTTTTACCTGCTTCTTTTAAAACAACATTTGAAAAAGCCGCAGGATATCCCATAAGTTGGAAATATATAGAAGTAGTAGGTTTAGAGTGTAGTATTGGTTTAGTGCCTGCCATTCCTGTAGGGTTTAAAATTACATTATTTGTATATCTGCCTGCGCCATTTAAAATTAATTGGTAAAAATCGTCTTTTTTGTTAGCTCCTTTATTAAGCCATTTTACTCCTTCAGTAGGATTTATATTTAACTCGTTTAGTTCTTGCATAGCTGAACGAACTTTATTAGTCATTGGTGCATTGCCATGTTTAGCTATTGTTTCTAAATTTTCCTGAATAAAATGCCTAGCCGTAAAAAAAGAAGAACGCTGTACAAACTTAGTCCACTGATCTAATAATGTTATTCTAAAAAATTTATTATTAAGTTTTTGCATTTTTTCATTAACAAGGTCATCTCCTGCTATTCGATTACCTATTTGAGACATTGCTTGTTCGTGGCCAATTCCAACTTTTGCTTGTTCTCTGTATGCTTCTTTAGCAGTAAGGCCGTGTTTATTTTTTAACATTGTGTTAATGTCGCTAGTTACTAATTTAAAAGATTGTTCTCTAGCATCTTTAAAACCTTTAATTGTATTTACAAGTCCTGCTTTACTAAAGTTAATCATTATTTCTGTTAAACTACTAGGAGTTGCTAAACCTAATAAAGCCGCTCTTGTTGCTAGTGTATAACCGTCTACTAAATTTTGTGTGCTTGAGCCATAACGATCTAAATTTTCTCCTGTTGTTGTGCGATACAAATCTACTATAGTTTCTTTTTCTCCTACAGATAAAGGTTTACCTGCGGCAGTCATTTCAGCATCTATTCTATTTACCCATACTTCAATAAATCTTTTTTCATTTGTAACACCTAGTACTTTCTTTTTAGCTAAAGATTTTCCTGCTTGGAAATTATAATTTTGAACTGTTGCACGTAAATCATTATTTAAAAACTTAGCAATTTCTGCATCATCTTTAATGTTTTTAAAAACTCGTGTAGCTGAGAAAAAATGACCACTAGTTCCGCTAGACAATTGATTTTCTTTATTTAACATTTCTTTAACTATTTCTTTACCTTCAGCTATGTCTTTTGCTTCTCCTTGTTTTACAAAAATTTCAGCAAGTTCATTTTTACCATTTGGGCTTGCGTCTAATTCAATAGTTTTTCTGTCCCACATTCTAGGAAAATAATTTTCTATTTTGTGTTGGATGATTCCTTCTTTATATAATATGTTTCCTATTCTTTTAAAAGAATTTGCTATTTTTTCACCTGCTTCATCTATTTGTTTATCGCCTGTTTTTCTTCCACGCACCGCTAGATTTAAAGCTATATTTACTTTATCTTCCATTTCACCTGTAAGTTGATTCATTGCTACAGGTTCTAAAGTTGTAAGAAATTCGTTGTTTAAATCCCCCGTTAAACGAGTAGATACTTCATTAAAATCCATTTCTACATCTTGTTCAGTACGAGTAAAAAATTTAATGTTGTATCTGTAATTTAAAAGTTTTTGTAGTGTTTCTGCACTTTTAGAAAAGTTTTTATATGGGGTTAAAACACCTGCGGCTGAACCGTAAGTGTGGCCTAGTAAAGATGTAGCGTTTTTATAAAAACTATGTGACACTTTATTTCGTATTTGTTTACCTGTAGCTCCTGTTTCAACAGCTTGTAATACAATATTTTTAAGTTCTTCTACTGTTTGTTTACCGCCCCCTGAGTCTTTAGCAAATTTATTTATATTTACAGATATTGCACTTTCAGAATCTTCTAATATATCAGCAATAGTTTTAGAATCTATATCAGGGTTGTTTTCAATTAATTTTCCTAAGTCTACAATAACACTATTAGCAGAAATAGGAATGTCTCCTTTTGCAACACTCGCTTCAAAAACTTTAAGTCCTTCTTCTTCAGGAATTTCTGTAAGTAATTTATTTTCTAAATCTGTTTCTGCTTGTTTATTTGCAAGTTTACTAGTGTTGCGGCCTTTAAAAAGATCAATACCTTTTTTAAGTCCTGCACCTGCAATAGCACCGACTGCCGCTGTAGATGCTGTTTCACCTAAATTAAAATCTTCTCTAGCTCCTGTTTCTATTTCTAAATTTTGAAGTGCTACATCATCAGCACCACCGAAAGCCGCACCATAAGTTGCAAAACCTTTTGTAGTTGTAGGCTGTGAAGCCGCTACAACTTTAGATAAAGTTTTGCTTAAAGCCGCTCTGCTTGCTCCCTGTGCCGCCGCCGCTCCTGTGCCGCCTTGAAATATTAAACTTGCAAGAGCAGGAATAGTTTCTAAATTAGCTACAGCATCAATGCCATAATCTTTAATAGCCCCCATATACTCTTTCATTCCACTAACTGAAACATTGTCCCACTTGTTTTTCATTCTTGCAAAAGCTTGTTTTTCTTCTTCAGTCCAGTTTTTTACTTCTGATGCAACATTAACTTTTGTACCAATACGAAATGTAAGGTCGCGCAAAAACTCAGAAGGCCCATCATCTGAGTAAGCGGCTGTGTCTAATATTCCACTAGTGTATGTTTTATTACGGGCAAGAGCGTCCATAACAACGCCATAATCTTTTATAACTTCTTCATCGCTTTCAAAATCTGTTACACTTTTAAGGCCGCTAAACATTATTTCTTGTTCAGGAAGCTCAAGATTTAACGTAGGATTTTTAGCTCCTGAATGTATGTCAGCATAATATTTTTCTAAAGCTTTTTTTTGCTCAGACATTAATTAACTTCTCCGTATTTTTTCATATAAGAGGTGTAAAGAGAATCTGCTTTTTTCTTTTTAGTTTCTGCGGCTCTTACTAAACCTGCTAGTTGTCCAGATTGATTAGGTTCAATGTCGTTCAAAGTTTTATTAGCTCTAGCAAGACTTGTTAAAACTACTTCTTGTTGATACTCAAAAGATTTTTGAGCTTTTATAACTTCTAAATATTCTTTTCTTTGAGCTTTAGAAGCACTATCTTCACGTTTTTTTGCCCGACGATTTCTAGGACGCACTGGCGGTGGAGGCATGTTGGCTACTACAGTTGTTTTAGATACAGCCGCCTTATTTGCGCTTGTTGTTAAATCACGTTCTTTTTGTTTTGAAGATGTTTTAGTTATTAATCTTAATTCTTCAGCTAGTCGTATACTTGATTTTATTTGTAAAGGTGTATAAGTTGAATCTTGTCCTACATTTTTACTGTTTAAAATATTTTGCTGTAGATTATTTTTAAATAATGTTTCAGTTACTTCATCGCCTATGTTTAAAGTTTGCAAAGCTTTTAAAGCTACATAAGCGTCATAGTGATCGTCACCTGCAAGAAGAGATGTGTTAGAGTTAAATGTTCCACTTCTACCCAAAGACTTACTATATCCTAATTTTAAATTTTCTATGTGCATTTGAGAAGCTAATTTTTTAGAAAAAACACTAGACCAACCTGCTGTGTTGCCAAAAGTATCAGTTAAATAATCTGAAGTTATTGCTATTTTTCCAAAAAATTGTTGATCAAAATTTTTAAGTCCATCAACTTTACGTTCGTCATCTACAGTAGACATTTCACTGTCTTTAAAATTTTGAAAGATTTTATAATTTTTATCAGATATACTTTGTTCAAATGCTTGTTTAGCTTCTTGTATTTCTACAGGTTTCATTAAACCTGCGCGTTTACTTACTTTATTGTTTTGTAATTTTTCTGTAATATTTTGACCACTAAGAGTGTAAAAACCTTGAGAAACCCCGCCTAATTTACGTTCTACTGCTGTAATTTGAACGCTATCGCCATAGTTATTAGGCATATACACATTAAAAGGTTTTCCAAAAATAGGAGTAGCCCTTTCTAAATTTTTAATGCCCTTTCCTAAAGTGTCTCTAAATTCTTTTAACTCTTCAGCAGACTGTAAAGCTAATTCAAAATTTCCTGTTTGTTCAAATATAGTTTTAACATCTTCTATTTTAACTTTGCCTTGATCAGATAAACCGTCTTTAGCTTCTATAGCATCTATGCTAGCTTGAGTAGGTGTTCTTTCATCATTGCCTACAAACATATTAACAATAGGCAAAGAAATAGCTTCCCATATATTGTCTGATTTATTTTTTAAAATTTCATTTTTAAAAGCTTCTTTAGGATTATCGCCGTATCGAGCGGCTCTAGCTGTAGCTTCTTTATAATTAGACTCTGCATTTTTTTTCATTTTTTCTGCAAGCTTGCTTGATTCTGTGTATATATAGCTATTAAAATCAGCAGGCTTAGTGTTCGCTTTCCACGTTTCGTATTCAGGCAGTTTAACAATGTGTGTTTGAGCCATGTCTTGCCAGTAAGCGGCTTCTCCTGTTTTATAAGCAGTTCTGTTATTCCACCTATCAAGATGTTTTTGATTTTCTTTTATGTTTGAATCTACTAAAGCATTGCGAGAATAAAAATTTTCTTGCTGTAAAAAGTTTTCATTTTTTCGAGCAAGTATTTGATTGCCAAAAAATTCAATTCCGCTTTTTAAACCTTTAAAAAGTTTCTTTTTATTTTCTTCATCTTTTTTTCTTTTTCTAGTTTCTGCGCTTGCTTCTTGACTTGCACCAACTAATGCGCTACCTAGTAATGAAATGCTTTGTGGTTTTTTTCTAGCCATTTTTATCTTTCTCCGACAGGTTTAGCCATTAAACTTTCTTCATTTGTGGCAGGTGTTTCAGTACGAGACATTAAACTTTCTTGAGGAACTTCTATTTCTTCAAGACTTTCAAGTTCTTCTTCCATTTCATCAGTTAAAATTCCTGCGGGAATAGTGCCTGATTCTTTAGATTTTTTAAATCTTTCTAGTTTAGCATCAGTTAAAGTAGCTCCAAATAACATTTCTTGATCTGTTTCATCTTCTAGCTCACCGTCATAAATAGTCATTGGAATATCTAGTCGCTCAGCTAAAGCCATAATCATGTATGTAGCAGGCTCTGCAAGCATCATCATTAAATCAGGATTCCATTTTCCTTCTGTAAATCCGTGATATAAAGTTAATTGAACTAAATTCATAATAGGCGTTCCTTCAGCTACAGCGCCCATTAAATTTTTATAAACTTCAGGGTCTATAAATTTATCCCAAAGAAACTCTACTCCTTCATTTACAGTTGTAAACTCTGGCATTTTTTCAAAAGGAGCAGGATTTTCAGGGTCATTTGATAAAGATTGTCCCGGAATCGGTCTTCCCATTTTCCGTTGAGTGTTTTCAATTTCTGTTACAATGTCTGCCATAATTTTATCCTGTTGTAGGTATGCCACCTAATGAAGTATTTAAAAAACTAAAGTATCCGGCACGGGCCGCATTAGCACCATAAGGCATTGCTCCTGCATCTACACCATAGTTAACTTCATAAGCTCTTGGGTTAGTGCCTCCTAGCTCTCCTGATCCAATATCTGCTGTTTGTAGCTGTGCGCCACCAGAACTTTGATAAATAGGAACAGGGTCAGGAGCTAATGCTTGATCTATTTTAGTTAAGGCCGCTCTAGAAGGAATACTTTGAGCAGTTTCTGCTGTTCTTTTAATTGTATTAGGAACAAAGTTTTTAACTTCATCTGTTAAAGTAGCTTTAGCTTCGTTTAATCTATCGCTCCACCAAGAGGTATCTGTAACATCTTCCATTACTTTATCGGCTGTTCCTGACTTAATAATTTGATCAGGAGAAGGGCTTAATATACTATCCATAGTTGAAGATGTTTCAGGAAATACATATCCTTCTTTTAAAGGGCCTACAGAATTTATAGATGTAGCACTTGTTCCCATTGTAGGTGTTGCTGTTGTTATAGGCGCAGGCGTTTTAGCTACTTCTATAGCCGCCTCATCTAAACCTTTTATAAAATCTTTACTGCCTGTTAAATTAGACATTCTATTAGTGAAAGAAGAAGTCGATCTTGCCCATGCACTATCACCGCTACCAAAAAAAGTAGAAGCGGCATCTGTAAAAGGAACTTTTTCAAAACCTAAAACACCTGATAATTTATTAGCGGCTGTTTTAGAAAAGTTTCCAATAAAATTAGTAACTCCTTCAGTAACATTTCTAAATACATTTGCTCCATTAGTTACAAAGTTTCCTGCCGCCTTTAAAACTGTTCCTGCTCCACGAGCAAGTGTAGCGCCTATACCGCTTCCTGTAGCTCCTAAAAGACCAGAACCCGCAGTCGTTACACCTGTTGCTGTTGTTGTTGCGGCAGAACCAATTAAACTACTAAAAGCTGAGCCTGCTGTTTTCATTAACGCACCACCAATAGCAGGAAGAATAAACATCATAGCTACTTGTCCTAGTATGCCTATTTTACCCATAAATTTTCCAAAACTTTTAAAGGCACTTTTAATTCCTTTACCAATTTTTTTAAAACCTTTTTTAATGCCTTTAAATATTTTACTAAAAAATCCCATTTTTATTTATCCTTTTAAGGTGTGTCTGTAGGAATATCGTCATTATCGCCTGTTTGAGAACCTGAGCCTCCTTGATTATCGCCTGTATTATCTACAGGCACTGGTGGCACTGTTCCCCCGCCTGTTAAACCATTAATAGCTGATCCAGTTATACTGCTAAATTTAGTTCCTTCTACTAAAGCTTCATTACCTAAAGCAGTCGCCCATAACTGAGCTTGTCTTTGTTCATCATTTTCATAAGCTGATCGAACATAAGTAGCTTCATCTCTAAGTTGTTGCCAAATTTGAGATTGATCTAAAGCTGTTAAGTTGTAAGCATTTTGAACATTGATTTGATTAGCGGCATTTTGTGCGGCAGTATTTGCAGTATTAGTTGATCTTCTCCATTGGACATTAGATTGCTCAACAGCCTGTGCATTTGCGGCATTCCAAGTATCTCGTTGATTATCAATAGTTGCATTAAATTTACTTATTTCAGTATTCATTTGTGCGTTTACTGTTGCGGCTTGAAGTAAATTTCCTGCGTTTAAAGCGGCCATTCTATTCTGTTCAGTAGCATTAAATTGAGACATAGCATTATTAGCTGTAGCATTATATTGACTCATAGCATTAGATTGTCCAATCATAAATTGATCTAATTGGTTTTGAGAAGCGGCTCCAAATTGTTTAGCGGCGTTTTGTGCGGCTTGATCTGACAATAATCGTTGTTGCTCTAGTTGGTTATCTAATACTCTTCCTTGTTGTTCATTGCTAAGATTAGCCATGTTCATAGTTAAAAAGTTTTTAGCATTTTCTACAGACACTTTAGTTCTTGCATCAGCATTAGTTAAGTCTACTTGTGTTAACATAGTAGCGTTTTGAATAGCTGATTGTTGATCAGCACTAAATTGTGTAGCTGTCATTGTTTGCATAAACTTACTATTAGCAAGTTCTATTTGTTGATTAGCATCAAATTGTTTTATATCTAAACTAGCATTAATTTGAGCATTAAACATTGCGGCTGATTGTTCGTTACTAAGTTCTGCTAAGCCCATTTGCTGTGCAAGCTGTGCATTAACTTGACCTGCTTGCATACGTTTTTCATACATCTGAAGCTCTGCAACATTTTCAGCAGACATAGAAGCCATGTCAGCTTGACTTTGAGAACTAAGGTTTGCAAGATTAATTTTTTCTTGCATAGAAAGCTTTGCCATGTCAGCATTTTGTTTAAGTTGCTCGTTTTGTGACATAACCTGTACATGAGTATTTAAAGCTTGCATACGAGTTCTGTTAGCTTCAGTAAAGTTAGCGGCATCTACATTTGAACGCTCTTGAAGATTTGCAAGCTCCATCTGCTGTTCATTGGCTAAGTTTGCAAGTTCCATTTGTTGTGCAAAACCTGCATTAGTCTTTTTAAAGTCTACAAGAGTACTTAAATTAGCGAGCCTCATTTGTTGATCTGTAGTCATGTTAGCTCTTTCTGTCGCATTCTTCTCAGAAAGCTCTGACAACTCAACTTTAAGTTTTGCATCTAAGTTAACTTCTTCCATACGTGAGTTAAGTTCGGTCTGACGTATAGTACGCTGTACTGTTGCGTTATATGTAGTTAATGTAGATTGCTGTTCATTAGATAGCGATTCAGAATCAGCACGATTCATAGCTTCTAAGTTTGCAAGCTCTATTTGTTGATCAGCATTAAAGGTTTGAGAAATTGCTTGCTGTCGCATTTCAGCATTTTTTGTGCCTGTAGTTAGCTTAGCATTTAAATTTGCAAGCTCTACTTGTTGTCTAGCATTTAAATTTTCTGAAGATGCTTGATTTTGAGCCGTAAGATTTGCAAGCTGTAAACGCTCTTCAGTGCTTAAATTAGCTAACTCAGTTTGTTGACGGAACTCAGTGTTTTGTGCCATGTGTTGTGCGGCAGTCTGAAGCTGAGTTAATTTAAAACGATTAGCCTCTGTAAAGTTAGCACTGTCTGTAGCGGCCTTGTCAGCTAATATTGCCATTTCCATTTGCTGAGCATTGCCCATATTAGCCATATCCATTTGTTGGCCTAGCTGAGCATTTGTAGTTTTAAAGTTTACTAAGGTTTCTAAGTTTTTTAAACGCATCTGTTGTTCAGATGACATATTTGCACGAGAAGTATTATTTTTTTCTGATAACTCAGAAAGTTCTATTCTTAAACTGCTGTCTAAATTAGCAACTTCCATTTGTTGATCTAGTTCTGCTTGTCGCGTAGAACGTGCAACAATATTATTTAAACGAGTTAGTTCAAATTGATTTTCTGCTGTAAAGTTTGCAGTGTCTTCAGCGGCTCTTTCTTGCAAATTTGCAAGTTCAATCTGTTGCTCATTAGACATGTTAGCCAAGTCCATCTGCTGTGCAAACTGTGCATCAGTCTTACGGAAGTCTATAAGAGTTTGTAGATTTGTAAGGCGTTCTGTTTGCTCTGCGGTCATTCTATCTTTTGCCGCCGCGTTCATTTCTGATACACGTTGCATTTCAACTTGAAGAGCGGGAGAAAGATTAGCTTTTTCCATATCTTGATTAAGTTCAGCTTGCCGCATAGTTTTATTTATTCTAGCATTATAGCTTTGAAGTCTTGCTTGTTGATCAGCAGTCATGTTTTGAGACTCTGCTTGATTTAAAGCTTGCAAGTTTGCTAAATCCATTTGAGCATTAGCACTAAATTGTGCTATGGCGGCTTGTTGAGTTTGTGCAGATTCTTGTTGCGCTCGTTGCTGAGCCATTTGTGAGGTAGCCATACGCGCTTCTTGCTGTTGTTGAGCAGAAGTCATTACAGCTTGTTGATCAAATGTACCTTGTTGTACTGCAATTTGCTGTGCCATATTAGCTGTTTGAGATGCGGCAGTCTGACGATTAGCAAGATTTTGCATACGCACTTGCATAGTATTTTGTGCAGAAGCAAGATTAGCTTGTTGTTCATTAGATAGGTTTTGTTGTGCGCGTTGTTGAAGGGCTTGAGCATTGCTTT
>Ga0209337_1003248_pt1 | contig 11488 bp, 5 predicted proteins | sample LinPmetageLP53_FD_184044 | JGI IMG/M metagenome (GOLD analysis project Ga0209337, IMG submission 184044) | Marine viral communities from the Pacific Ocean - LP-53 (SPAdes) (version 2) | ecosystem: Environmental > Aquatic > Marine > Oceanic | place: Pacific Ocean | collected 2010-02-08 | reverse complement strand
CCGCTAACATTGCTATTGTTGCACCCATATTATAATTTTATTAATAAATCTGTGTTTTTTTCATATCCAATATTGTATCCCACTTCTTTAAATGTTTTAATTAAACCCTCATTACTTGTTAAAGTGTAAGCGAATTTAAATCCTGTGTCTTGAGCAACTTTAGTTAAAGCATGCAACAAAAACTTTACAGCATCGTGCTTTATTTCTTTATCTTCAAACTCTTTGCTGGATATAATCCAATCTATCCAAGCTACCTTAGAATTTGTAAAATAAATAAATCCTGCACATAGCGGGGTTTCGTTTTCCAAAACCATAAAACCACCTTCTCCATCTTCTGGTAAAAATTCTTGAGATGGCGTTGGCCAGCCCCATTCTTTCCACCATTTATCCAATAGTTTGTAATCTGATTTGGTTAATTTTTTTAGATTAAATTGCATTAATACACAAAGATACTAAAATTAAGGAAAGCTTTTCATTACTTCAGATTCAATAGCAAATAATTCCGTAGCCGTGGTGTTAGCATTTTCAAGTGTTACAGTCATATCATGACCCAACAATCCCACATCTTCTGCTTCTGTATTTCTTAATCCTAAAATAAAAGGCGTTGATTCGCTTATAATTAGGTTTTGTGTAAAATTAGTATTAACAAATATTCTATTTATACCACTAGCAATATTAACTTCTATATTAGTTATTTGTCCACTGAAACTTATTGTTGTATACGCACCTTCAGAAAAATATATATAGTCACCTATACTAAGCATGCTTATATCAGTTATTGGGGCTACTGAAAAGTTTAGCGTTAATATATTATTAGCTTCTGACCACGATGTAGCCTTACCTATTCCTTGAGCTGATCTATATGCATACTCTCCAGCAAACGCAGGTGTAGTCCCTGTTTTTCTAATGTATGCAAAATATGAACCTTCTTTTTTATCAAACCATCTTGAGTCTATAAATCCTCTTGTTTGAATGTCTGATGCCGCACTTACAGTCCAAGCAGAATCTGCTTCTAAATTTAAACTTTTAAATATTTTATTATCTAAAGGAGATTCATTAAACACTGTGGTTATTTGTGAACTATATTGTATGCCATAATAGTTATTTCTAGTTTCATTGGTATTGTGTCTGTATAAATTACCAGCTTTGAAAGAGTACAAATAATTATTCATGCCCACCATGTAATCTGGATCAAAAGAATAAAATGATGGCCACCCCTTTACGCCTTCGCTATATGTCAATGTATAGTTTGTAGTTATTGGTGAAGGTATAGGTGGCACGGTACTAGGTGTCGGCGGCGTTGGCGGCGTTGGCGGCGTTGGCGGAGGTGTAGGTACTGTACATACATCTCCGTTATAAACCAAATTATTTTCTCCACCCATATATCCATGATAAAAACACTCATAGCTAATAGTTCCATATCCACCTACTACTGTTATAGTTACATCTCCCCAATAGTAAGAATATGTGTTGCCATCTAAACCAACCTTTGTGCCTGCGGTATTAGTCCCTGTATACGTAATAACATTTGTTAAATTAAAATTTTGAAATGCAATGGGATGTTGAGCCGGAACATCTTTTAAAATATAAGTTCCCACAGTGGTAGCGTAAGGAGTAGCGTAGGCACCATTAAATTTATATACATTTACTCCGTTTTCAACTCCAAATGACACCGTGTTATCTCTTTGTAAACACGTAACTACTGAAGGCGTAGGTGTAGGCGTAGGTGTAATAGGGGGCGTAGGCGTAGGCGTAGGCGTAGGCGTAGGAGGAATTGGCGTTACATCTTGGTCTCCACATTGAGTGTTACAATCCTCATCAATACTTTGTGCTGGCAATCCATTACCAGGTGTAATTAATATTGCATAAGGTGAGCCGTTAATCTGCCCATATAAACCATCTACATCTAAACATACTAATGTTCGCTGATTAGGTTGAAGATCAATTTCTTCTATACCTGCTTGCTCTTCCGAACAACATCCTATCTCCCAAGTACACTTTTGTGTAGACTCAACAGGACATATTAACTCAAATGTTTTACATGTGTTGACAGACATAATTTTTTATTATGTACAAATTTACGAAAATTATTGGTGCTATCTTTTTATTACAAGTCTTGCAGCTTATAATGTATATAAAAGTTTCTAAAGTAATTACCTCCAAAGATTTCTTTACGAGCATGCGGGCATACAGCTGACTCATATAATATCATATCGCCAGGTTGAGCATATACTTTATACCACTCTCCGTCATGACCTTTTATGTCTAAAGGCCAATCATCTGCGTACTTTTTGTTTTGACAGCCGCAGGTTAAATCTTTATCTACAATTATTATAGAGGATATATGATGTGTGTCTACTCTGTCTACGTGTTCGGTAAGCGTAGATCCAGACTCATAAGATCTAATTCCATATATGTACGTTGGTTCAAGCTTTCTTCCGCAAAAATCTTCGTGAGTTTGTTGTAGCTCTTCGTGAAGAATTGTTTTTACAGTTGGTAATAATCCAAAATTTAAGATTTTACTATTACCTGGAACATATTTATCTTTTCCCTCAAACTGTTCTTCTATTTCTTTGTCTTTTAATAACGCATAACATTCTGTAATTAAAGACCACATTTTAGGTGGGCATTTAATAAGCTCAAAGCCATTAGTGGTAAGCCTTGGTATAGGTAAATTTTCGTTTGATTTATTTGATGTTACTTTAACTATCTCACTTTTAATGTTAGGTTTTTCAACCTCTTTAATGTTTGTGTCTTTATCAACAAGCTCAAGGTTCTTATATTCATTATATTTATTTAAATCGCCTGCACCATCCCATTTGTTTTCTCTCCACCAAGAAGTCACTATATACTTTTTACCCGTGTCTACAGCTACCCCTTCATGCAAAGTTGTGTCTACGGTTCGTCCTTCGTGCATATTTTTCCACCATATAGCTTTACCCTTTTCAGGTTTTACGCTTTGTTGAAGTTTTGGAAAGTTAGTTTCACCCCCAGTAAAATCGTCATTTAAATAAACCATAAGAGTGTGAGTTCTGTTTCCAGATGCAAGACAGTGCATTTTATATGCAGGCCCACTAAAATAATCATTATGTGGCTTAAAGTATTGCCCTGGTTCATAAAGCTGCCCTTGCAACGACTCTCCATTCTCAAGTGGCAAGTTTAAATATTCTCCAATTTTTGAATGTATGTCACCAACTGAAGATTGTGATGATACTAAATTGCTGGTGCTAGAGGTTCTATGGTCAGTAATATCTGATCTATCAGTGCCTCCCACTACAACCGAAGACCTAGTGTGGTTTTGATCTATAAGTTTTATTAACTCATCACATTCCTCGTGTGAAAGAAAATTAGGTATCTCGTACATTTAATTAAATTTGATTTATATAAAGATATTAAAATTATTGTTGCAGACAAACTTGACATGAGCCAAAATAATTTCCAAACCATTGCCTTGAATAACTTCCATCAGACACAAAAGTAGCTGCTGCTAAACTTCCACAACTATCGTTTGTTCTGTAAAACGCTGTAGCTTGACAAAGTGATGAAGCATCAAAATACATTGTTTCTGAACGAAATGCATTACAAGCTGATAACGCTGATGACCCTGTTGACATATTGTTTACTGCAAAACAAGTTGGTGTAGGTGGACTTGGTGGCGGCGTTGGCGGCGTTGGTGTAGTTCCTTCACATAAAGAACATGAAGTAAAATCATCATAATTTGTATAGTCAGCACCAGTAGCTCCTCCAAGAGTTGAATATTGATAACAAATACCCGATATCTTTAATACATTAGGGAAAGTTGTTCCCGTAGGCCCGCTCACATAAGCAATAGCATCAGAACCATCGCAATCTAAATATTGTGCATATACGATAGCAGGTGTTGGAGGACTAGGTGGGACTGGAGGTGGAGCAAACCCACCACATGAACTTTGAATTTCTACTACTGTTACGGATACGTTATAGTTCGTAGACGCTGCATCTGTTATTTCCCAAAATTTTGTTCCATCCATTACAGGGGTTCCACCAGCTCCTCCTGGCCCGTTAAGTCTAAGAGCTTGACCTACCGATAAAGTTGGAGATGCTAAACCTGTTACTCTTACAAGGTAAGGTGTTCCAGATGTGTAACATTCTCTTATTGCTATATCTTGAGTGGTTACGGCGGGAGTAGGCGTTGGCCCAACAGGTGGTGGTGAAGCAGTAGGAGGACATCCTGTGCTTGTTCCCACAGCTACAATGTTTTGACATAACACCCCTCCGTTATAAGTTAACCCTTGGTCACCACTATATTTATAAAAATCATTATTTGTTCCTGAGTTACCAGCCCCATCTACAAATCTTTGATCAGCATTTGGTTGTGTTGCAGTTAAAATATAACAGCCTCCAGGTGAGGTTCCATCTGCTTTTTCACACCCTATAAGTCTATAGTATAATTGAGGTGGTGTAGGGGGTGGATTAGTTGGCCAATCACTACAATCATCTACTAAACCAACGTAAGCTAGCGTGACTAAAGGATTAGCTGTTCCCACTGCTGTAATTTTATAATTAGCGTCTCCATCAAACTCTGGATAAGTAGAAACTGGTTGTCCATAATTACCATTTAATCTTACCGAAGAATTAACAACAAAACTGCTTTTTGTAACCGATCCAGATAAAGGAATATTATTTATAGTTATAATATACGAAGGCCCCGTTCCATCACACAATTGTATTGTAAATGTTTCTGTATCGAATGTAGGCGGTAAAGGCGTAGGCCCAGTAGGCGTAGGCCCAGTAGGCGTAGGCCCAGTAGGCGTAGTAGTTCCACTACATGTGCTGCAACTATCAAATGTCAAACTTGGAACATTTACATCTGTTGGAGTAGGTGTAGGTGAAAAGTCATGATAACAAACATCATTATATCTTACAACAAGAGGAAATGGTACAGTTGTTAAACTTCTAAATATTTGAGTAACTGTAGAATCATCACATCCTCTATAAAGCATATAATCATAAGCCACCGCTGTTGTTGTTGTTGATACTGTTAAACCAACTCCTATTCCATGTTCGTTTACTGCATAAGCAGTTACATAATAAGTTGTTCCCTGTGTTGCTCCCGCAAAATTATAATTAAAATTACCTAAAGTTGTTCCGCTTACCGCATACTGAGTGTTGCTTATGTAAGAAGAATTAGTTCCTATATAAAAACCTCTTGATGTTACAGTTCCGTTTGCCGTGTCTAAACTACCGTTAGCAGTAAAAGAAACAGATGTAACATTTGTAGAACTGTTTGTTGTTAACAGTGGAGCTGTAGATGGCGTTGGCGGTGGAGCTGCTGCCTCACAAGTTGCACAATCTACAAAAGTCTCTGATCCTGTAGGTACAGGTATACTTGATATGGCAGAAACAGATGTAGGAGTTTGATAACATACTCCTTCATATCTTACAACTGTTGGGAAAGAAGTTCCAGTTAAAGCTCTAAAAACAATAGTGTCTGGGCCTTGACATTGAGTATATCTAGTAAAGTCGTAAACTGATGGGCTTGGCGGCGTAGGTGTAACTCTGTTTGGATTTCTATAATCGTAAATTAAATATAAATGGTTACCTCCAGCTGGCACTGTAAAACTACCTGTATATTTATCGGGCGCTGCTAAATTATTTATAGGTATAGTGGTTTCTAAACCAACTAATGTTGTAATGTCTGTTATGTTGTTTTGATACAGAGTCGTGCTTCTATGGAAACCTAATGAATTATTAGCTGTGTCAAACACAAAATCATCAAATCTTATTTTGTTGACTCCAAGAGTCATAACTGAGTTGTCTGTTGGTATAATGCCCACTCCTTGATCTCCTACAACAGATTTATACTGAGAAATTACGAAAGCCCCCGTTCCTGTTCCAAATGTTACTAATTCGGATTGAACATTTGACAATAAGAATCCATCCGACCAGCTTGCCTCATTGTGTATAAATTTACCTGCATCTAGAGCATCTGTTAAACACACGCTATAAACATTTAATAATGTCCCTGATGGACACTCTACGGTAACCTCAATAGTATCATCAACAGTAGCAGTAGATGTTATTTCAATAACTACTTGATTAACAGTAGTTGCGTCTTTTTCAAAAGTAAAAGTACCGCTAGTATACACTACGCCTGTCGTAGTTTCAATATTATTGTAATATGATTTTATTGTGTAACCTATAACACCTGTCCCTCCTTCTGTTTCAATTAAATCCCCCGCTTCTGTTTCAATATTTTGTGATGTAGCTTCCGTAATTATAGGTTGAGCCCCTTCAAGTGGCAACTCATATCTTACAACTACTGTTCCTTCTTGAGGCTCTAAATCAACACAATAAATAAAAGTTTGACCAGCTGGCACTGTAATGTTTCTTGTAACACCACAAGGTGTACATTTAGCAACTTCTGGTTTTAAGATAGTGTTTGATGTTAAAACAAACTCATTCATGTATGGATCATACGCTCCTAGTTTTTGAGTTGTAAAAGAAGAGGTAAACAAGTCTCTAAAAAAGCTTCTCATTCCAGCTTCCGAAATAACAATTAATTGTTCGTTAGCCATAGAGCTACCTATTAAATGAATTACTGCACTTCTTTTGGCATCAGTAAAATATTTGCTTTCACCCCATACAGCAAAACTTTCTGGATTATTGCTAATACCATAGTTTTCTATTCTAGCTATTTGTTTTCCTAATACCGCAGGAACAGACGTTAATTGTCCTGTTCCATCCGCATCAGTAAGTAAGTTTTTACCTGCTAGCACATAAGATATTTTGTCTTCTTGTAAAACTAAAATGTCGTCTCGTCTCGCAAATAATATTTCTACATCTCCAAATGTTTCTTCAAGAGGTTTAAAATTTGCTAACCCAAGGTTAAATTCGTTAAGCTTATTTACATTAGTTTCGTCATTAAAAACTCCACTATATGTTAAATCAGCAAATCTGTGTGCTTTTTGATATGTGGTGTTGTTTGTTGTAAATGTTCTGTTACCTAAATTAAATTGTTTTCCAGTTGATGAATCTTGAATTTTGTAACTTTCTACACCATTACCAAAAGTAAAACAATTAGAAAAATTTAAACTAACCGTGGCGGCAACTTCTTGTGCTATATTTTGATTAACAACATTTCCTAAATGTTGCCCTAAACTATCTATTTCAAATGATTGTGTTCCCTCATACCATAAGTCTGCCAATGCATCAACTGGCTTAGTCTCAAATATAACTTCAGCTTCTCTCCTAAAAACTGTTATGTTAACAGTTACTCTTGACCTTTTCTCAGTTCTATTTCCACAACATCTAGTACCAGAAACCATTAGATAATAGTTATTGGTAGAAGTGTCTTTATATAGCCTGTAATAGTTGTTGTCAGTTAAACTTCCTGCAGAAGACGGGCTGTCTGTGTCTCCTCCAAACACTGTAGACGCCGTAAGTTCATTAAAAGTACCATTTTGTATAGATGTCCTTGCGCCTGATGCAGATGCAACTGAATTTAAAAAAATATTACCTACTGGATTGTTACCTAAAAAAGCAGCATTAGGATTAATTATGGCGTTATTTTCAATAACACCTTCAAAATTTTCTCCATTAACAAATTCTTCCCAGTTAGAATATGTCTCACTACATACAAAAGTATGCTGTAATATGCTTTCCCTTAATTCACAAGATGTATTAAGTCCCTGTCTTAATTGAACAACATCAATTCTTACCTCAGAACCAATTGGTAAATCATAATTTCCATTTGTTAAACCTGTCACACTGTTGTCAAACAAAGGATAAGCAAGCATTGGATATTCATTATTATCATCTGCTACCAATGGGTCAACTTTGACATCAATTATATTGCCTACTGATGTTTCAGCTGCAAAATTAATGTTATTTAATTTCATGTAAGTTCCCGCAGGAACAGGTATATCATTACCCGAAGAGTCTTGAGGTTTTGGAATTATAAAATCTCGGCTTTCAACTGATATCTCCAAAACTTGAGTTTTAGTACAGTTTCTCATAGAACCTGAAACATCTCTTTTTACTATTAAATCATCTCCAACACTTACTTTATTAATATTGTCTCCTTGCAGCAAAAAGTAAACCTCATTAGAAGTGGTGTCTTGAAAATATAAAGAAGTAAAAATAGTATTATACGTTTCTCTATCTGCCTTTATACAAAACTTATATCTTGTCGCAAAACTTGGCGCTCTTTGACTAGAAGGAATAGTTACGTTTATAGTGTTTTTTGTAGAAGATGTTGAACATGGAAAATTAACGGTATTGTTCTCACTTACCAAAGCGGTTGTAGCCCTATTAAAAGCATCCATATATATGATACCGACCTCATACCCCCTGTTACTATGCAGGCTAGAACTATTACTTAATCTTCTAATAGATACATTAACCGATGTAAATTTAAAATACTCTATCACAGTATTTGAACCTCCATTTTCAAGGTATTGTGCAGCTAATATCTGTATTGTCAAAGCATTAGAGTTTGTGCTGTCTTGTAAAATACTTAATGGCTCACCTTTATTTGGTAATGCAGCTGTTGAGCTAGTTATACCTGTTTGTTGTAAATTATAAAGCGGTGAGCTTAAGCCGGATAATAAACTATTATTAAATAAATCTGTTAAAGTTACACCCGTTCCTGCTTGAGCGTTTGCTACAGTTTGAATTTCTGCTACAGCTGACCCAAACTTAGCTTTGAAATCATCAGTAGCCACCAAATCACCAAGTGGATCACTTGATGCTGTAAAGTCTTGAGATAAAATATAAGTAAATCCTATATTAGTGCTCGGTGTTGTTCCGCTTGGCTGATTACTTCCAAAAAATTGAGTATGTGTAAAAGTAAAATTTATGCTTATTTGCGCTCCAATAATAAAATCGCTAGTAGTATTGGTAAAATCTAAAATTAATTTTGTATCAGCTATATCTCTGCTATCTCCAAAAGCTGTATATCTAACGCCCTGTTCTATAGAAGTAGGAACCACACTTTCCCCTATTCCTTCACTAGATCCGCTTGCAATAAAATCTAATCTTGTTTTTTGATTTAATGTGTCAATAAGATCATACCCCTCAAAATAATTACCATACACTAATCTATTAGCCATTAAAGTTTGAGCTTTAGCTAAGGTTGGCACATTGTCATACAATCTTAATATTTCCGCTTGAGGGAGTATTGAAAATATTTTAGCAGCGTCAAAAGTTATTTGCTGATTAGGCTTGTTATTAGGCATCGAAGCTTCAGCTTTATCAATTCTTTGTATTACTTTAATTGTTGGATCATTAGCTTCTTTAAATAAAATATCTATTCCTTTCACTAAAGAACTTCCTGAGTCAAATATTACATCACAAGCGTTAAACTCATTTAACATTCCATCATTTGCAAAAGTAGAAGGTGAGAATCTAAATCCGGAGGGTGAGAATGCAGGCTCACTAAACTGTGATATTGCTGAAAATTCTGAATTACTATATCTATACCTATAAGCAAAACATATAAAATTATCCGTTAAATATGTTTCCTCGCTATTTGATTTAATCAGTCTTACTGTAGGTGCTGATAAAGGTGGCCCTTTAATAACTAAAATTTCTCTTGAATCAAATTGATCTATATTGTTTACAGGGTTGCTATAATTACGATTTATATTTATAACCCTAGGGGGATTGGTGTTGTCCGTAAAAAATAATAATTCATCTATAATGTTTATTCCTGTGATTAAAAATTCTGAATTAAAATTTAAAGTTGTGTTTTGACCTAAACCATTATCAATGCTAATAATGTGATAAGTTAGCCCTCCTGTTTCAACATTGAATGAAACAATCATATCTAATTTACCGGTCGCTCCTAAAGTAAACGCTGGGTCATGTATAAACCAATAAATAACAGCTTTAGCGCTATCGTCAAACGCCCCTATGCATTTGGCTGAAGCACTTAAAGGCACTCCGTTAATATATACAATATCAGTAAGCCTTGTATTACCTTTAGAGTTTTCTACAGAACCAACCTCTGACAACTCTGTTGATCCTAATCTTACATTCAAAGCATCCGTATACTCTCCGTTAGGAATAAGCCTTTCATCAAGGCTTTTATTCATACGCCCTGCTATAAAATTTCTTTGAACGTTTGCCATTTTATTTTATCCACTTGTTTTCACCCCTTAGATTCATTAATAATCTGCTAGGGTGAATATTGCTAAGTCTTATTTTTGAATTTCTTAATAAAGCAAGCTTGTCTTTTTTAGCTCTATTAACAATATATTCTTGGACTCCAAACTTATTATTTAAAATTGCATATTTAATATAAGCATATACATATTCTTCAAATAATTTATTAACACTTATTTCTGAATCATTTCCATTCTCCATTCCATCCGAAATATATTGAAGTATACAGCTTTCGTTTGCCATAGTAGAATCAAAATTTATTACCCCTGCTTTTTTATCAATTGTAAATGTAGGATTAAAATTAGCTGTTTCAGTATTTAAACCATATCTAGCTCCTATGCCTTTCTCATATATATCATTGTCAAAAGACTGAATATTAGCTGGATCTTCATTTGCATTATCTGTTAAATAAATACTATTTAAACTTCCATTAGTTCTTGATGTATCAATGTTAGAAGTTTCGGTATTTGCATTATTGCTTGCATCATAAGTAAATGTTGAGGATCCCGTTTGTATGTATTGAGTAGCTGATTGTACTTGAATATTTTCAACTAAATCTCTAACCACATTGTTTTTAAATAAAGAGAGCTTTACCCAATTTACATAATCGGAAGGTAAAACAAATTTTAAATCATCATACACCGTTAACTGTAAAGATTTTATTTCTTTAAACGCATCATAGTTTAACTCTTGAATTGCACGCTTTGCATGAAACAATATTTTAAACCTGTTTACATTGTTTACTAAATGGTGATTACCATTGTACATTAATAAAAAATTTGTTACTATATCTGTTAATGAAACATATTGATATGAACCCCAATTAGTATCCGTTGGATTTACGCTATTGTTTGTATAATATTGTTTTTGATTTATATACGCCATAATTATTTTTGTTGATCTTGTTGAGTTTCATTTGTTAATCCAAATTGTACTACATCTGCTTCTCTAATTGATACTCCTGCATATTGCAAAATCTTTGCAACTAAATCATTTGAGTCATCTATAGGTAGTTCAAAATCTTGATAATCTGCCGCGGTTTGATCAAACATAGGTTCTCCATTGTAAAGAGTTATGTAAGTCCATTTAGGGTCTTTAGGATACCTTATGTACTCTGCTTGCACATCTTGTCCACTATTAATTGTTGTAGGGAAAATGGTTACCGCATCTCCTTGTTGAGTATAAGCAGGAAACGTAGTGTTTGGTGCTGTAAGTAAAGAATTATTAAGCAAAGTGATTTTGCTATTAGTTACCTTTTCAGCTTCACCTAATAAATTACCTGCAGAAAAACATAATACTTTATTTAATAAATAGTAATCTGATCCTGTAGTTGACACAGAAG
>Ga0209337_1003247_pt1 | contig 11488 bp, 10 predicted proteins | sample LinPmetageLP53_FD_184044 | JGI IMG/M metagenome (GOLD analysis project Ga0209337, IMG submission 184044) | Marine viral communities from the Pacific Ocean - LP-53 (SPAdes) (version 2) | ecosystem: Environmental > Aquatic > Marine > Oceanic | place: Pacific Ocean | collected 2010-02-08 | reverse complement strand
TTAATACTTCTAAACCACCAAAAGGTTCCATACCTTTACCAGCTACATCATAACCCATATTTCCTAATTTATATATTTCATATTCTGTAAGAGGATCTCCACCATTATTATAACCTATTCTACCACCATCAGCTGCCATCATAGTAGGTTGTTCCATACCTTGGCTTTGATCTTGTTGTTGCATTACTGCTTGGATAAATTGTTGGAAAGATAAATCTCCACCTTTGTTTTTATATTTTATAAATTCTGCCATAAGCATTTGTTCTGCTTGTGCTTCTCCTGCACCACCACCCATATTTAAAAATGTTTCTTGTTGTCTAAAACTTTGACCTGCACCTGATCTAATAAAGTCTTCTTCATCTTCGTTCATAATTTCTCCACCCATTGCATAACCGGCTCTACCACCGTCAGCTGCGTAAAAATTCTGACTAACATATTTTTTATTGGGCATAAATTCTAGACCAACACCGGCCTCACCTCTACCACTGTAAAAATTTCTTGCTCTATTTCTAACTGCTGCAACATCCATTTGTTCTGTCGGCTCTTCATCGTCATCACCACCACCACCTAAGAAAGGAAGTGCAATACTTGCTCCAGCTAAACCAGTTAAAGCTGCTCTGCCCGGACTAAATTTACCTTCTTGGTCAAAAAGTGCTCCAGCCAACATACCTCTTTTACCTTCAGCTGCACCGCCAACACCACTAGCTCTAAATAAATTTGCAAGGTTTCCAAAACGAGATAAACCTTGGCCACCAGCAAACATTCCTTTACCACCTAAAAATTTTGCACCACCTAATCCATAACCAAGACCACCTATTAAAGCCATCTTACCTAGTGGACTTTTAAAAACTTTCTTAATACCACGTTTAGCTTTCTTAACAAGTTTACCTAAAAAGTAACCCTGTCTTGGAGCATCTAAAGACCCTAAGCCGCCTTGTATTTGTTGTGGTTGTTGCATGTTTGAAATCGCCATATTTTAATCCTAGTTTATCTGTTTTACTTTGTTTCTGCAGACAAATCAAGAGCTGGCATGATAACTCTGACATCTCTTTGTACGTCTTCTTCAGGGATATTAGCAGCTTTTAAAGCTTCTTCAGTCTGGTAAACTACCCCTGTTTTTCTGTTTGAAATTGTAGTTATTATTTCTTTTGGTGTTAACATTTTTATTTCATCCATTAGTCTATTTTCTCCTTTTTAATGTTTAAGTAGCTGACGGCTATGTCAAATGAACCCGTGTTACTTGATTGCACTGTAAAAGCACTGCCACCCTCTATTATTAGCGGTTGTGTTAATAATTCTGTAGTAACATCAGCTGTCAATGCCGCTGATTTAATAGCTGTAATACTATTGTTTGTAACAGTCACCGTTGGTGTAGATGCAGATGTAACAAGTAATGATTTAATAATAACAGTTTCATTAACACCGGGAATACCTGTCCCTAATGGGACTAAAGCATTTCCTGTTGTATCATTATCTATGCCTTTAAATTTATATTGGTTTACTACTGCCATTATTCTAAAAAGAAACTCTTAGCTTCTATCTCCTGTTTTACTTCTTCTTGAAATGTACTATTTAATTTTGTTATAATACCATCAATATCTCTTACTAATGATTGAAAGGTTCTTTCTTCATATTCTTTACTAGCCCTAGTTAATGATTGTACAATTTTTGCCATTATAAAATACTTCCTAGTCCTTGACCTATTCTAGGAGAAAAGATATTAGGCATACCTGTAGGGTCATAGACAACGTCACCTGCTTGTGGTGCTCCTGATTCTGGTAGGTTTGTGCTAGGTGCTGAATTTCCTCCAAATAATCCCCCTAAACCTCCGCCTGCAGATGGTAATTGTTTTGGACCAGATCCAACCGGGTCTAAATCACTATAGTCTTCAATTTGTTTAGTAGGGTAACCACCTGTTTTCATAACGTCTTGAGCATATGCATTAAATGAAGGCATTTTTACATCTCTTTGTTGCATCCTCATTTGAATGTTGTTTACTAATTCTTCACCTGTAAGTCCTTCATTGCTTTGTGTAGATAAAGTACCTTGAACTCCACCTGTACTTGGAGTTGCTGGCATTGTATTACCTCCAATTGAACTTATTGGATTTGCAGTTTGTAACTGTTGTAAAGGACCACCAAAAGAATTGGTTGTAGGACTTTCTTCTGGAACAAAAGTATTAGTAGTAGGTGCTGTGCTTGGAGAATCTTGATCCATGCTACCACCAAAAAGAAGATTGCTACCAGGACCCTGATTATTAGCATCTTGAAAATTAGAAGTAAAACTTGGGCCGCCTGACAAACTTGATCCACCACCAGAAGATTCTCCACCTAAATCAGATTCAGCTTTCTGTAGTGAAGCATTAATACTTTGTAGTTGTTGTTCAGCAGACTGTACCCCAGAATTTAAAGTACCTAGTCTTGAGTAAATAGGTCCACCTTCCGCGTATCTGGCTCTGCCGCCGTTTTGTAGTCTTGCTCTACCACCAAAGAAGTATCCTGCTCTACCACCATCTGCATAGTGTTGTGAGTATCCTTGAGATGTCCCTGTATTTTTATTACCATCATATGTTGCTTCTCTCGCAGTTTGTCCTTGAGAATTTCTAGCAGTATTTCCACCTCCACCACCAGCTATATTAGCTGCTTGATTATAGTTTGAATCTGTCACACCTCCTGGTGCAGTGTAGCTGCCACCACCAGTTGCAGCCTGAGCAGCAGCAGTTTTAGCATCCGCAGCAGTTTTAGCATCCGCAGCAGCTTTAGTTTCTTTTTTCTTTTTAAACAATTTTTTTATAAAACTATCTTTTTTCTTTTTATTTTCTTCTTCTTCGTCGTATACAAAATCTGATTTTTTCTCTGCACCCATGAATTTTTTTTCTGCTGCTGTAAGCGCTGTGTTAAATTTTTTAAACCCTTCTGGGGTCATTTTTTCTTTTGCCTTAGATCTTCTTTTATCAAAAGTATCTTGATCTACGTAATAAGCATTATATCCAGCCATAATATTTGCTCCAGATGGATCGTACGCACTTCCTGGATTAGCAGCTACAATCTGTCCAATATTATTAACCATTATACCTTTTCCACCTAATTCATTTTCCATTATTGCTCTTCTATTTGTTGGAAGTAGATCGTTCATAGAATTACTAAACTTTCCTAACATTCTTCCCGTTAAACTGTTTTGTGCATATTTTTGTAGTGCACCAGGTATACCTTCTAATGGTTTTGGTGCAAAATATCCTGGATACATATCTTTAAATTTATCTAATTCTGTTTGTGAGCTGTAAGCAAATTCACTAGGTACAGTTTCGTATTGTCCCTGAGCCCCGTAGTTTTGTCTGTTATCTTGGATTAAATCGTTCCTAGTACGCAATACTTCTGCTTGTCTTTCAGGGGTCATGGGTCCTGATGCGGTTCTATTACTATTAGCTAAATTATATTGAGACTGAGCTCTTTTAATACCCATATTATTTATTTCAGAAGAATACCTAGGATCAGTAGCATTAGAACCGCCAGTAAGAAAAGAGTCTTCCATAAGATTATTATAACGATAGGGGTCATAGTTTTTATTTACGATTGAATTAGGGTCAGGATTGTAAACACTAAAATCATTGCCACTATTATTAAAAGCATTTGTATTTGTTATACCACCACTTACAGGTGGTGCTACAGGATCTTTTGGTAAATTAAGACCCAACCTATATTGTTCTTGAGGAAGGTATTGATATTTTTTATAAAGATCTTGATCGGCTTGGTTATAAAATGCTACCATTATCTTCTACCTCCTGGATGTACATCTAATCTAAACGTACCGAGTTTCCAATCTTGGTTAGACCCTGTGTTAGATACTTTAATAGCTATAGATCTAGCCCTTAATCTAACATCTTTTTTTGTTACAGAGTCTGTAATGTTTGTAAAATTTGTAGTGACCCCTGTGCTATTTGGATAATCTTTGGTTACAAAGCTAATTTGAGCTGCACCTGTTTGACTTATAAAGTCAGGTATAAATCTATTTATTCTCATAATGTATTCACCATCTCCTCTAATATCTGGCATACCTGCAACAGCTCCGGTTGATGATCTTTTTTGTGTAATATCAAAATCACCAGAAGTAATAGTTGCTGCAATAGCAGTGGTACCTGAAGCAATTACCTCATCTTTCCCTGTTTCCTGCTCAAAGTATATACTACTTCCTTCCGTATTACCAACAACATCATATGAATTATTATCACTAGCATCATATTTAGTGGCATGTGGTTTATCAAAAACAGCTGAATCTTGCCAAGTAGTTCTAGCCAAAGTACCGGTGGTCCATATAGGACGTTGAGTTGTAGAATCTAGGTAGTTATAAGTAACATTTCTATTTATTACATTTGAATTTTTAGTTGGATAATACCATATAACTTCTCCAAATAAATTATTAACACCAGCATAAATTAAATCTCTAGGTGTACTATTTAAATCATCGTAAACAAAATCTTCTACCAAACAAGGCATAGATTTTAACTGTCCATCGTATACAAAAAAACCATTTTCGGACATCCAATAAGCAACACCATCAACTTCAGCAGATGCACTCTTACCTATTAATCCACAACTAGTCCCTGCTTGTTGAAATGCAAAAGTAAAAGGTGCCCCAACAAACTGCATTAAAAACAATGCGGTATCTGTCCAAACATAGATTGAGTCCCTACCTTTAAAAGCACCCATAATTTTAGAACCTGCGGCTAATCTTTGAGTACCCGCTGTATTTTCTGCTTTTACAGTGTACTCATTTATATTTTCTTGATCAGAGAATCTAATAAACATATCATCTTGTGTAGACTTTGTACCAATAGTTGTTTCTGTTCCAAAAAATACTAAGTGTCTATCAGGAGTTGATACTAATACATGACGTGATGCTGTTGGTGCATTAGCAATAATTGTTGCTCTTGTAGATGTTGCATTTACTGCTGCAGCATCCCATTCAAAACATTCATTATTATAAATAAGTGCAATCAATTTTGTTCCAAAATTATCTAATACCCATAAACCCGGATCAAAAGGAAATACATTAGTAGAAGCTTGTCCCCATCCAACAAATAAACTTATGTCTGTAACTGCAGAAGTTTGAGTATGTGTTGCTGCTGTTGTCCCATTCACACCTCTGGCACCACCACTTAAAGTATTTGTTCCTGTATTATTATTTGTGTAAGAAATAAATTCTGTCCCTATTTGTATTGTCCCCGATGCCGGAAACGAGTTGGAACTAGCAAGAACAATGTTAGTTGTTGTTGTATCAGTTAATGCAGTTGCAAGAGTAGAGGTTGCGGGACCTGGTACCGTACCTCCATATAAACCTGTACCAAAACCAAAACCAGCAACTTGTTGTGCTGGTCCTACTGAATAATAAATTTGAGCTGTTGTTGAAGTATTCCCTGAAGCTAAAGTTGTTCCAGTAACGTTTGCTGGTAAAGTAATTGTAAAAGTAGTTGAACTTGGGACAGTTGTAACCATAAACTTTACATCGTCAAAAGTAGCTGCGGATAAACTAGATCCACCTGGAATAGTAGTATTAGAAAATAAAACTATGTCATCATCTTTTAACCCATGAACTGCAGAACAAGTTACTGTAACTACAGGAGACCCATTACTTGCAAAAGTACAACTAGTTAAGGTCAATCTAATTGGGTGGATATCATAAAAACTACCTCCAGAAAAAACGTATAGAATTCTATTGGTACCTATCGCTGAATATCTTAGTCCAGCATTATTATCCCAATGATGTTGAGCTCTTGCAGCACCTGTAAGTTTATCTCCACCTAATTGAAGACAACCCCCTATTTTTTCAGGACTTCCGTATCTAAAACGTACGTTATCACCATCAATCCACTGACCTTCGGCCCCGGTATCTGATACTTGTTTGTTAAATCCTGGTGCAATTCCTAATTTTTGTAACATATAAAAACCTGTTTATTATGGTTTATATTAGATTTAACTTTAGATCAAGATTTTGTTATCTAGCTGGAGTTGGTATTCCAGTTGACGTTACAAAAGGGTTTTCAGCAAAAGCCATATACATATATGTTGAACCAGAACCATTAAATGCTCCATCAGAGCTTCTACATTTTATTCCATTACTTACAAAATCTAAAGTACCATAAGCACTAACATCTGCACTACTTGTGTCTGCATATAATTTTAAATCCAAATCATTACCGGGATTTCTTTTATTATCAAAAATATTCCAGTTGTTTGCACCACTTGTTAATTTAACCATGAAAAAAGCTGGCTTGAAACCGGTGTAAATAAATGTTCCATCGGAACTTCCATTACCAGTATAAGTTCCAAAATTGCTAAATCCTTTTTTCTCAGCGAAACAATACATAACATAATCATTTGAACCAGTATTAAAAAAATTAGAAAATTTTACAAGGGTACTTGTTGGTGCTGCATTCCATACTGTACCACCAGCATCACTAGATAAACCACTTGTTGTATTTAAGTTTATATAATTAGTAGAAAAATTAAAAGAAGATGATACACCTAAACCACCAACCATCCAACTTCCAAAAACTGAATGAGAACTATCTAAATTTTTACCTATCATTAATTTAGGAGTTACACCTAATCCATGACCAACATTCTCAGCTGCACCACTTCCACTTCCAGTAAAAGTTAAAATACTAATCCCAGCAGTAGTATTGACAGATACAGATGAGTTTATACTTCCAGTAGTATTTGTTGATGCACTTCCACCGCCCAACCAGTTCCATGAAACATAGTTTTCACCATTATTATTTACGTCTTGTATGCTTGTACTTCCTGCAGTAAGTGTAAATCCATCACTATTAAAAGCTGATAAATAACCGTTTTCTTCATTAGTTGCTTGTGTATCAGTTGAATTTGTTTTTATTGATTTACCAACTCCTCTGGCTACATCAAAAACTTTATGTGGATCAGTGTCACTCCTGTTTTTAAACCAAACGAAATCTGGTTGAAACCCAACACCTGTTACACTTCTTCCTGAAGTACCATTACCTGCATATGTTAATGTATTAAAATAATCGTCTGATTTATCTATATCTGTGTAAGCCATTATCCATACTCCGCTAGGTTTTTTGTGTTCAACGAAAAATAACCAGAAGGCACTGCATACTCAAAGTTTCCATAGCCATCACCATCTGCATTGCCTGATGAGATTGAGTAAGGTGGAGAGCCGAAGTTATATATTACTGATGCTCCTGAACCACCTTGACAATAATTAGTTACAGTTGGAAAATATGTTTCTCCTGTCAATCCTGTAAAAGCAGTTCCTTGTGATGTTCCATTTTTATAAAAAATTAATGTTCCATTAGTTGCATCAAAAGCAACACCTATAATATCATTAGTACTCCAACTATTACCATAAGATGAGGAGCTTCCTGAATTTGATTTATTTCCATCATTACTATAATAACCCCAGCCGAAAGCATTGGCTCCTAAATAACTATTAAGATCAGTGTATCCCGAAGTTGAAATACCAACATAAGCTCTAGCATCTCCTCCGCTAACTAATGATGCTTTTACTTCCCAAAACCATTTTCCAGTTGTTATACCAAACGTTGCTCTACCAGCTCTAAAAGTAGAATCATTTGGACTGGTACATTTTAAATTTCCTTCTGATAAAGTAAGGCTTGAAGATTTATCTAATAGATTACTAACACAAAAATTATTTGTACAAGTATCAGCAGATTGATCTGTTGCTGCAATATTCGTAAGAGTAAAATCATTGTTATTACCAGAAGTGTCATCACCCAATGCAGCTGAGTTTTGAAATTGTAAATAGTGTCCATTGTCGCCAAAGGTTAAACCAGATACAGATATTGGTTTCCATATTCCACTATCTTCATCAAATTCTCCAAATGATGTTGGGTCTAGTTGTTGTCCATCAATTTCAACTATTTCAGACATATAGCCATTATAATTAGGAGTATTATTTCTTACAGCTCCATATTGAATTTCATAATTATTGTCATTAACAGGTGTTTCAAAATTTTGAGATGGATACGTTTTGGTAGATAATGAAGTTTCTTCTACTCCATTTGTATATAATCTTACTCTATTTGATGATGTCCCTTGTGTTGTATCAACAGCTAAAACCATATGATACCAGGCGTTTGGGTCAGTAAATTTTCTAGTCGTTATTAAATTAAATGCTAGACTACCGTTGCTAGCAGAGCAATACCAATTTATTGTTTGATCACTATTAAATCTTGCATCCATATAAGGATTTGATCCACTTAAATTTCCAGCAAAAACAAAATTTTGTTCAGTAGTCGTACTGCATTTTTTTATCCATAAACTTATTGTAAATGTTCTTCTATTGGTAGCTGAACCATATTCATGGTACATTTTTGCACCAGGATTAAAAACACATGAATTAGCTACATCAAATCCACCGCCTACTGCTGAGTTTGCTGGTATAATTATTGACATGGATTACAACTCCAATGTTGGTAATTCACCTAGTGGTCTTTCAATTACAGGACTTTCAAATGTTCCTGTATTTACATATGCATATAAAGTTTCAAGAGCTGGAGTATCAACTGCATTTATAATTGCAGTTTCTATTTCTGCTTGTTTGGTTCTAACTGCATCTCTGTGAGTAGATATAGCACTTGGGATTGCTGTAGATTTTTCTGTGTTTCTAGTTATGTACCAATCAGTTTTAGCTAATTCGTTTGCAACATTTGTTTTTAAATCTTTAATTAAATTTGTTTTAAGACCAGGTGTAGTGTACTCAACTCCATCAACTGTTTCTGTTACATCTGCATGAGCTTTAGGAAAAGCTGTTCCATAAGAAGCTGTAACAACACCATCAGCAAAAGCAAAAGATTGATTAGTATTAATATACCACGTCTCATCTTTTTTATTGCTGTCATCAAATACTACTTCGTAAATACCAATAGCTTCTTTTTCTTCTACAGACCATTTCATAAATAAGTCTGCTGGGTACTGTAGATCGCCTAGAGTAAATCCTTTAGGGTGGTTGAAGTATTTTGTAATTGTTCCTGATTCTACTAATGCGTACATAATATTCCTATGATAAAGTTAATGCCAAAGTTTGACCTATTAATAACCATTTAGCTCCGTTGTATCTAAATGAAAATATGTCACCTAAGTTTGCTGTTGTTGTTAAAGTTGGTGCGGTGTCAGATGGGAACTCATATACAGCATTCCATGTTATAGTCCTGCTACCTGTGCCATCTTGAATAGCTAATAGAGATATGAATTGTCCAGCAGCTGGACCTGTTCCTGAAGGTGCTGCCATAGTTCTATTTCCAGCCAAAGTTACTTTAGCAACTGGGCTATTAATTACATTCCAAGCGATAGTTGATCCATCGGTTAGTGTATCTTCTGTATTTAATACAGCACCAGATATTGTTGTTAAATTATTAGCGTTAGCTGTTAATACTTTTGAAGCAGCACTTGTTCCAAGTGTTGCAAGATCAGAGTAATTTATTTCAGTACCTGTTGCAGTTATAGCCGTAGTGTCATTTACTTTTGGTGAAGTTAAAGTTTTGTTTGTTAAAGTATCTGTTGAAACTAAAGATACTAAAGTTGAGTCCGCTCCAGCAGGTAATAACATAACGTTAGTTACAGAAGCTGAATGAGGTTGTGATTTTATTTGTTGACCATGTGAATTAGACTCACAGTTTAATTGAATAGTGCCCGGATTAGTATTACCTTTAACAACTGCGTGACCAGTACCATTAGGGGCTAATTCTACATCTCCATTTGACACAGATACAATAGTTGAGATTACAGGTGAAGTTAAAGTTTTGTTTGTTAAAGTCTGTGTTCCTGTAAGAGTTACTTCATTTGCTTCTCCGATAGTTGCTTCAAACAATCCGGTGTTTGTTGCAACACCATCAAGATAAATAAGTTTGTATCCTTTGTCGGTAGTTGAAAAAGTAACCGTTGCACCTGAACCAGATGCTGCTTTTAATTGTACTGTGTATGCACCTGATGTACCATTTTTAATAATGTAAAAATTTTCTGTAAGAAGAGGCCATGTTACAATTCTGTTTCCTGTTATAGATCCCGTAAGTTCTATAACTCTTTGTTGAGCAGTACCTGTTAAAGCACCATCATCTATATCTAAAGCTGTAGTTCCGGCACCGCCAGCAATAGAAACCTGTAGAACACCACCAGTTAATTGTTCAATAAGATTTAAGTTAGCGTTAGTTTTTGTTCCCCAAGTACCAGCATTTTCGCCGGTTGCCATTAGCTCTATACCAAGGTCCGTAAATGTTGAAGCCATAATTTTGTTCTCCTAATTAGATTATTATTTTATATTCCTTATATCAATAAAGTCAACGATTTTTAAGCATGAGTTACAGTTGTATAATTAGCATTTTGTGTTGCAGTAATATGTTTATATCCAAGAGTTCCTACATTACCTACACTAGTAGTTGCTTCTATCCCTGTTAATTCAATTACCTCTTCTGTAACAGTTGAAATAGAACCTGTTGAAGATGTTGCCGATACTCCGGTTAATGGAATTACTTGAACTATACTAGGAGAAATAGAACCTACTGCAGAAGTTGCAGATACTCCAGTTGGAAATACCCCTAACCCAATGTCAATTGAACCTACTGAAGATGTAGATGATACTCCCGTTAATGGGATTATCTCGGTTAGACTAGGTGAGATAGAGCCTACTGCAGAAGTTGTTGAAACTCCTGATAGAGTAGGTGAAACATCTATTTGTGGAGATAGTGATCCAAATTGAGATAACAGTAATCCCTGTCCAACTAATCCTACAACATCGGCAGGTGAAATTGCACCTACTGCAGATGTCGTTGAAACTCCGGTTAAAATATGTGCTTCATTAATATTAACAGATCCGACAGAGGACGTTGCTGAAACCCCTGTTAATGGAATAAAATTTTCTACACCAGTTGTAAGTGAACCTACTGCAGAAGTTGCTGAAACTCCTGCTGGTGTTAAAACAGCTCCAGTAAAAAGAATTACTGAACCAAGAGTTGATGTTGTTGATTGTCCACTTAAAGTTAATGAAACATCTGATCTTGCAGTTGGAGAACCTACCGAAGAAGTTGTTGAAACGCCAACTAGTAAATGTGTTTCATTAATATTTACCGCACCTACTGAAGAAGTTGTTAATTGTGATGCTGGTGTTAAAGAAAGACTAGTTGTTGCAGATAAAGACCCAACTGAAGAAGTTGTTGAAAGTCCAGTTAAACTTATACTAAAATCTGATCTTGCGGTTGGAGAACCTACACTTGAAGTAGTACTTAGACCTGTTAAAGAAACTACAGTAGGACCTTGTTCGCCCCATTGGTTTGATCCCCAGGTTGTACCGGATTGGTTCCAAGTATTGGCCATAAGGAGTAACCCCTTATGCTATTCTAAGTATAGCGTTACTTGCGTCTGCTGCTGGAAATTCTATAGTAAAAGTTCCACTTGTTACAGTTTTATCTCCACCAAATGCAATGGCACAAACAGAT
>Ga0209337_1003246_pt1 | contig 11492 bp, 7 predicted proteins | sample LinPmetageLP53_FD_184044 | JGI IMG/M metagenome (GOLD analysis project Ga0209337, IMG submission 184044) | Marine viral communities from the Pacific Ocean - LP-53 (SPAdes) (version 2) | ecosystem: Environmental > Aquatic > Marine > Oceanic | place: Pacific Ocean | collected 2010-02-08 | reverse complement strand
ATGATGCAAGCCAGTTTATCCAAGGCTCCAGTGCAACAGTATTATCTATTGCTGCAACGGATGAGATTGATCTTACTGCCACAGCTATTGATTTAAATGGTACTTTGGATGTGTCTGGCACTGCCCTAGTAACAGGCGTCCTGACCACCACGGCTGCGACTGTGTTTAACGGTGGGTTTGCTGCTAATGAAATATCTACAATTACAGACGCTACTAGCTTTTCCGCAGGGCTTTCTATCATAAACACAGCAGACACTCACGGTAGTGTTATTGATTTTTTCAACAACAGTTCAACTCCAGCGGATAATGATTATATCGGTGGTTTAATTTTTAAAGAAACAAATAGTGCGGGTGGTACTCATTCGTATGCTAAGATATTTAGTCAGGCTCTTGATGTAACAGACGGTACTGAAGACGGATCATTAAGTTTTGAAACAAGTGCTGCTGGTGCTAATACTGCTGAAATAATGCGTATTAATAATACGGGTGTTGGCCTTTTTACGACTTCTCCTGACACAAAATTACAAATAACAGGAGATAGAGATGCTATTCTTCGCTTTGAAAATACTCGTACCACTGAAAGTGCAAACCAAATACTTGGTTCGCTTGAATTTTATAGTAATGATGCAAGCGGCACAGGTGCAAATGTTAGAAGCAGAATAAATGCATTTACTTTTGGTGGTGGTAATGAAAGTTATTTAACATTTTCAACAGCAAATGGTACAACAGATGATGTTGAAGTTTTACGCCTTGACAAAGATGGCAACGTCATAATCGCATCCACAGGCGGCACACTACAGACAGCCACAGCAGGTACATCTAACTTTAGAGCAGGTGTAAACGCAGGGGATGCAATAGCCTCTGGCGGTAACTACAACGTCTGTGTGGGCGATGAGGCTGGAACGGCTATCACGACAGCGGATAGTAACGTAGCCGTTGGATACCAAGCATTAGCTGCAGAAGATACACTAAGTGAAAGCGTAGCCGTTGGATACCAAGCATTAGCTAATCAAAATGCTGATGACGCTAATGGTGGTAAAAATACCGCTGTTGGATTTACCGCTGGAGCGGCTATAACGACAGGGAATAGAAACACTTTTGTCGGAAACAGGGCAGGACTTGTTGTTGATACCGCTGACGGTAACGTAGCGGTTGGGTATGACGCATTATTTAGTAACACAGGTGGCGAGTCAAACACTGCAATAGGCTTTGAAGCTCTGAGAACAGCCGATGCAAATTCTGGTTTTATTGGCAACGTAGCAGTTGGAATTCAAGCAGGAAAAGCAATCACAGATGGTGTATATAACACTGTTATTGGCTCTCAAGCAGGTCTTGCATTAGCTAGTGTAAACTACAACACAGTCGTTGGAGCGTTTGCTTTGGATGCTTGCTCTCATGGTTCACAGACTACAGCCATAGGATATGGTGCATTAACTACTCAAGACTATGGAACTACCACCACAACCAGTTTTAATACCGCTGTTGGTTACTTAGCTGCCGCTGCTTTGTCGACTGGTCAATCTTGTACAGTTATGGGAAATTCAGCAGGACAACATATATCATCAGGTAGTGGCAATACATTTCTTGGATCGGCTGCGGGAACAGGTGTTTCTGGTACACCGATTACTGGCTCTAATAACACAGCAGTAGGCACAAATTCAGGTAATAACTTAAGGGGTGCCGCACACAGCAACAGTTTTTTAGGCTATCGTTCAGGACTTAGTGTCACAACTGGGTCTGAAAATACATATATGGGCTTTGAGGCGGGTGACGCCACGCAAACAGCTATTTCTAATACAGCCGTTGGCTATCTGGCTTTATCTGCTGCAGCTAACTCTGGTAACACCGCCATTGGGCGTCAATCTCTAAAAGTTGTCACGGGTTCTAACAATACAGGTTTGGGCAAGGATTCTGGCCTAGATATAGTTGGTGGCTCTAATAATATATGTCTTGGTCACGACGCAGGGCGATCATCAAGCCCCGGCGGTAGTATTACTTCGGGGAATAACACCATAACAATTGGTGATAATAGTATTGCTACTGCTAATGTAAAAGTAGATTGGACAATACCGTCAGACCAACGTGATAAGACAGACTTTACTGCGTTAGATATAGGGTTAGACTTTGTTAAGGCACTTAATCCAGTTACATACAAGTGGGATCAACGATCTGACTATGGCGATCCTACAGAAGATGATTGGAGCCTGTCAGATCAAACACCTGACGGTACGCACAAAAAAGACTGGCTAGACCTTGGATTTAAAGCTCAAGAAGTTGAAGCATTAGAGATAGCGGCTGGATATAACAAAGCTAACAAAACAAATCTAACAGTTTCACTTAACCCAGATGGTGAACAGTATGGAATGAAGTACAGCAAGTTTATACCCATCCTAGTCAAAGCAATACAAGAACAGAACGCATTAATCGAAGCCTTAACGGCTCGTGTAGCGACATTGGAAGGATAAGATATGGCAATTACATTTACATGGTCTATAAAAGATATGCACAGAGTAGTTGAAACAGGTGCAGTATATAAGGTTGAGTGGTCTTGCAGTGGCGTAGATGCTGACACTGAGGTAAGCCACAGTCGGTCAGGGACATACTTGCATAAGGTTTCAACAAACGTGGCAGAAGAGAAAAAAGTATATACTATACTAGATGAAGGTACACCTAGTTTGGGCAGTAGCTCCTTAGATTTTTTTATATCAGGTTATACAAAAATTAAACCAGCTACACCTGACCATACAGCAGCAGGGTTTAAAGCCTATGCAGATTTAACTGAAGCAGATGTATTAGCTTGGTGTAAGGCTGACGGTGTAGGCACTAAAGCAGAAGCCTTAATAACAAAGTCAATCAACAGTAAGATAGCTGCCTCTGCAAACTCTACAGGTATGCCGTGGGCTGCTGAATAATTTTAACCCCAACCCCGAAAGGAGATCACAATGGCTGAGAAAAAAACAAACACCATTACGATCAATGATAAATCTTACACTGAAGACCAACTAAATGACACCCAGAAGGTAATGGTAAACCACGTTGCTGACTTAGATCGAAAGATTGGCTCTGCTAATTTTAACATCGACCAGCTAAAAATGGGACGCATGGCGTTTATGAATACGCTGACTGCATCGTTGGCATCTGAGCCAGAAGAAGAGACCGAAGTTATAAACTAGGTGGAGTAAATGAATGCCTCTTACAAAGTTACAGTTTCGACCGGGTGTTAACCGAGAAACTACCTCGTATTCCAACGAAGGTGGATGGTTCGACTGTGACAAAGTGAGGTTTCGATTTGGTACACCTGAAAAAATTGGCGGATGGCAGAAGTTGTCCGCCAGTAGTTTTCTAGGAACGTGCCGGGCCCTTCATCCTTTTGTGGCTCTTGACGGCACAAATTATATCGGCGTAGGCACTAATTTAAAGTATTACATTGAAGAAGGCGGCGGTTTTAACGACATTACCCCCATACGTGCCACAACATCCGCGGGCGACGTAACGTTTGCCGCGACCAACGGCTCTTCTATTTTAACCGTTACTGATTCAAGCAACGGTGCGGATGAAAACGACTTTGTTACTTTTTCGGGTGCTGCTTCTCTTGGTGGTGTGATAACTGCCGCGGTTCTTAACCAAGAATATCAAATTGTTACTATAATAAATGCAAACAGCTATACTATCGTGGCCCGAGAAGTGGGTTCTTTAGCTGAAATAACGGTTAACGGCGCTTACACGGCAACCCCAATTGCAGCTAATGGTTCAGACACGGGCAATGGTGGTGGTTCGATAGTTGGGACCTACCAGATCAATGTTGGGTTGGACACGGCTGTTTTAGGAACGGGTTGGGGAGCGGGAGCATGGGCCCGCGGAACTTGGGGATCGGGAGCAAGTATAAGTGCTGCGGGTGACCGCCTTCGTATATGGAGCCATGATAATTTTGGTGAGGACCTTATAATTAATGCGCGTAATGGCGGCATTTTCTACTGGGACAAATCAACTAACGCCTCTGCTTTCTTGCCAGCGGTAGCTATTTCGGACTTAGCTGGAGCAGATTCCACTACACCAACAATTGCTAAACAGGTCTTAGTTTCTGACCGCGACAGGCATATTATTGCCTTTGGGTGTGATCCAGAAAACGATATTGGAACCCAAGACCCGCTTTTAATTAGGTTTTCGGACCAAGAAAACCCTTTGGTTTGGTCAGCGCAAGCTACTAATACCGCGGGTGATTTACGGATTGGTTCTGGTTCTGAGATAATCACGGCAGTTGAGACAAGACAACAAATCTTAGTTTTTACTGATCGTTCTCTTCACGCAATGCAGTTTCTTGGACCGCCTTTTACTTTCGGCATAAACTTAATTTCTGAAAATGTTACAATTGCAAGTCCTTTGTCGGCTATTGCGGTTGACGATTCCGTATATTGGATGGGTCGTGAGGAGTTTTATGTTTACTCTGGACAGGTTCAGAAGCTTCCTTGCTCTGTTCGATCTTATGTTTTTAATGATTTTAACTTTTCACAAACTACTAAAGTAACCACGGGTGTTAACTCTAGCTACTCTGAAATCTGGTGGTTTTACCCTTCAGCCTCTTCTGATTCGATAGATAAATACGTGGTTTACAACTACTCTGAGCAGGCTTGGTACTATGGCAATCTTAACCGCACCGCATGGTTGGACCGCGGTATTAGCCAGTTCCCAATTGCAGCGTCAACCGACGGATTCTTGTATAATCACGAGTTTGGTCAGGACGACGGCAGCGTAAGTCCGGCGGTATCTGTAGATTCTTACATCGAAAGCAGTCAGGTAACTATGGGCGCAGGGGACAACTTTGTTTCGTTAAGCCGGTTAATTCCTGACGTTACTTTTGTAGGGTCAGACGCAGAAAACCCTTATGTTAATATGACTTTGGAAACTCGTAACTTTCCCGGCGTTGATTACACTATGACTTCTTCAAATCCGGTAACTCGTTCTGCAACGGTTCCGGTAGAGCAGTTTACCGATCAGATACACATACGACTAAGAGGCCGATCTTTTGCTTTTAAGATTGCTTCGGACGCAACTGGCGTTGACTGGAGACTTGGCACCCCGCGAGTGGATGCTAGATCGGACGGGAGGCGTTAATGTCAAGAAACTTAGTCCTACCGTTTTTTGCTGTACCTCCGAAGGAGTACAGTCAAGAGTATATGACTGAGATGGTAAGGTCTTTTTCGGTGTATCTGACTCAAATGCAGAACCCGGGAGAGGGTCGTCACACGGGTTTGAGTCTTACAAACTTGCAGACAGACGATCAGGGGTTGGCCCCGGGAGAATTGTTTAATTATAGAGACGCCTCTGGAATGATGGGGTTTGTTAAAATTGCCGAAGCGGACGCACCTAATTTAAGGGGCAACACTGCAACCGGCGGAGTAGGAACGGCAACGGTGGTTATATCATGAGTGACGAAACAATTATTGTTTTACCAGATGGCAGTAAGTGGAGACCTTCCACTAGCCGTGACGTAGTGAATTGTGCTACATGTGAAAATGAGATAGACACTCCAGAAGAGATTGCTTCTTACCCTGACGGAAACTGTCCTAGTTGCGGTTCTTCATGGACTGGGAGCGAAAATAGAAGTACAATGGTTCAAGTAACCATGCCCGACGGTATTATTGGTGGAGCAGGATAATGGCAAAAGCGGCTCAAGAAGATGAAACCTTAGAACTTCCCGAAGGCGGTATTGCTGCTTTTGTAATGTCTGATGAAGATGCGGACGAGATATACGGTCCTGACGAAGACGGTACGGAAGAGTTTGGTGAAGACGGTATTGCTCAATTTCCAGCTTTAACTAAGAAGATGGCGGCTATGGGCCGCGAGGGCGATGATACGATAGCCCACGTTCAGACCGGTGAATTAATTATTCCCGCTGCATTTTTAGAAGCCAACCCAGAGATGAAGGAAACGTTGTTTGCTTTTCTTGAAGGCCAAGGCGTTGAGGACCCGGAACAATATGTTGTGGGGTCTGACGAGAACAGCATTAATCCGGACACGGGCGCACCTGAGTTTTTCTTTAAGTTTATTAAGAAGGCTGTTAAAGGTGTCGTTAAGGGTGTCAAAAACATTATCAAAGGCGTTGTTAAGGTTGTTAAGAAAATTGCGCCAATTGTTCTACCTATTGTTTTGGGAACATTTGGACCATTAGGAGCTATTTATGGTTCTGCGCTAGGTTCAGGGATTGGAACTTTAATATCTGGCGGTAGTTTAAAAGACGCTCTTAAAGCCGGTGTTATGACCGGACTTACTGGTGGTCTTATAAAGGGCGCTACTGGAATGCTGCCGGGGGGACAAGGTTTCTTTAAAACTATTGGCAATGAGTTAGCTGCTCCCGGAGCAAGGTTTGCACAACTTGGACAAGGTATTTCAAATACCGCGGAAAATCTTTTTTCTGCGGGAACACCAAACTCAGGTCCGGGAATGTTTAGTGACTTTAATCCAGCCGCCGCAGTAGAGGCTGGAAGGATGACCCCGGAAGCGGCTAAAGCGTTTGATATAGTTGAAACACCTAAGTTAAAAACTAAAACAACCTTATCAAGCACAGGGACAGAAGTTCCAGAAGTACGCGGTTTTGGAGAAAGCATTAAAGATGCGTTTACTCCCGGCGGGAAAGGGTTTGGAGAGTCATTAGGTGATGCTTTCCTACCCAAAGGTCCGGCAGCGGCTGACTTTTTAGGGACCAATGTTGGTCCAGAAGCGGCAAAACTATTGGCTGAAAAAGCCGCACCGGGTTTTCTAAGGTCTTATGCACCTATTGCTGCCGCAGGCACCTTGGTTGGCGGAGCTTTAGGGGCTTTTGAAGTCCCAGAGCAAGAAGACGCTGGCGTAATTGGACGAGACGAGGACGGCAACCCAATTACAGGGTCTACTTTGGTAGAAGACGATCCAAGTAAATATTTAATCTCAGACCTTGGGAACATTGTTTTGAACCCTGAAACAGGTCAATACGAAGCAAAAACCACTTACCGAGCGCCTGATATTCAAAGTTACGACGCTACTGCTTTCCAAATGTCTAATGAAAACCCCTTTGCTGGTGGTGAATCCGGCATAGGAGCAGTAAGCACGGCCACCGGACCTTTTGCTAGGCCCACTTTGGTACAGAACGTAGCTGAAGGCGGACAAATATTTCCTCGACGCACTGGCGGTATAATGCCAAATGAGGGTGTTCCTAACCAAGACAGCGTTCGAGCAATGTTAATGCCGGGTGAATTTGTTATGACTACCGACGCCGTTAAGGGTATGGGTAATGGTAACATGCAACAAGGTATTCAAAACATGTACTCGGTAATGAGTAACCTTGAGAACCGCGGAAGGCAGACAGCATAATGGCAGTTAATACTTCAGAACAGATTGTCCGCGAAGCCGCCGATATTGAAGCCTATAAGATTGGTTTACTACAATCTGCAAAAGCACTGGCAGACCAAGGTGTACAACTTCCTCCGCAAATGGTTGCGGAAATGTCTTCCCTTCAGCTTAAAGCTGGAGAACTTGCTGAAGCCGGAATAGGTCAATACCAACCTTACTTAGACGCTGCCGCAGGAACCTTGGGTGACGCTCAAAACGTTACGGGCTCGGCTTTAGTCCCTGCTCAAGCCATGCAAACTGACGCTGCGGGCATGTTTAGGACCGCAGAACAAGGCATTGCGGGACAGGTCGGCGCTGCTCAACAGGGCATTGGAAATGCAATTGATTACGGACAAGCTTCTACTGAAACGGCTCAACAGGGTCTTGGTCAGGCTGCTCTAAACACACAACAAATTGCTGGTCAGTCTATGGCAGACCAATTAGCTGCTTATGACGCTATACCGGGACAAATAGGTGCGGCTCAAAAAGGTATGGCGGGTGCTGCCACTGGCGCACAAGGCGTTGCAGATGCGGCCCGAGTTGGTGGAACAGGTGTTCAAGGAACTTTAGCTCAAAACCTAGCTGGTGCTACAAAAGGCGCTCGAACCTATGGCCAAGCTGGTATCGGTGCCTATGAGGACGCCGTTACAGGTAGTCAACAAGCAGTCAAAGGCGCAAGAAACATAACTTCTGATGCTGCCGCCGCGTTACAACAAGCCGGTGCATTTGGTCAACAGACCGCGGAACAAGGAATTGCTGGTTTAGCGGGTACAACCGGTGCTTATGACCCTGCTAGTACAGGCGCATTTATGAACCAGTATGAAGATGCTGCGGTTCAACAGGCATTGGCTGACATTCAACGTGCCGGAGATATTCAACAACAGGGCGTAGATGCCCAAGCCGTAAGTTCTGGCGCTTTTGGCGGATCACGCCAAGCAGTAGCGCAGAGTGAGTTAGGCAGAAACATTCTTGAGCAACAGGGCAGAACTGCCGCTGGTATGCGTCAAGCAGGGTTTGAAAACGCGGCCAACCGGTCACAACAAGCATTTGAAGCCCAGCAAGGTCGTGGTCAACAGGCCGCTCAACTTACGGGCGCTCTGGGCGCACAAGGGGCGGGTTCTGCTATATCCGCGGCTCAAGGCGCTGGTCAACTTGGACTTTCTGCGGAGCAACTTGCAGCGGGCCAAGCCGGTCAGTTGGGCCAGTTGGGTCTTTCGTCGGCACAAGTAGGCATGTCTGCCGAACAGCAGGCCGCGGCCAACGCACAAGCTTTGGCACAAACCGGCATGAGCTTAGAACAGTTGGCGGCCAGCACTGGTATGTCGGCGTCACAGTTAGCGGGTCAAATGGCCAATCAATCAGGTGCTTTAGGGCTTTCTGGCGCACAAGCCCAAGCGGGTATTGCAGCGCAAGCGGGTCAAATGGGCATGGCAGGCGAACAATTTGCGGGACAGATGGCAGGACAGGCCGGTCAATTGGGCCAAGGACAAGCTCAAATGGGTATGCAAGGCGCTCAAGCGGCGGGTTCTTTAGGTCTTCAGGGACAAGAGATGACAGGTCGGATTGCAGAGGGTCTAGGAAGTCTAGGGTCTCAAGCGGGTCAACTTGGGCTACAACAAGGTTCTGCTCTTAAAGACATTGCAATGTCACAAGGTCAGATGGGCGAAGCAAATCAAGCTATGGCACAGAAAGAACAGGGCTTCTTGTTCGATATGGGCAAGCAATACCAAGCTCAAGATCAAGCGGGCATTGAAGCGGCTCGTCAAACGCAATTACAGCAGGCTTACGAGCCTTACCAACGTGTTGGATTCTTATCTGACATTTACAAAGGCGCACCGTCGTCTCAATCAACCATAACAGCGACAACTACACCGAACGTATCTCCAGCCCAGAGTATTTTAGGGCTTGGGGTAGCCGGATTAGCGGCGGCGTCAGGCGCACGGAACGCGGGGATATTTTAATGATGAATAGAAATGTTATGCAACGGCAGATGTTTGCCAACGGGGGCGCGGCCTTTCCTGATCTTAGCGGTGATGGTAACGTGACTCAGAAAGACATCTTGATGGGGCGAGGCGTTATTCCAATGGCAGGCGGAGGTGACCCAATGGCTATGCCGCCTCAAATGACACCTCCTCCTCAAATGGCACCCGCTCCTCAAATGGCTCCAGCACCTGAAATGAGCCCACAAGATCAAATGATGATGAACTTGCAAGTTAGAGCGGAGTCTTTGGGAATGCCCTTAGATGAGTATATTTCAATCTTGCAAAATAACCCTAGTTTTGCAGAAGAAGAAGCAAACCGAGGAATGCCGCCAGTTCAAATGCAACAAGGCGGCATGGCTCCGGGTCCTATGGGTCCTCCTCTCATGCCACCGGGGGCCGCGATGGCTCCTCCGGGGGCCGCGGACCAAGGCGCTTTTGATCCGGCTGTTCTTGAAGGAATGTTAGCGGACTCCGCACAAAGTATGCAATCAATGGACGCGGCGGCAGAAGCAGGAGATTACGCTTCGGTGATTAACTCCATTCGAGGCGATGAGATGCCTATTGAGGCTCGGTACGAGGAACTAGCCGGAATGGTTGGTCCCGAGGATTCGCAGCAAACACCTGAATCAGTCCTGACACTTTTACAGCCTGTCATGCAGATGGCAGCGGTTGACCAAGGGATTGGCGGTTTAGCTCAAGAAGAAATGACAACCCCGATTGAGGGTCCAATGGCCGAGGGCATTATGTCCACGGTAAACATGGAAGGACCCCCGGCGGGACCAGATCAAATGGCTATGGCTGCTCCGGGAGGAGCGGCCCCGGTAAATTTTAGACAAGGCGGCGCGGTTCAGTATTTTAATCCTGAAAATGCAAATCGTGTCGTCCAACCAGACCCTTTAGGGGGGCGTCTTGGAGAAATAAATAAAGAAAAACTGGCTTTGTACCAAAATATCATCGGCTCTAAGGACCAACAATCTGCTTTTGAAGACCAAAAAAAGATGACTAAGGCGCAGATGTTGTTTGATATTGCACAAGGTGCTTTGGCGTTTGCAACTCCCGGAGAAACTGCAATGAGTCCTGCGGAGCGGTTGGCTCAAGTAGCCCAGCCTGTTCTAGGTAACATTGGCGCACGTGCCGGAGAACTGCAAAAGTTTAAGCAGGGTCAAGAACAAGAGCAACGTGCTTTAAAACTGCAAGCTTTGGGTTCCGCAGAAAGCACTTTGACAGCGGAGTTGGCAGCAAAAGCTGCCGCAGCGGAACAAGACGATCAACAAAGTTTCTTGTCAAGTGAAGCTCGTAAAGATCGCGCTCACGACTTACTAAAAATAACTAAAACTGCGGATGTTAACAACACTGCACGGGAAGATACGCAAGAACATCAAAAAGAAATGCAAGGTTTGTTAAATGATAACCGTATTGCGATGATCGGGTTAGAGGGTGACGATAGCAGAGAAAGCATTCTTTTGCAGAGTCGTCTACAAACTCAAAGAGATTCTTTACTTCAATCTTACGAAAGAGCCGATAAAACTCTTGCTTTTGAACGTCAGTTAAAGGTTCTTGACATTAGTCAATTAAACGACATTGAAAAGATGGACTATGGTCTGGACCAAAACAAAGAACTGGCCAAGGTACGTGCGGCTTTAAGCATGGAAGCTCAGTTGGCTACTCAAGCTCATCAAGCAGCGCAAAACGTGCTAAACCGAGAGGCTGATAAAACTACTCAATTGAACGATCAAACGTTCCGCAAGGAGATGGCAAAAGAACTTCGCAAGTTTACTAAAGACGAAGCGGCTATTGATCGTGCTATTGCGGCAACACAACGCTCTATTGATAATGCGTTTGCAACTTCTGCGGACGAAAGAGCGGAAAAAGTTCTTACTATACAGCAGGCAGCGCAAGTTCTGGATCAATCCTACAAAATGGGCAATTTGGCGCTTGAGCAAGAAGCGGCTAAAATAGCTAAACTTGGAAGCGCATCAGATTCGGCGGCTATCACGTACATAGTTAACGATGACCGTTTAAACGCTTATGCTAATAATCAGTTGAGCCCAGAAGAAAAGACAACCTTTGAGCAAACAGTGCTAAACTACATCAATCCAGACAACAGCAAAGTTTGGGATGGAACAAAATATGTGTTTGGCAAAC
>Ga0209337_1003245_pt1 | contig 11492 bp, 1 predicted proteins | sample LinPmetageLP53_FD_184044 | JGI IMG/M metagenome (GOLD analysis project Ga0209337, IMG submission 184044) | Marine viral communities from the Pacific Ocean - LP-53 (SPAdes) (version 2) | ecosystem: Environmental > Aquatic > Marine > Oceanic | place: Pacific Ocean | collected 2010-02-08 | reverse complement strand
ACAAGTTCTACTTCTAATCCTTTTCAAACTCGCCAAGATGAAAATGGAAACTATGAGTTTCCTCAAGAAGCCGAAGAGGTTACTAATAAATCTTTTGAAGACGGTTTAGCTAACTGGATAAAAAGTCCAAACGCTCAACCTTTTGGAACTGTACCTTTTGCTAAAACAGAGGTTATTTCGGAAAAAGTTGTATTTTCCCATAGATCAAAATCAAGTATTGCCGGCGCCATAACTACTCCTAATATATTTAGTTACACTCAATACGTGTATCAAGAGTTGGATGTTAGTGATAAACAATACGTAACGTTGTCAGCTGATGGACAGGCTGTAGATTTTGCTTCTGATGGAGAAGGAGTTTTAAGGATTGGTTTATCAACCGCTCCTCCTGACTCTTATCTTGCTGGTTATAATACTGCTGTTCCAGGTCCAGATGGATCTTTAAACACTAACATATCTACTTTTGATTTATTTCAAGATGATGGAACAAGGGCTTATATAGAGTGGACCGTTGTTGGAGATAATACTACTAGCAAAAGTTTAGCTATGATAAATGTAAGTAACGTAGATACTATTTATGTTATAGCTATTTCTTATCATAATTTTACAGCCACCAACTCTACTTTAACTGAAACAAATAATATAGATAATATATCTTTAATAAACAGTTTAGCTGGTAGCACTTTAGTAGCAAAGAGTGGTAATGAAAAAAATTCATCTACTTGGAACAGTTACAAATCATCAACGCCATCTGAAAATAACAATGATGATTATGAAGACGATACTTATTGGCCTGCAAACGGTGAAAGATATGGGTTAGACCCTCAACATGCTCAAGCAAATGGATCGTTTTACATAGATAATAGATTAGGAAAAGTACATTTTAGTTCTAATATTTCTGGAAAAACTGTGATCTTAGATTATATAAGTGATAGTCTTGGTACCGACGAAGAAATGCAAGTTCACAAGTTTGCAGAAGAAGCAATGTATAAGTGTATAGCATACGCTATTTTATCTACGTCTTCTTCTCAGTTACACCAACAATTAGCACCTAGATTTAAAAAAGAAAAATTTGCAGCAACAAGACAAGCAAAATTAAGATTATCTAATATTAAATTAGAAGAATTAACTCAAATACTTAGAGGCAAATCTAAGCAAATAAAACACTAGTATATGCCAGAGATTAAACATCAGTTTACCAGTGGTAAAATGAACAAGGATCTTGACGAAAGACTTGTTCCAAATGGAGAATATAAAGACGCTATGAATATACAAGTATCAACTTCAGAAGGTTCTGACGTTGGTACTATTCAAAATATATTAGGGAACTCTTTAGTTCCTGGGCAAGGCTTTATTTCAGAAAAATCTTTTTGTGTTGGTAGTATTGCTGATGAAAAAAATGATAAACTATATTATTTTATTAGTAGTGATCCTGAGCTAATTGAATTTCCAAATTTAGATTCAGCTGATGGATTTCAAACATCTAACCCAGGATCAATTTTAGTAGGATCAGGACGTCATCAGTTTGGAAATATGGATAGTACATCCGCGGGGTTTGAGTCTTATTCTTCCCTAACATTACAAAACCCTTTGCTAGAAGATGGTCAAGAATACTTAGTAACAATAGTAGTAGATCAAATAAGTAATGGTGTTGATATAAGACACAACCCTGGGTCTGGTGTACCTATGACTGTTTTAGTTCCATCTACTAACTCGGGACCAGGAACATATGAAGCAACGCTTGTTGCGGACACCTCGGTGTTTGGCAAACTTAATTTATACCACACGCCCTACGAAGGCAGCGCTATTATTAGTCACTTGTCTTTAAAAAAAGCACCTGCCTTAAGTTATATAATAGAATACGATTCTAAAACAAATTCTATAACACCGGTATTGATAGATTCTACTGGTGAGGTTTTAAAATTTTCTTCCGATAGACTAATTACCGGTATAAACATAATCGACGATATGTTATTTTGGACGGATAATCACTCTGAACCAAAAAAAATCAATATCCCAAGATCAATTCAAGGCACTGATTCCAGTGGCCTTATTCACACTAAATTTATTAATGAAGATCAAAATATATCAAGTATAGATATAAAAGAAGAGCACATTACAGTTATTAAAAAATCTCCTAAAAATCCACCAACAATAGAGTTGATATCAGGGCGAGATTTAGATCTTAATTATACGGGTGTAATGAGAGTTACCAATGGAGCTGGTGGAGAAGGTAGTTCTTCTTTAAGAAATGTAATACCAGCATATGGGAATGCCAGTGATTTACTTTTTCCGTGGGGTGTTCAGCCTAATGGAGGACAAAATAACTTCTCAAACTTTGGCGTTGGAGATAATTTTTATACTTACATTGAAACCGATTTAAATGGTGAGAGTGGTTTTACTTTAGAATGGGGTGTTGGTGATATAGTTGTATTTAAAGAGTTTGATGTTGACGAAGACGGTGTAGAAACTGCGCCTTCTACTCCTATCACTGACTATACAATAAAAGCTAAAATTATTAATTCATCTCAAAATGAGTTTGTTGATGGTGAAACCGAGCAAATACAAAATGGTTCTTTTGAAACTTCAAACAGTAACGGTTATGCTCCAAAGTTTTGGGATATCCCGAACAGCAGTTATCCGGCTTATGACTCTGCTGAGCATAAATTGGTTTATGATGGAACAGGAGGGGGCTCTTATGGAAGGGCAGCCAGTAGTGTTGCTGGTGGTTGGGTACAAGATGCGAGATACAAATTAACCATAAAGATAAGTAATTATATATCAGGAAATATTAGACTTAATATAGTTGCACCACTTAGTTTTGGGTCTTCTTCTTCAGGATATCACCATCACTGGGCGACTCCTCTTATAGGAGAAGAAGGTACTTTTGAATTTGAAATAAACACGGATTATGACACTGGATATACTCCAGGATCTGATTATGGTTGGAATATAGATACTCTACTTTTGCAAACTCATAATCCTGTCAACGGTCCTACTGTGCTTGATGTAGATTTTATTAGTGTAGAAAGACTAGATATTCAAAATGCAGGAGTTCAATTAGAAATATTAGATATACCTATTTTTCCACCTGTACCCCAAGCACCATATACACAGTTAAAATATGCTGTTGATAAGTTTATTGAAGAAGAAAAATTATTTGAATTTAAGTTTCCAAGATTTGCATATAGATATCAATATCAAGATAAAGAATATTCTAATATATCTCCATTTTCTCCAGTAGCTTTTCTTCCTGGAAGTTTTGATTATCACCCTAAAAAAGGTTATAATTTAGGAATGACAAATAGAATTGACGAAATTAAAGTTAAAGATTTTGTTAAAAACGCTCCGGATGGTGTTATTGCTATAGACATACTATATAAAGAAGAGGTTTCTCCAAATATTTATGTAGTAGACACAATAAAACCAAAGCATAGCGAATTAAGTAGCGGTGGTTCAATATGGGCTACTGATGAATATGTAGTTAAGTCAGAAATATTAAAACAAGTATTACCATCTAATCAAATACTAAGACCTTGGGATGCAGTTCCTAGAAAGGCACTAGCACAAGATGTTACTGGTAATAGAATTGTATACGGTAATTATGTTCAAAATTATGATTTAAAGTATAACGACGAAGATTATTATCCTGATTTTGATTTTGATATCAGTGGTTCTGACGCGGGATTAAACACGGTAAAATCTATTAAATCATTAAGAGAGTATCAACTAGGCGTTGTATTTATAGATGAATATGGAAGAGAAACACCTGTTGCAACAAATACGTCTGGATTTAGCAATGTTACTAAGATACAATCTAATCAACAAAACAAAATTAAAGTAGCGTTCAATAATAATAAGTTTCCGCATAATATGAAATACTTTAAGTTTTTCATAAAAGAAACTTCAGGAGAATATTACAACATGGCGATGGACAGGTGGTATGATGCGGATGATGGTCACGTGTGGCTATCTTTCCCGTCTTCTGATAGAAACAAAGTTGACGTAGATACTTTTTTAATATTAAAAAAAGGATTAGAATCTAACGACTTAATAGAAGAAACAGCTAGATACAAGATTCTAGCAATTGAAAATGAAGCCCCAGAATTTATAAAAACTAGACAAGCTTTAGTAGATGAAAGAACACACGACACAGATTCAGCATCAATTACTAAAGATATTTTTGGAACCGACGTAGCAACCGCGCCGTTAAGTGGTAGAGATACTTTTAAAATGAAATATCGACCTTTTTACGATAGTTCAGGCTCAAACTTACATGAAATTAGCGATGGAGAGCTTTATGTTGAATTTGGCTACAAAGGGAGTAATTACGTGTCTGAAAGATATAGAATATCAAACATAACAACAGATCTTGACGTTGAAAACAATGTACCTATTGCCGATGCTTTTTATAGCGTTAAATTAGATAGAGTTTTAGGAGATGATGTTGATAATATTGTAAATGACGCTTCAAATCCTTCTAAAATTTTAAACGGATCAATAGTTAAAATATACAGGTACGATGTTGATAATAAACCCAGATTTGATGGTAGATTTTTTGTCAAAGTAATTAATGACGATTCATTCGCTAGCAACATATCTATAAATAACACTAGAGACATAGAATTTAGAACTATGAAAACTAGAAAGTTATACTATATGAATAGGGACATTGAAGGGTTGCATCACGCGGCGATTACAGGGCTAGATAAAGGTAAATACGCCCAAAACTCAATTATAAATATTACAACGGGTACTCAAGGTCTTCCTGGAGCCAAAGGTACATTTTGGGATACTAGTTTAACTCCCGATGCTTATAATCCTGGAGATGGAACTGGTTTTAACGACGCCTGTAAATTTGGAAGATTTGCCCCATTTTTTAGAAACTATAAGCATGCAGATAACGAGTTTCAAATGTTAGATGATACAGGCGGTATAACTTATACTAGTAGCAATGTTTGGTCGCCAACTGGATCCTCTCCGACCGGATCGTCTAACGTATATGTTGACGCCGGTAGATTTGCTTTTGGCAAAGTACATAGTGATGACAGAAGTAATCAACCTTGGAAATTTGAATTAGCACATTTTACCGCGCGAGGCGACTATTTTATAAGACAAGACACATCAGGAGGAGGGACAGACTCTGTTTATGCGTATTATGATGGCCCAACAGATCTTGAAAGTATAAAATTTGCAGACGATCACGATTATAGTGAAACCGAAAGATCAGGTAAATTTAATAACGACGGGGAACAAACACACGGTAACGTTTGGTTTATTGATGCGGGTCCAATCGTAGGAACAAGAGCCGGTAGTAATTTATACTGGTCTTCCCACACGCAATTAGGATGGAATGACTCTATTGGCAATGAAACATTTTCCGTTGGTTCAGGGATTAATGCCTCTGCAGGTACCATTGAAATTGCCACAAACGTGTTTAACGACGAAGTTAATAAAAGAGGTAGTGTCGGTATCGGAGGTTTCTTTGATATTGGCGTGGATGGTGGTAATACTTTTCATGATGATTCAAGCACGCAGAATTTAGTTAGTAAAATATCATCTGGCCAGCAGTGGAGATGGAAAGAAGATCCTTCTGGAGAAGTATACACTTTTATACCTACTTCAAATATAAATAAAAATCGCATAAGATGGAACGCGGATAGAACTCCTTGGATGGTACAAACCGAATGGTCTCAGGGTTCTTATTCTACCGGTTATAATATGAATATTGCGGAATATGACGTGAATAATTTTCAAGCCACAGGTCAATTATCCCCTAATTTTACAAAAGGATACAAGCTTAAATTTGAAAACGAACAAGGAGAGACAACTCTTAATTGGGACCCAACTAACAATGATACTCCAGGTCCTATAGAAAATGGATTACACTTAAGCGTTAACGCAACAAGCGATCCTACACATGATGGTGGTTTTTCAATTATTAATCCTTATATACGGGTGGCTGATATACATAATATAGCTGACACTAACACGGGTATTACGCACTCTTTGCACCCAGGTTTAATATTAGAAAGTCACTCTGATGACGGAACTCCTATTGTGTTTGACGATACCACGCCGGGAAAAGAATATTTAATTATTTCAAAAATTGTGGAACAAGCCAGTGGCGGACCTTTCAACGTGTATTTCACTGGTTATCAAAAAACACTTACAGACGCAAATTTCCCTACATCAGGTACAACACTTATAACCGCACATAATATTTTTACTAATTCTCCCGCTGCTTCGCAAGCTTTAGTTTTTAGACAGCCAGCAATGAATGGTTATAGTCAGTATTCTGTTAATAGAATTAACCAACAAGATGCAGTTGGAAAAGGTTGGAGCATACAAAATCCTGGTTTGTTAGCAGTAGGTTATACTATAGAATTTGTAGAGCAAGTAATTAAAGAATCTGAAATGCCTAATAATCCAGCAATTTGGGAAACAGAACCTAAAGATGTTGCTGATCTAGCTATATATTACGAAGCTAGTGGGTACAATCCTTTAACTTTAACAGAAGAAACAAAATACCATGCAATACCTGTATCAACAAAACCAGTACATGAAGAAAACCAAGGTAGTATAGGTGATAACTCTCTTGTTAATGGGATTTTTTATAATAACGAAGATCTTAGTGGCGATGCTAGTAGCGGTGGTGTAGCTCAAGGTTGGCATCTTGTTATTGAAGACAAATTTACCAACGAAAACCCTCTTGTTGGAGGAGATTATATAATTGCTGGTAGTACTTTAAGTATGACAAAGCCAGATGGTAGCGTTGTTACAGTTACAGTAACGGGTTGGGCAAATGAAACCAATAATAGAGCTAGTCATATATATATAAAAGAAAACTTATATGGCCCTGATACAAGTTATACTTTAAATTGGCATAATTGTTATTCGTTTGGAAATGGCGTTGAGTCAAATAGAATTAGAGATAATTTTAACTTACCATTTATATTAAACGGAGTTAAGGTTTCTACAGTACTAGAAGGAGGATACAAAGAAGAGCATAGAAAATACGGATTAATATATTCTGGAATATATAACTCTACAAGTGGTATAAATAATTTGAATCAGTTTATAATGGCTGAGAAAATTACAAAAGAAGTAAACCCTATATATGGTAGTATTCAAAAATTACATTCAAGAGATACAGATTTAGTCACTTTATGTGAAGACAAAATATTAAAAATACTAGCAAATAAAGATGCTGTATTTAATGCTGACGGAAACCCGCAATTAACAGCAAACGAAAACGTGTTAGGGCAAACAGTGCCATTTATGGGGGAATTTGGTATATCTAAAAATCCAGAATCATTTGCGTCAGAAGATTATAGAGTTTATTTTACTGATAGAGTAAGAGGTTCAGTAATGAGATTATCAAAAGATGGATTAACACCTATATCTAACGCTGGTATGAAAGATTGGTTTAGAGACAACTTGTCTCTAGGTCGAGTAAACGTACTTGGTGAAAACAATCTTAGTTCGCAAGATAATTGGGATATAGCGCCATGGGATAACTCTGCTGTAATAAATGGTGAAGCTATTTTAGGTTATTATAACAAGGATGTGAACAGTAGTAGGTACGGTAAGATAGCAGGGTTTAAAATGAATAATGTATTAGAAATTGGTAAAACATATAGATTACAATTTGACGTTATAGAGCATAGTGGATTGCAGGATCAATATAGCGGTAGTAATAAGAATATAACAGTAGTTAATATGTTCCCAGGTAGTGGATGGATTAGCGGTGGTAGTGGTGGAACCACTGATGGTGAACACATTAATGTCACATGGACTGCAAATACAACTGATTTTGAATTAATTCAATATCAAGTTAATGGTCCAGCTAAACACTACACTCCACCTGGTGGAATTACATATCCAATCACCGGTGTAGATGATGCTGGTAATGCATATGGATCCGTACGTGATTATGTTCACGCACAAAGAATAGCTGATGGAGCAGTTGATTCTAATGATGATGGTATACCAGATGATCATGTAGAAGACAATGTATTAAGTGCTAATTTATCTAGTAGCGTGACGGTTGATAATACTGGAAGTGGTAATGATGGCTATACAATAGTTGATAACACCACTGTAATTTGGTCTCCTACAGTAAATACGCCTAACGGTACTAATTACCTTAATAATATAGCATCATACAATGACGTTACAGCGTCATCGTATGACGTGGATGAAATGGAGAGTGGACAAACTTACTATATAACGTTAACAGTATCTAATTATGATCCTGCCGGTTCAGGTAGTATGGGTTTCTCGACAGACGCTGGCGTGCCTGCTAACATGAGATTGAGTGGCAATGGTACCGTAAGCGCTTACTTTGTTTCTAATGGTGCTAGACCAGATTTATTCGCTAAACCTACAAATTCAGGGACAATGGAATTTTCTGCTCAAAAAGTTATATCTAGTAAAATTTATCCTAATATTAATTGGCTTTATGGTGGTATAGTAAAAATTAACAATTTAATAATAGAAGAAGTAAAAAAAGAAAATTTAAAAATAATTGGTAGTTATGACGATAGGCAAGATGAATATAACGTTACTATTCATGGTACAGATTCTAATACGGTTTCTTTTAAAGAAGACGTAAAAGGTTGGGTAAGTTTCAAATCATTTACACCTGAAAACGCTTTAAGTTGTGCTAATGATTATTACACGGTAAAAAATGGTAAACTTTGGCAACATCACAATCCAGGTATAAACAGAAACACTTTTTATGGTGAATTTACTAATTCAAGTTTTAACGCTATACTGAACGACGCTCCTAGTTCTATAAAGTCTTATCATACTTTAGATTACGAAGGTAGTCAATCTAGAATTGAAGGTATTAAACAAATTGATGTTGATGGTGTTGTTTATACCAATCCTTTCGCATCAACCCAACCAGATGGTAAATATTTTTACTTTACAGATGAAGAATGGGATATTTTGATAGATATTATTGATCCAATAACAGGCGTTCAAGGTAATGGTGGTCTAAACGCTAATAGCACTATTGACGTAAAACAGTATAGAAATAATATATTAATAAAAACTGGTCCAATAAGAGCGTGGAATGATCCTTTAGGTGGTGGTATTCACGGAAGATGGAATGATGGAACAGAGGGTGGTGGCGATTGGCAAGTTGGAGATATTATAACAACACAATTACAAGAAGACAGTGTCAATGCAATTGGCTCTGATTTATTTAACTCAACACCAGCAAACGGTTGGTATGTTAGCGGTATTGAAACAAATAAAGAAAAAGGTAGTTTACATGAATTTGTAGAAAAAGAAGGTAAGTGGTTTAACTATATAAGAGGAATTGATCAAACTATAGTTAACGAACAAATACAAGATTATAGTAATCTTGATTTTGGATCGTTTGAAATTCAAGGATTAGGAACTGTTAGCGAAATAAATGTTAATAAAATATTTATTAATGGAGATTTAAACGCTTCTCTTCAAGTTGGTGATGTTGTTTACTATGAAACATTATCAGCTCCAGCTCTTGGTTTTACAAGGTTAGATTCTAACAACTTACAAAAAGCAGCTATAGTAACACAAGTTGGGCCACAACCTAACGCTTTTCATTTGCAAGATATGAATACACATAGTTTAGCAATTGGAGATTATTGTATGTTTGTAAAAAATCAAGTAATAAATATGAACGGTTTATCAGGGTATTACGCTGACGTAATGTTCGAGAACAATTCAAGAAAAAAAGCAGAATTATTCTCAGTTAGTTCTGAAATAACGGAAAGTAGCAAATAAATAAATAATAATTATGTCATATCACAATATACCTAGTAGCGCAATGCAAAGCATGACAAATGCCCAGGGCCAAACAGCGCCAGCTGGATATCATTATATGCCAGATGGCTCTTTAATGTCCGATGCTGAGCACTTAGCGCGTTATGGTAGTGGAAAGGTTATACAGTCATTTATTTTAGATACAACCAACCTGCGGGCTAAAGGAGAAACTAGAAAATTTACAGTAACAGGAAATGGTATTTTTAGTCTAGAAGTTAAAAACGAAGATAACTATTATTATAATTTTGTAACAAATTTGTTTCAAGCAGCTAGCGCTAGACTAGACAATGTAAGCATTAATAATTCTTACGGTGGTAGTATAAGATTTCCAAAAGTTACTGATGCTGATCAATACGATTTCTTTTTATTTGCTGACCAAGGATCTAAACACGCTGATTATTCTGAAGTAAGATTTGATGATGGGAGTATAGATATAAATTCTACTACAGGTTCTAATTCTTTATTAGTAAAAAAAGTTATATATCAAACTTTAGATTTAAACTTAACAATATCAACATTATCGCCTAACTCTGTTGCTGCTTTTACTGGCCACAGTCCAACAAATAAAGTTATAGCTACTGGCGTAGGTAAAAATACTGGTAAAATACCTTTTTCAATTCCAGTGTCAGGAGGTAGTACGCATTCATTTAAAATAGATAGAACGCCTACAAGTGATGATATCAATACTTTTATAACTAGAACTATTGGTTCTGCGCCAGAAGATATTCCAGGGGAAAATATTTTTCCAGCTGTTACCAATACTGATACTATAAATGGAGCTGTAGCCAGTGGTGTTAAAGTTGTAATGGATGCTAACGTATCAACTATAATGTCAGTTGGTGATAGAGTACATGTTTCAAGTAATGTTCCAGCCGGTGCGGTGACAGATGGTGTTCCTAGTGATACGGTTAATGGCGCTGTAAGTAGTGGTATAAAAGTAGTTATGGATACTAATGTTGCTTTAAAAATGGCAGTTGGTGATCAAATAACAAGCGTAGGGTATCCAGCGGCTGGTGCTACTTTTTTTGATAGAACAGTGGTAACCGTAGCTGCTTTAGATCCAGACGGTGACAACGCTAAAGAATTCTCTATGTCTGAGGCTGTTGCAATTGATGATGGTCAACTTTTATTTTTTACACCTGAATTAAATAGAAAAACAGTTACAGTTGCTGCTTTAAACCCAGATGGAGATAACGTTAAAGAGTTTTCTATGTCTGAGGCTATTGGTCTTAAAGACGGCACAACACTACAATTTAGTAATAGAAAAAATTACTCTTGGCCAGTTAATAATGTTGATGGTATAGGTCCTAAAATGACTGTTACCGGTGCTAGAATAACTTCTGGAACAGTGGTATCTTCCTATGAAGAGGCTATTAATGAGATGGATGGTACGATTTATACGCAAACTACAATTAAAAAATCTGTTAAAGCAATAGATAAAAAAGGGGTTAAACCAACTATTGCAATAGACGGAACTACAAAATTAAAAACTGTTACGCAAACTGGTAATGTTACTTTTAGCAAGCAGCAACTTTTTAGTCTCGCCAGCACTTCTGATGTTAAATTTTATGGCTACGGTAATTCAGCTATTAAATCTTTAACTAACTGGGACGTTGAGTTTAGCGATATAATAATAACGCTTACAAAACCAACGGCGGTAACCACGTCAGCCGTTA
>Ga0209337_1003244_pt1 | contig 11494 bp, 6 predicted proteins | sample LinPmetageLP53_FD_184044 | JGI IMG/M metagenome (GOLD analysis project Ga0209337, IMG submission 184044) | Marine viral communities from the Pacific Ocean - LP-53 (SPAdes) (version 2) | ecosystem: Environmental > Aquatic > Marine > Oceanic | place: Pacific Ocean | collected 2010-02-08 | reverse complement strand
AGTTACCACTAATTAGTTCTGATATTACATTTCCCGGCAATATTGCGTCGCCGACCATTCCTAGAATACTTGGTGCCTTTTCGATTAAAAACCGTCCGACACCTGTATCTTTAAAGGGTTTCTTTTTATCACTCATTTTATTTAATTTATGCTATTGCTAAAAATATATATGAAAATCCAATTTGATTTATTGAAGCTGTAGAAGTACCATTTGGCATTGTCCATCCATCGCTGTTCATGGTTATATTAATAGTATCAGTTGCCTCTGCATCAGATGTGTTAGCTTCTAATCTTTTTGTAATAGGAATTGAAGGATCCATAGTACTATCTATCATTACCCAATCTTTATTAGTTCCACCGTTACTTGCACATTTAATTAACAAAAATCTTGGTTTAAAACCTACATATAAAGTATTTGTAGTATCATTTCCAACATAAGAACCCACTTTGCTGTAACCCGCGATGTCTGCAAAACAATACGCTATAATATTATTACCTGTTCCATTTGTATATGCATCACTTCCTACTGTAAACACATTTGATGTAGGACTAGTATTGTTAAAAGCTCCAGCATTAGATCCCCAAGCGGCTGATGTGTCTAGTATACCGTGTTTAGTAGCACCTTCACTTTCAGCATAAACTGTCCAATCTGATGTTATTGATAAATTTTTGATAATAATCATTTTAGGCGTTAATCCTAGTCCGTGACCAATTGTACCAGACGATGGTCTAGTTCCTACCCATTTTACAATACTAAATCCAGCTTCTACATTAGCTGCTACTACACTTGGTATTGTACCATTAGTATTACCAGTTAAGTAACCTGGCTGACCAAATGTTACATTACTAGATGCACCGCTATAATTACCACTTAAATCTACCGCATCTGTTTGTAGTGGATAAGCTGCAATACAACCTGCACCTGCAGGATAGTTTAACGTATTATTACTTGCTGCTGGTTCTGTATATAAATCAGATACTTCTGAAGATGTTAAATAACTTGAATATACTCTAAATTGAGCGATGTTACCTCTTAATGATTGTGGAGATACACCTATAGAATTTGTTCCAGTATTATTTAAATATGTTCCATCCCAACTAGCTGAACCAGTATTTACTCCATCAACATAAAGTTTAACGCCAGCTGAAGCGCTTCCTGTCCACACTATATGATACCATTTATTTGTAGCACTTAAATTGTTTGATGAATTAACACCAACAAATGATCCTCCTGATGTTGTTACAAAACATCTAAAGTTGCCACTAGGCTCTTTATCAAAACCAATGTTTCCTGAATTAGGCCCATTAAAGCTAAAAGCCTGGGTCTGTTGGCTAGAACCCCATGTACTTGGATTTATCCAGCACGATATTCCAAACTCACTTGATGTATTCCAAGGTGTTGTTATAGAACTAGGTAGTGTTATTTGTCCTTGCCTATTACTATTAAATTCAGTTGATAAATTAGCTAAAGCTGCTTTCCAGTTCCAAGCTACGTAGTTATAATTTCTATTTACGTTTCCACCAGATCCTACATTATTTAAATCAAATCCATTTGAAGTTAATTTTACAAAACCATTATAAGCTGTACTTGCTGCATAATTGTTATCAGTCCAAAGTCTACTTGGTTCACCCCTTACAACATCATGTGCTTCTGGTGATGTTGTAGTATTTCTAGCTTTTATCCATGTAAAGCCCGGTGCAAATCCTACTGTAGAAATTTGATTAGTACTTGCGTTTCCTGCATATAAAACAGTATTAAAGTTAGCTAAAGCATTTATAGCTGCTGGTTCACATTCAACTTCTTTGTAAAGTGTAGATACATTAGCAGCTGATAGTGCTGAGTTGTATATACGTATTTGGTCTATTTTGCCATCAAAAAACTCTCCGGATCTTCGAGATCCTATAGTATTTTCATTACATGTTAAATAATCAGTAACTGAACCTCCAGATTGTACAGTGTTATCAATATAGAAAGTTCTACTACCACTATTCCAAACTGCAGCCACATGATGCCAAGAACCTGCACTTAACTGTGAATTAGATAATGTGTGTGCAGAGTTTGCATTAGAACTTTGCATTCCTAATTTTCCACCTGCATTAGCTAAAAACCATACTCCATATCCATTTTCTAATTCAATAACCACTTCGTTGCCTGTAACTATTGAATCTATATAAATCCAAAATGATATAGACATTGTAGTTGAGTCTATGTTAGATGGTAAGTCTATATCAGCGTTACTACCATTAAACGCTCCAGCAAATCCAAACTTACCTTCAGTGTTGAAGTTAACATTAGTAGCTGTACCATTGTAATTACCTAACTGATCTGTAGCATCTGACATTTTATAGTATGCAATGCTGTTAGGATTAGCATCTACATAATCTATACTAGCACTTTGAGCTGTTGTAGTTGTTTCGTTATATAAAGCTGTGATAGCGGGTTGAGGTAAAGAAGAATTAAAAAATCTAATTTGATCCATATAGCCATTAAAATAACGCCCAGCACCATCTGCTAATCCAATTTTAATGTTAGAATATGAAGCAGTACCTGCTACTCCAGACTGATAAACATAGCTACCTTCAACATTATTAAAAAAAACTTTTGCTTTATTAGCTAAACTTCTATCAGCTATAATGACTAAATTAAACCACGTATTGTTTGTAATAGCTGATTGTGGTGTTGCGGTAATAGCATCAAGAGTAGTATTTCCGTTTGAAACAACACTATATATAGATATTTTACCATTATTTAAAACAAAAGCAATTTGATTTGTTAAATATGATGAAGTAACGTTTGCAAAAATACCTTTATACTGTGTTACATCAACAATATTTAACCACATTGAAATAGTGTATGGTGATGTTGTATTTATAGCACTTGAGGATACATCAATATCTGCATTACTGCCATTAAATACAGCAGCGTCGCCAAACTTACCAGTTGTATAAGTTATATTATTAGCCGTACCAGGATATGTATTACTAGGTATAGAAGTAACCGGTGATGCGTTTAACTGATATGTTGCTACACTTGTAGTCTGCACATCTGTTCCAAATAACTGATCCGTATCCGTAGTACAAGCGGCAGAACCGAAAGCTGAGAGTAAGCTTTGTCCAAACATATTAAACTGCTATTTGTGAAATAGTATACCAGAACTCAGTAGCACCTACACACGTGATTTGTATAAAGTTTTTAGCAGCTGCAGTGTCATCATAGGTACCAGATATTCTATTAAATGTACCAGCCGATCCCCCAACTGTAAAACCTACTGTATATGAACCACCTGCGCCAGTTACAACTATAACTTTACTTACACCGATAACAGCATTAGTTATATTAAGTGTAGTATTAGCATTAGGCGTCAATGTAAATACTTGAGCTGCTGTATAGCTTACATCAATTGTAGCTGCTGCTGTTAAAGCACTAGCTGTTGTAAACTCAGTACCCACTTTAACACTAGTAACACTACTTGTTGCTAGCTTACCTGTTGTTACATTTGAATCTAGGATTTTACCCGTTGTTACAGCATTATCTGCTAGTACGTTACTTGTTACTTTTGTTAAAGCCATTTTTTATTAATTTTCTTTTATTGCTAGGTAGATGTATGTTCCTCCTGAGATATTTGTGTCACTAGTGCTACTTTGCCTTGGTTTAAAACCAGTTGAAGTAAATGATTCACCTTGACCAGCATCTTCAGCACTAAGGGAGTTTGCATATAATCTACTACCTCCACTTGATCTTTTTTCATCAACAATTACCCAATTCCCAGTACTATCAGTTCGTTTAATCATCACAAAACCTGGTTGAAATCCTGTTGTTACAGTTAATGCACCACCTGTTCCAATATAAGAACCCACTTTGCTGTAACCTGAAATTGATGTGAAACAGTAGGATATGAAAGATCCTGCATTAAAAAACTTTCCGCTTCCACCGGCTGCAGTAAATACGCTTGATGTAGGAGATGTAGCATTCCATATTGAAGTGTCGCCAGTATCAAGTGCATTAGACAAATTAAGTAAAAGATAACCATTACTTACGGGTGGAACTTGTACAGCCCAATTTCCTGTTGAGTCATAACGTTTAGCTATCACTAAATCCGGTGCAGCACTAAGTCCATGTCCAATAGTAGAATTAGCAGCTGAAGTTGAATTAAATTGTACAATACTAAATCCAGCAGCTTGATTTGCTGAAACTACACTTGTGATTGTTCCGTCTGTATTTATAGATGCTAATCCCCCAGCTTTCCAAGACCAAGCAACACTATTAAACCCACTTTCATTAACACTTCCAAAAGCTGAAGCTCCTAAAGTAAAACCATTACTATCATAACTCATTAAATCATAACCACTATCATCAAACTCTGCTCCTGTTCCTGTGTAACCTCCGATTGTAGTAGCTACTCCAGAATTTAAAAATTTGTTCACACCTCTTATACTATTATAAATTTGATATGGATAAGCACCTGTTCTATTTTTAAACCAAATTAAATCGGGTTTAAAACTTATTGTACCTGATTGATTTGATAAAGAATTAGTAGATTGTGCACTACTTGTTCCAGAATATGTTTCTACGTTAAAACTATTAGCTAAACTAGGTGTTGCTGTAGAAGGATCAGCTGCAAAAGCTATATATAAAAAAGTTCCATTATTTTGATTATATCCAGCTGTTATTTCAGTTAATTCAAATCCATTAGTTAGAAAATTCATAGAGTATTCTCCATTACCGCCAACATTAGCTTGTTCTGAATTTGTTAAATTAGGATATAAAACATTTGTAAAAGGAAAAGAACCATTAAGTCTTTTATTATCTAACATATACCAATTATCCCCAGAATTTACAGCTTTTATAATAACAAAAGCAGGCTCAAATCCTGTTTGTACTAAGTTACCAGACGCGCCTGTTCCGGTGTAAGTGCCTATTTTACTAAAACCTGGTTTTGATTTAAAAGAATAAAGTATATAATCTCTAGAACCTGTACTTGTTGGTTGATAAACTGTAGTAGCTGTAGGTGCTGTTTCACTCGAGTCTGATTTTGCGGCATTAGAGTTAAGAACTAAATAATCTAAACTTCCATCTATTACCTCTGTATATACATACCAATCTTGAGCAGCATCAGTTCTTTTAAATATAAATAAATCAGGAGTACCACTAAGTCCATGTGGCACTTGATTAGTTGACCCCGCAACACTAGTAAAATCTACTATCGAAAATTCTAAAGAAGTATTAACTGACATTTTTTTAGCTACTACATTACCTGCTAAGGCTGCTGTAGAAGCTACTCCGTTTATCATTACACTTCCACTAGTTGGTGCACCTCCGGCGCTTCCTGAATTAGTTGCTGTAGGTTTACCTCCGGCTTTCAATAACCATGCAACTTGATTATATCCACTATTAAGAAAAGTTTGCTGTACAGGTCCAACTGTAAAGCCATTAGAATCAAAACTTATAAGGTCATTTGTAGCCGAAGAATTAGGATTATCCGCACTATTTGAATAAGGTAATAAACTATTGTTTCTATCTCTAACTGAATCTACAATAAATCCACCTTGAGCTGCGCCTCTTGTTTTACCCCAAATAAAATCAGGTTTAAATCCATTTCCTGTTATAGATTGAGTTCCACCATTACCAGTATATAAAACAGTGTTAAAATAATTACTAGGAAGATCAGGAGTTACGGTTATATTAAATGATCTTTCTGAACTAGTTTGATTTTCATCATCTGTAGCTGTAATGCTAAATGTTGTTGTTGTAGATGCTGCCACAGAACCTGCTGTACCTGTAATAGCTCCTGTAGCTGTAGCTAAAGATAAACCAGTTGGTAAAGTACCTGTGGTTACCGCATATTCTATTGTATCACTACCTTCTGTTGCTGTTACTTGAAAAGAAGCTGTTGATCCTGATTGAACGCTACCTATATTACCTGCAGCTGTTGACCATACTGGTACGCCGCTATATTGTATAAAGTTTGCTTGTGAAACAGTACCACCATCTGAGTTTGTTACCGCTACAGTGTATTGGCCAGCTGCTTTTGCTGGTGTTGTTATTGTAATTTGATTGGCAGAATTAAAAGCTGTAACAGCTGACGTGCCGCCTACAGTACAAGTTATACCTGAAGCAAATAATGTACCATTAATAATAACACTTTCACCACCTGCAGGATTTGCTGCTGTAGCGCTTCCTGGATAATCAATAGATGTTATCGTAGGATTAGTTATTGGTGATGCCCAAGCCATTCCACCTGTACCATCAGTTTGTAGAAACTCTCCATCTGTACCATTATTAGATACGCCGTAAAATTGTCCTGCTTTAGGTTTGGTTTGTGCCATTTATTGTTTTATTATGATACTTCTTCTTCTCGTGCATTTGGATCTACCCAACCTTCTGGTGCTTCCCATAAACATGTTGTTTCATCTAGCGTCCAGCTAGCATACGGTTTAGGTGGAATAAATGCATCACGAGCATAGTCATAAGTATATCCTATACCTGCATAATTTTTTCTATATGGAGTACCATCACCTGAGTGTACACCACCACTTGTATTGTAAGAAGTTCTTTTACAAACTTGTTTTCTTACATCTTGGTACTGTAACTCCCAGTTTGTATTTGTATCGCCTTCGTCTTTACCTACTATTACTTCGGTTACTACGTTAGCCATGTCTAAAAATGCGTAATGTGCCATATTGTTAACTAAATGTTATATTTCCTGTTCCTATGTTTGTGAATACTGATACTTTGCTTGCTCCTTCTGTAAATGGTGATCCTGTTGCTTGTGTTAAACCCGAAATAGTATAAGAACTTGGATAACGTAATATTATAACTCCAGAGCCTCCAGAACCATTGTAACCTCCAGCTCCACCACCAGTATTTGCGGTACCATTATTATTACCACTTACAACTGTTCCATTTCCACCTCCGCCAGTACCACCAGTACCACCGGTGCCGCTACTTACAGATCCACCACCACCACCAGCATAATAAACATCTGAACTAGACACCTCACCTACTGATGAAGTTGCAGCGTTTGTTGAATTTAAAATGTTAACTGCTATTCCAATGCCTCCATTTTTACCGGGTCCACCTGAGTTAGCAGAATCTTGACCTTGAGCACCAGCTCCACCACCTCCAGCACCAGGATAAGTAGCTCCTCCACCTGAGGTTCCAGCATTACCTCCTCTATAACCTTGAATTGTTGGTGATGTTATAGCAGCTCCACCAGGATCATTATATTGACCTCCAGATCCACCACCACCAGATCCACCGTTTCCAGCTACATAACCGTTTGCAGTACCAGAACCTCTACCACCGGCCTCGCTTGATATTGTATGAGAAGGTCCAGAAAAAGTTGAATTTGATCCATTTGAAGCTGCTGCACCTCCAGATCCTATCGTTAATGTGTAACTTGTAGACACTGCTAATAAAAGAGTTGATTCAGAAGATTGACCACCACCCGAGCCTCCAGGCCAAGAAGTTCTAAGTCCGCCTGCACCTCCACCGCCTGGACTATCAGCAGCAGATCCACCACCACCAGCTACAACTAAATAATTAACATTTAAAGGTGATGTTATTATTAATCCAGATAAAGTTAAATTAGTATTTAAAGAATCTGTTGCTGGAAAAGTACCCGTTAAAGTAACAGTTAATGTATTACCCGCGCCACTACCAGTTATAGTTTGAGCGGCTGTAATGCCAGAAGGTAATCCAGCTATAGTAGCTGTACCGCTTATTGTGCTTCCCGCTAATGTAGCTGTAAAAGTTGTCGTTGGAAAAGTTGCACCTGCATCACCTATAGAGCTTTGGGGTGATGGAGTGCTATATGTTAAACCTTGACCAGTAGGTGTTGACCAAGATACATCTGTTGTAGCTAAAGAAATATCTTGTGATGTCCAGCCTTTTGTAGCATCTTGATATATTAAAACTGCAGTAGCATTATTAGTTATTATTTCACCTTCTAAAGCTGAGCCTTGAATCTTTTCAGAGCCATTAGCATTGAGTATAACTTTGTTAGTTGCAAATGTACCAGCATAGTCTTGTATTACTATTTCAGTACCCACAACACCTACTGGTAAGTTTACATATAAAACCTGACTAGTTGTGTTAACAAAATAACCTTTACCAGCTGCTGCCGTAAAGTTGCTTGTCTGAATTGCTGTTACCCAATCCGTACCAGTACCACCTTCAATAAGGTTACTTGTTAATTTTGTTAATGCCATTAGTTAAATTGTATGTTTCCTGTTCCTGCGTTTGTGAATGTAGTAACTGAATCAATTCCTACAGTAGTTGTTGTTCCTGATAATCCAGATATAGTGAATGCAGATGGATAACGTAATATTACTATTCCAGAACCTCCAGATCCAGAATTTCCATTTAAATTACCACTAGAAGTAAGACCAGGCGCACCACCACCACCACCAGTATTTGCAGTTCCACTTAGTGCTGCTTGTCCACTATATCCACCATTACCTCCACCGCCAGAGCCTCCTACTCCAACGATTGCAGGCGGATACGCACCACCACCACCACCACCAGCGTAGTAAGGTCCTGTGCCTGATGCAACTGTTATTGCATTTGTGAGTCCATTACCTCCACCACCAGGATTACCACTACCAGTTCCATTACCACCAACAGCTCCAGCGCCACCACCGCCACCACCGATCATAGTTCCAGTTCCTTTGTCACCACCAGCATTACCTTGACCAGCAGGACTTGCACTACCACCACCACCACCACCAGCATCATTTCTTCCAGCACCTCCACCAGATCCTCCATCTCTTCCAAATCCATTAGCTGTTGCAGCTCCTTGTCCCGCACCACCACCACCTCCAGTAGAGGTGATAGTAGCAAAAACAGAATTACTTCCATCGCTACCTATAGAGCTAGTACTTCCAGTAGCTCCAGCTCCTACTGTAACAGGATAGTTTACACCAGTACTAAGACTTAAAGGTGTGCCTGTATAATTAGTTAAATATCCACCTGCACCACCACCACCACCTTGACCACCAGATCCACCGCCAGCAACAACTAAATATTTAACTGTTAAAGGTGGGGCAGATGCTGTTAAGTTAGATATAACTAAGTTTGTACCAATAGAATTAGCACTAGGATAAACACCATTTAAAGTTATTGTTAAAATATTACCCCCGCCAATATTATTATAGCTTTGAGTATTAGTTATTCCAGCTGGTAAGCCAGTTATTACTGCAGTTCCACTTAATGCTTGACCTGTTGGAGATGTAATAGTAAAGGTTGTTGTTGTAAATACTGAGCCAGCTTGACCTGAAGAAGCTGCAGGTGTAGTATATGTTAAACTTTGACCAGTAGGCGCATTAAAAGATACTGTTACATCTACAAGTGTATTATTTATTGTAAAGTTATTAGGTGAATTAGTTACTACACTTATACCAGTACCACCTGTTAAAGTTGCAGGTGCTAATGTACCACCTGAATTTAAAAACCCTACAGATCTAATCTCTATTATAACACCACTAGGTGGTGCTGTAGCAAAAGTAACTACGTTTGCAGCTAATGTAAGCGTACCTACATTTTGATATAAACCATTTAGGTATACTTCAATAGCATTTAAATCTACTGGTGTTATACCAAGAGTATAATCAGTTTCTGTACCATCACCTGTAAAAGTATCTGTGTATAAAGCATTAGTCGATGCTGATATAGCACCTAATACCATTACCTCTACATTGTAACCATTTTGAGGTGCAGTTGCAAATGTTAATGTTGTACCTGATATTCCGTATGTACTTTTATCTTGGTATATACCTTCTAAAAATACAAAGGTCATATTCTCTTCAGTTACGGTAGTATTTAAAGTAAATGCTGTTTGAGAACCTGTACCTACAAAATTATTCTTATTAAATCCACTTAAAGCTAAAGCTTTTACATGAACTATTTCTATATTAGCACCGTTTGGTGGTGCTGTTGTAAATGATACTACATTACCTGTAGTTTGATATGTTAACTTAGACTGATATACACCACTTACAAATACTGTTGTTGCATTTTCATTTATTATAGATAAAGATGTAGCAAAGTTAGTAGTAGTACCATCGCCTACAAATTCATCAACTTCTACAACGCCATCAACTGCAACATAATGCATTATTTCTATTGCAGTAGTTGCCGGTGGTGCTGTACCAAATGTTACTGTAGTACCAGATGCTGTAAACCCATCTTTATCTTGGTAAACACCGTCTAAATATATTTGTATATTGTTTTCAGAGATTACTGTAGAAGAAACACTATAAGCTACTGTTGAACCGTCACCAGTATAATTATTTCTTTGAATAGTAACTGTACCTCCACCAGATCCTCCAGTAGAAGCAATTGTAAGCGTGTCTGTTGAAGCATCAGTAGTTAGACTGATATTGTTACCAGCTGCCACCGTTAAAGTGTCTGTAGGACCATCAGCTACAATACTTGATTGTCCTGAGACTGCAAAAGTTTTAAATGCTTCAGTAACTGTACCGCCGCCACCGCCTATAGCACCCCAAGCTGGAGTTGAGCCAAAGTATCCTTCAAATTCAGCTGTAGTAGTATTATATCTAAACATACCAACCGCAGGCGAACCTGGGCGCTGGGCAGTAGTACCATCTGGTACTTGTATCCAGTTCCCGCTTGATATTGATAGATAACCATCAATTTCTACTGAACTTTTAAACTTTGAAGCCATAAATTATATTTCTTGAATAAGTACTCTTATATCATTTGTTGTTGGTGCTGTTGTAAAGCTTACTGTTACAATATTAGCACTAGTTCTTATAACATCAGCATATACTGTATCATAAGTTGATAAATCATAAAGTTGTACTATAACATCAAAACTATTTAAATTGTGTGTAATAGTATATGATGTATTAGATCCATTGCCTATTGATGCTGTAAATGTTTTATTTGAAAGCTGTACCCAACCAGATGTGTCTACAGTAAAATCTGCAGAGTCGTAACCAGATATACCTTTTATAGCACCACCTGAAGTGGCCGCTGCGGTAGCTATGTCTATATTACTCTGAACAACTGTCCAATTAGCCAATGCGCTACCAGCTGCTGCGGCTGTTGCTACTTCCGCAATTAAAAAGTCACCTATTCTTACTTGTTCTGAGAAAAATAAACCATCTGCAGTTACAGTATACGTGTCACCAACAGCTATAGCTATATTACCACCACTAACGCTGTTACCCATATTTTGATGATAGTAACATATATAACTTAAGCTTGGCGCACCCGCTGCTAACGTAACCGTAAGTCTTCTTTGAGTTGCTGCTGCAAATCCACTTATATAATTAGTATAAGTTACTGTAGAACCATCTAAAGTATATGTTACGCCAGTACTATAAACACCCGCTGCAACAGCTGATGTACTTAGTATTAAAGGATGTGATGCATTACTAGCATCATCTTGATTTATAGTATATGAAGTTCCTTCTATTAATGTTAAAGTTTGTTGCTGTATACCATCTACGTAGTATTTATTAGCACCAG
>Ga0209337_1003243_pt1 | contig 11497 bp, 13 predicted proteins | sample LinPmetageLP53_FD_184044 | JGI IMG/M metagenome (GOLD analysis project Ga0209337, IMG submission 184044) | Marine viral communities from the Pacific Ocean - LP-53 (SPAdes) (version 2) | ecosystem: Environmental > Aquatic > Marine > Oceanic | place: Pacific Ocean | collected 2010-02-08 | reverse complement strand
AATTTTTGCAATTTGCATCATTAACGATAGCGTCTATTTGTGCTTCTTCATTGTATCTTTTGTCAGAATCAACAATTGAAAAAGTATGCACATCTGCACCTAAAACTTTTGAAGCAATTGAAACAAGGGACCCTGAATCAATACCCCCTGAGAGACAAAAAGAAAGCGGGACATCTGAGCGCATTCTAAGTTCAACACTTTTTATAATGTGTTCTCTTGTTTTTGCAACCCAGTACTCTCTACTTTGTGTTACATCAATATTGATTTTTGGTTTCCAGTAAGTTTCTTTAAATAATCTGCCATTTTTAAAGATAGCAAACTCACCTGGACACAGCTCTTCTATGCCGTTGTAGAAACTGCACTCGCTGTCCTTGTAAAGCGACTTGTGACCCAAGACTAGAAATTTTCTCAAATACTCTTTATTAATACTTAAATCTTTTTGACAAATATTCTTAATAAACTTTATTTCAGACCCAAATATAAAATTAGATTTATCAAAAAAATAGTATAGCGGCTTTTCACCAAACCTATCTCTTGACATGAACAGCTCATTTAAGTTTTCATCATAAATTACAAATGCCCACATTCCTTCAAGTTTTGATAAACAATCTTTTCCATAAAAATCAAAAGATTTTATAAGGACTTCCGTATCTGAGGTCGTTTCAAATGTGTACCCTTTTGACTTTAAATCATTTCTGATCTCAATATAGTTGTATATCTCACCATTAAAAACAATATGATAATTTTTAAACTTGTAGGGTTGATTTGATCTACTTTCTAAATCTATAATTGAGAGTCTTGAGTGGAATAGAGATACGTTATCGCTATTATTTAAAAACTTTTTATAGCCCCTGTTGTCGGGTCCTCTATTCCTCATAGAGTTTAAAGTTTTTTCTACTACACCGGTGCTCAGGGCTTTATTTCCAACGTAACCGGCGATGCCACACATAGACTATTTTTCCATAATCTTAAAATTCTTAACTAGATTGGCAAACGTTCTCAATGTTTCGGGAGTGAAAGAGCATAAGTGCGCTAGCTCACAGTTTCTTTGAGATGCTTGATCAAATGTATAGTGCTTTTCAAGCATCTTTGCACCTAAAAAGTATGACTTAATTCCCGCTGATATACCCAGAGTGTGATCACTGTATCCCATGTAACCCTTCTCAGAAAAGCTTGGCATATCAAGTATCTTCTTATCATTAAGCAATGTTGGGTACTTAGAAGAACAGTATAGATAATTAATATTTTTATCAAACCCGTAAGGGAATTCATTAGTTTCATACTTCCCTAAAGAAATAAAAGTTTTCTTATTTTTTGACAAAATATACTCAACTAATTTTGGGTGTTTTAATGCGGATACGCTAGCAACTTTATGAAATTCTACGCCTAGATCTTCAAGCCAGTCGACTTTCTCTTTGTCAAAAGGTGTTGCTGCAAAAGTTATACCAAGATTGTCGCAATAATCTTTCAAGCTTTTGACCTGATCAAAAGTCATTTCCATGTATCTTCTACTGTCGTCGCCCCACACGACTTCACTTTTAAAAAGTTGAATTTTAACAACGTCCGCGCCGTTCATCCAGGCTGACAGTGATAATCTTTTTAAGTCTTCAACATTGCCGCTGTGCTGATTAAAGAGGTCTACTACAATTTCCATTTAAAGTCTCCGTATTCTAAATCTTTTTTATTATTTATTGTTTCTTTATTTTTTAAATAATTTTGTATTACTTTTTCAATATTATCATTAATTTCTTTCATAATTTCTAAATTCATATCTTTGAGCTGGTATAGTTTTCCATGACTAACTTTTCTTGTATTGAATTCTTTGTTTGAAATTGTATTAATATTTTCTGCTAATAAGTTAAATCCTAATGCGCATGTCTTAAAAAATACATTTTCAATTGTATCATTTTCATCTAAATGTGTTCTTGCTTGAAGCAAGACACCTCCGTTATCAATACCTTTAGACACTTGATGAATAGTAACACCAATCATTGACGGATCATTATTATAAACTGACCAAAAGCAGCTATGGACACCTCTGTACCCCTGAACTAGACCTGTGTGAATATTTATGCAGCCGCGCTTTGGCACTGAAAATATTGATTTTTTTAAAATACTTGTTCCAAAAACTAAACAAACTTCTGCACCAGACTCAATTAGCTTTTGTCTTACAATGTCTGAGTTTATTTCGCCTTTTTTAACTTTCATGCTTTCTGTGTTAGGAAAAACTTGATCTTTTAGTTTTGCTTTGTCACTTTTCGAAAGACTTTTCAAAAAAAATAATGATTCTGTATTCGACCAGTTAGTTGTTTCTTTGCGCTTTAATTGCTTTTCTTCTTGCACAACGAGCACTGGGTTAATTTTATCCATTATTTTTTTTATAAAAAATAAGTGTCTTGGTTGATCAGAAGTAAATATTGCTACCTTTATCATGTCAAAACCTCTTTTGGCTGAATTGATATATTCATAAATGCTTCTGCATGTTTTGACATTATATCATAACCTCTTATCATAGAATGACCGAGCATTAGTTCACTAATTCCAGAAACAACATTGTGTTGTGAAGAATAAATTTTCATGGCTGCTATTTTGGCATTGAAATGCTTAGATACATCAACACAAAAATGAACTTCTGGTAAAGTATCAACAACTTCATATGCCCAAACATTAGGCACTATGTGAGGTACGCCTAGATCTGGTAAGATATCCTCAGAGGCCTTCCAAGCAGCTTGTGTGACAATTTGAGACAATACTTGATGATCACTATGTTTTTCAAACTTAGAGTGCGTGAGGATGATCTCTGGCCTTATTTTTCTAATTAAACCTACAGCTTTTTGCATTAGTTCTGATGAATACTGAAGATTTTGACATGATTCTGACCAGTCATAAGTACTTTTTATTCCTAATACTTTTGCTACTAATTTTGATTCTTTTACCCTCTCAGTCTCTATATTGTCTTCATAGTCTCTAGTATGATCGATGCCTGTTGCGCCATCTGTTGCAAAAACAACGTGTACGTCAACACCTGATGATGTCAGCTTCTTTATTGTGCCGCCACAACCAATTACTTCATCGTCGTGGTGTGCTGCAAAAACAAGAACATTTTTAATATCTTCAACTCTCATTATTGTTCCTGCTCATAATATTATCTTCTGCTTCTTTAAGATCTTCAATTGTGTGAACATCAACTATATTACAAACAAACACTCCGCAATACACGCTAAGTGTATTTAAAAATACAGTATCATAATCCATTATTCTAAAAGCACCATTCTGCATCAAATCCTTGTTAACACTAAAAATTTCTTTAATTCCAAATTTTTTCTTTACTTTGATTGCGTCATCAATATGTCTTGATTCAATCTCAGGTGAGTTAGCTTGTAACGATATGATCAAGTCTGGCTTATTTTCTAAATTATCACAAATGCTCTTAACAGCTGATGCTATTACTACTTGTTTGTATGTCTTGTCATCAGCGAGGCTTTTATCCCTATTGTGAATTTTTGCTCCTGCTTCAAGGCTTACTTGCTTTATCTCTTGATCTTCTGAAGAAACATAACAAGTGATGTCATGCACTGAATTTTTGCATGCCTCAATTGCGTAGTGTATCATCGGTTTGCCCAATACGTTTCTAATATTTTTTCTTTTCAGCCTAGCAGATCCGCCGCGGGCTGGGATTACAGCTAGAATATTCATTTGCTAGCCGCATTTTTAGTACAAAAATCCAAGAGCTTTTTAGATACATTACCTACTGGTTCATTAAATAAGTATTTTGATCTTAGATCGTAGAATTCTTCAGTATTGTCTCTTTTTACTACTTCAAAGATGTTCTCAATAAAGCTTTTGTAGTCTATGTTTTCTTCTTCTATTCTTATGCAAGACGAGCTTTTTAAAAAATCTAAATGTTTAAACTTTTTCATGTCTATGTTAGCGAAAGGCTTGCTTAACATAACACATTCTTTTGTCACAGTTGAACCAAACGTTATTACAAAGTCTGATTCATTTATAAGTACCATTGATGTATGTGGATACCAATGATTGTCTTCAAAGTATGCATCCCCTCTTAGCTTTGCAGGGACTGGATGTTTTCCTCTAGACTTAACTGTTATTGTAAAATTATCATTTTTTGAAAGCAATGACAGTAGTTTATCAAATATTCTATAGCTTACTGTATCATTTCTGTTTGGTGCAAAAAATAATAATTTTAACTTATTCTTTGGTACATGTCGTAACCCATAAGAAAAATTATTTAAATTTATATCATATTTTGTGCTTCCAAAGTAGATATTTTTTTCTGTATTTGTACCTCCCGCGGGAGTGTTGTCAATCGGATATACTTTCATATCATGGTAGTGTTTTGCCATGAACTCGCTTGGTAATAAAACATGGTCGACATGATCAACATAATTCTTATAAGATACTGTAAAGTCTGTCATGCTAGACATTGATATGTTAAACAAATCTTTATTAATATGCTCAATCCCAACACCCTCTGTGGTTATCGTAACATCTCCTTGACTGGCTGTTATCTTATCTGAGCCTAGAGAATATGCACCCATTTTATAAAAGTCTATAATGCTTCCTAGCTCTTTTTTATTTTTTTCTATACTTGGGCAGTTATATTTTCTACTTTTTCCAATAAAAAAATTTGATTTTATACCTCTATTTTTTGCTTCTTCAATAACAGGCACGAAATATCTTAGAGAAGTGCACTCCTTAAGAATAAAGTTGAGTCCTTTCATGACTTTTTCATCCCGCAGAATATAAAATAAATCTGGGGCTTATCTTCCCAGAATGTCTGAATATCGATAGCAAAATTAAAATTATCTTGCTGTTCTAAAATATTATACACAACAGGTGTCTCTTCCATCATAGACTTAAAAGTATTTTCGTATCCTAGCGGTTTAACCCTATCTTCAAAAAGTAAATAGCTTGGATGATTTTTAAAGCTGTCGTGCCATATTGTTGACCATAAATAATTGTCATCTTGGTAGAAAGACTCGTGTTCTCCGTCTTTAACCCATCCTATCTTATAGTTTTGGTATCGCCAGTGGTCACCTAGACCCCAGTCGACAAGTAAAATTCCACCTTCTTTTAGAATTTTCTTGCAATTATCAAAAAAGCTTTCCACATCTTTGGCAAAATATGCACAGCGTGTGCATATAACTAAGTCATAAGTGCCCTGGTGTATGTCCCACTTTTTATTATTAATGTTCCAGTTTCTCACTGAAGAATCATAAAAATCAGCTTTGACAAAATTAATCTGTCTTGATAGCGCATTTGTTCCAGGTTGTCCTAGAAAACATACATTTTCAAATTTTTTATTTTCGCCTAAAAAGCTATTAAGGACATTTTTATATGCAGAAAATACATACGGATCAGTCTTTCCCATGGGTACTCCTAAATCATTTTCTCTAAAAAGCAAAAATCAACACTCTCTTTATTCTCTATCAGAAAATTTTCCAAGCTTGCCTTATTTTCATGAGAAAGATAGTTTTTATCCCACTCAGTTGCATGATAAACCATTTCAGTTTTTTCAAATAATCTTAATTCATCGTATGGCGGATTTACATTGTAATAGACGCAGTTATAATTCTTGTCTTCACCAGCATAGGTTACCTGATGCCTTTCCTTCGGAGACAATGCATAGAGTTTAATCCCTAAGTCATAGCCTGCCTTCATTCCTGCAGGTGTCATCTGCCAAGCTGGTGGCCTGAATATCATTTTAAATTTTTGAAACAGGCCTGCTTCTTTTGCAACATCGAACATAGCTTTAAATTTTTCAATTGACTGATTGTAGTTCAAGAACTTAAACTCATCGACGTCGCTTAGCCCAGGAATCCCGTGAAAAAGTCCGTGATAACATATTTCAAAATTTTCTTCAGGCAAGGCTTTCAAAGTATTGCAAAAACTTTCGTGTACGTTAATCTGAAAGGAGTACTTTGATGTTGTCCCTGGTCGCATTGTTCTCCAATACGCCATTGGTATAAATAAAGAAAACTTTATATCAGGAAAAGTCTCTATTAACTCAAAGCATCTTTCTAATACTTTTATAGATGACCTTGGATGTGGCGAAATATCATCTATGCTAATATTGACTAATTTTTTCATTTTGAAGTTGATAAAATTTGATGACGTAGGCCAGATTCTTTTATTGCATTAACAGTTATGCAATCTATTAGTGCAGCGTTTGGCGAGTATAACAGACCATCTAGGGCCATCTCAAACATTGTTGCTATAGCTACTTGTTGATCGTTAAATTCTAAGTCAGCATACTTATTTTGCCAAGTTATGCCTGCTGCTGTTATTTTAGATGTAACACTTCCTAAATTTTCAGATTTAATCTTTTCAACAATAACTTTCTTATGCTCATCTAGATATCTAATTTCAGCTAGCTCGTAATCATTATTTAGTTCATGTATTCTTCCAGTTACTATACTTCCATCTGAAGAATAACACTTGATTGCTTGCATTGGTTTTAAGTCAGATACTTTGCAGTTATAACAAAAACTATGTGTAAGTAATGCATCGTTAGATAAGTGGACATTTCCATGAGTCCAAAAGTCAGATGTGACATTCAGATTTCCTGTGTTGTCGATATGGCCGGGCTGTTCGACGTTCATAATTGCGCCCTTTATCATCTTAGGGATTGCATTTTCAGTATATGATCTAAGCTGCGCGATGCCGTGATAATCATAAGTCCTTCCGTCATTAAAAACCCAATAGGGTCTAGACATTATATTGTTTTCGTATATAAGCCTTTTAAATTGCTCTAGCGGCAAGTAGGGCCACTGTTCTAGAACTCCGATTCTGTTAAAATTATTAACAGAAATATTTACTAAAGATTGATTAGTTACAGGTGTTTCTACTAAGATTGGTGCTGTAGTGATATCAACAAGGTTTTCAATTGCTTGCAGTCTTGCACCCTCAGGCAATGTACAAACTATAAAGTCTAAGTCTATAGACTCAAAGTCTGTCAGCTCATTTACTATCGTTACATTTTCTTTGTTTTTAAATTTTTCTGACTTGGACTTAGTCCTGTTCCATAAGAATAAGTCATAGTTTAAACTGTTCAGTATGTCAAAATATAGCGTCTGGAATCTCTTTCCACAACCAACAATTCCAATTTTTCTATTCATTTGTTACCTCTTTAAATAGTGATTCGTATTCTTCCATTGTTCTCATATGTAATTCATCATCAGATAGAGAATCAAGTATTTGCGCTTTCGTTAGAAAATTATAAATAACTCTAATTGATTTTTCACCTTTTTCTTCAGGAATTACACCGTGCATGCTAGAAACATCAAATAGTAACATTTCATCATCATTGTCATAAATCATAGCTGTTGGGAGATAATTTAACAATTGATAGTCGTTTTTTTGATCATACAGCATCGTCTTATTCGAGCCTTCTAGCAATTTTAATCTTCTTCGACGTGATGAGCCAAAATTAGGATAGTAGATAATCTTGTGACCGGGCGGAAAATTTCCTGATTTTTTATTATCATAAAAGTATGTGTCCCTGTGCCAGTCCATGTAACTGTATGCTGAATCAACAACTCTTACCTGTATGTGAAAAAGCTTTAAATCTTTTAAAGTTGTTTCGCTTAAGATTTGCTTAACATTAATATCTTTCAGTATTTCCATGAAAGCTGAGTCATAGTCTATAACACTAGGTCTTAGATCATAACTACCTGGATACTTTGACTTAAGAAAGAAATCTTTTTCTAATTTATCTTCAAGTATGTCTGAGAGAATGTTATTCAGCCTATTTTTAGACTTTGCATTTGCTATGTTAAGCTTGCTGAACCCTTTCACATAGTATTCTTCATACTTTTTCATATACAAAACTAGCCTTTCAAGTACTCAAAAAGAGTTATAAATTCTTTTCCATGTAATTCTAACCTAAGTTTTTGCACATTTTCAAAATTAATTTCTACATCTTTTTGAGTTGGCAAGTAAAAGTTTTTTGAAATATCAAAAACACAATTTTCACTTAGAACTTCGCTTGATATACCAACGTCTGTTGAAATTATAGGTATGTTCATGGCAGAGCATTCTATAACTGCTTGTGGGCCACCTTCTTGTCTAGAAGAAACAATGTATAGATCAGTACTTGCGTATATTAGTCGCACCTTTTCTATTGCGTCTTTTTCAAATAATGTATACGGTATGTCATCAGCTTCTAATCTTTTTTGAACATACTGTCTTCTCCACCCACCAAGAAGCACGTGTAAATTTTTAAATTTGTCTTTGTAATTCACTAAGTAATCACAGAAAACATCAGGCCCTTTTTCAAGCTTAGGTGTTATCAGGTCATAGCCTTCTGTGTCTCTTTGAATTGATGTTACATAAAACTGCCCTGATTCTAACCCTAGAGCTTTTTTTGCTTCATCTTTTCCAAAGGGTTTCCAAAGATCATCATTGAGCCAATAGCTTATAACTTTAATAGGTTTGGCTGTGATTTGTCTTACGAGGCTTGCTGTCTTAATATTTGGTACATGATATACATCAACAAACTTGTCTCTAAAGACAAATTCTTGATATTTCTGATTTGTGAATTTATCAGGAACAATATGATGAACGGTTAAAACAACTTTTTTTTGAGCAAGAATATCAGGCTGGATATGATTCCAGCACCATCCTGCTAGCAGCCACAGCACGTCTGCGCTTTCTGGCGATTCTACAACATAACTACTAAACTTATTTTTCCACTCTTCTGCGAGTCTATCACAAATCCAGTCTTCCTTTGGTGCTAGAACAAAAACTTTCATATCTAATTCCTCACTAAGTCTTCCATACACTTGACATATTCAAGGCAAACATCCTCTAATGTTCCTTCAAATTTATCAAAAGTATTCTCTTTAGTTTCTATGTTTTTTATCATTTTTGACAATTCAACCTGGAAATCTTCTATATTTGAATAACTGTATCCGTTGTCTAGCGATAGATCACATATCCCGCCGCCGTCTTTGTGATACAATACAGGCAAACTGTTTGCCATGGCTTCAACAATGTGATTACCGCCTGTCTCAAACTTAGAAGCTGTTACGTATAAATCTGCACTACGTAACTCTTCTATAACACCTTTTTCATCTTTTACTTCAATAACTTTGATATTTTTAGGTTTAAAGTCATCAGGTTTTCTACCTAGATAAAAAAATTCTAAATTACTGTACCGCTCCAACACCTTATCAATTTCCAAATAAAAATCAAAGCCCTTCAAAGGGTTTGTTGACCAGTGATGTGTTAACATTCTTATCTTTTTATCATCTCGTTTTTTTCTATCAACGTAAAAACTCTTTGGCGGTCTGAGCATGTGGACAACATGCTTGTTTTCATCTATTTCTTGTTCTAGAAACTTTGCAGCCCAGGGTGTTATATAAGATACTTTATCTGAATACTTTAAAGTTTCTTTTAGATAATCAGTGTACTCTTGTCCTCTATGAAAAAATACATCACCCACTCTTTGAAAAATTGGTATGCCTTTGTTGTCCTTAAGCCAGAGCAAGTGTTCGTATCTTATTCCTTCATCATTAGGTCTTGGGTCATGACAGTAAATAACATCAAATTTTTCTCTAATATCATAAACAGGAGTATGATCATTTAAAATCAATACATCATGCAGGGCTTTAATTGTTCTATTTCCACCGCCCCATGGGCCTGCGACATGTTGTCTGTTTACATAAACAATCATTCACACCTCTGAATCTGTTAGCAAAGTATACACATTATCGCAGTATCTTTGAAAGCTAGTATGATTTTTTATAAAATCTCTGTGGTTTGTTTTGTCTTTTTTGTCTTGTAACACTTCTTTTATTTTTTTAAAATATTTTTCAGCAGCATCATCTGTTCTTACAAGATAAGCGTCTGTCATAGTATCTGTATCTTCAACATATAGATGATCAGAAGAGTTAACAGGTACATTGTGCCTCGACCCTACAACGGGAACGTTAAAAAACATTGATTCATAATTCAGTATTCCAGGGCATTCGTCAAGACTTAAGCTTACTGTTACTTTTGATTTATTTAGAGCATCAAAATATTCTTCTCTTTCATATGACCCAAATTTTCCTGCTTTTATTTCAAAATATGTTATTTTTTCGCTATCAAGTAAAGCTATTAAACGATTTCTAAAACTTTCAAATTTTAAATCGTATCTCCTCTTTTTAGAATACAGTAAACAATCATAGACTTTTTCTTCTTCCGGCCTGTATAGATCGTCATCAATCTTCATACACTTGTCTAGACACTTTGCTCTGCTTTTTAATTCTTCACTAAGAAATTTCTTAACATGATCTGAATAGAACTTTACCTGGTCAAGATGAATATCTGGCATGCAATTATTTGTGTACCATTCATCCCAGCTGTCGTTTGGGCCTATATCAGGCTTGTCGAGTAATATATTCGGACCGCAGACTATTTTTGATTCCGGCATTGTATTTTTAATCTTATAGTAAACTTCTGGATGAAAAGCTTTTGCATAGAACCAAAAAACATTATATTTTCCGACATCAATTGAAGTGTTTGGTATCGTATGAGCATCATCAACAGAAAAACGACCTAAATTGTCGTTATTGAGAGCTTCAATGTGCCACTCATATGTTCTAACAAGATTGCCGCCTGGCTTTCCAAACATTAATATTTTTATATCATCTTTCATAATCGTCTAGTATTCTAACAACATCGTCTACTTCTGGGCTGCTAACTTCACAAAGCATAACACTAGTTTTATCTGCGCCAAACCTATGAACTTGGCTAGGTTTGACATGATAAACAGAGCCGGGATTTAGAATTTTAAAGTCTTCATCATCTTCACTTTCCCACAGCTTTAAGTCTCCCTTCATAACATAAATTGTCTCTTCTTTGTTTTCGTGATACTGCAGGCTTAGGCGACTTTCAGGATTTATATGCAGAAACTTTCCTGCGTATTTTTCTGTATTTGCCCACCAGATCTCGTAACCCCATGGTTTTTCTATTTTTTTAATATTATCCAACTACAAAACCTCTTGATCTAGTCAATCTTACTGTGTCCATCTGTATTTTTTCATTCCATTCTCTAACTGTAACACTTTTTGAATTAATTCTATACAGATAGCATATTTCATCAAGAAATTTTCTTTCCCTACTAAGATGCAAAAGAGGTAGATAGAGCGCTTGATCGTAGCCGCGTTTAAACCATTCACCGTCTAAATTTTGAAAATTTTCATCGCATATACTCGACATTAATGATGACCTCCACGTCTTTAAGTGCGAAGATACCCACGGGTACTGATATGGATTCACAGGAGGCTTCTGAGGTAGGCCTTTTGATATGTTAAGGCCGTTAATATCCCAAGAGTGCGCAGTCCATACAGTGTCAACGTCGTCATTGTATGCTTTTATTAAAAGATCAACAGTGTTTTCGTTACATAGCGCATCATCTGCATCAATAACTGCTATGATTGTGTCTTCTTCATCTTGATAGCACCTTGAATGATTAACAACATTCTTTAAA